>Ga0224723_1001155_pt1 | contig 16573 bp, 17 predicted proteins | sample Balambano_FR2_Me_FD_161647 | JGI IMG/M metagenome (GOLD analysis project Ga0224723, IMG submission 161647) | Freshwater sediment microbial communities from Lake Towuti, South Sulawesi, Indonesia - Balambano_FR2_MetaG | ecosystem: Environmental > Aquatic > Freshwater > Lake > Sediment | place...
ATTCTGCAGCCATCGGGGCGAGCCATTGCCTGTGGGGAAGGGATGCATGACGAGCTCTGCGCCGTAGTAGACCGAGACGGCGGGCATGTTGGCGCGCGCAAACAACTCGCCCTGGTCGTCGCCGACGATGACGGCGAGGTCGGGCGCCGCGCTGTTGATGTCCTGCGCGAGCCGCCCCAAGGCGCGTCCGGCGCGCAACTCCTGCTCTTGCAGGCACGCTAGCGTCGCGTGCTCGGCATGACGTTCCCCCACCTCGGCGAGCAATTGCGAGTACGGGATCCTGCGGCCGTCGGATAGATTGAGTGCGGCGCTGCGCGTGTCGTCCTGGGCGCGCTCGAGCCAGGCCTCGGCCGGATTTGCGAGCAGTGGGCTGTGGGACGTGGCAATACCCAGAACGACGCTGCTCACAGGGCGCCTTTGAATGTGATCACGGCGATTCGTGTTCATGCGTCGGGAGGGAGTAGACCGACATCGTCGTCTCTCCGCCACGCACGCGCGCGAGAATATGCTGCTCGCTGAGGTCCCGGGAAATACTCATCTCGACAGCCGCGGCAGCCCGTCCGGCGGGTACAACCACGACCCCGTCCGCATCGCCGCACACGAGATCCCCGCGCCTCACGAATATCCCACCGATGGTGATCGGCGCGCCAATCGCTCCGGGTCCGTTAGGATCCTTGCCCGTGCCACGGACACAGATCCCCGAGCAGAACACCGCAAAGCCCAATTCCACCAAACGCAGGCTGTCGCGAACGCCACCAGTGATGACGAGCCCGGCAATACCGCGCGCTTGCGCCGCGACCGCCATGATCTCGCCCCAGTAACCATACTCAAGGCCGCCGCCCGTATCGACCACCAGCGCCTCTCCGGAACGCGCAGCGCCGATCGCGCGATGCAGCCACAGATTATCTCCAGGCGTGCAACGCACAGGCAGTGCGCGCGCGCACAAGCGCATCGAGTTCGCCAGCGGTTTGATGAACGAGGGCAGCGCGCCAATCCGGCCGGCCGCTTCGTGCAGCGTCGCACATGAAAGCAAGCCTGCGCGTGCAACAAGTTCATCACTCTCCACGTCGGCCTCCTGGCACGCGAGAACACTTCTCGAATTCACCCTAGCGGATGTTTTCTTTGCTGTCGATGGAACCGGGCTGCCTCGCGCAGATGCTTGCGCTGCAAGAATCGATACATCTGCCAGCATTGACGCGCGGAGACGAGGCGCAATATTCGCGGGGCGCAGAGAGCGTCATTCCGTCAGGCGCGCGCATGCGCCTGGATCCGGTCTGACTCGTGGCCGCGCGAGATGTCAGAATGCGCCGCGCTTCGTTCATCGACTTGATCGGATCTTGCATTAAGGGAAATGAACATGTCGCACGATGAGGATTCTCTGCTGCAGGACCCGCAGTTCTTTTCGAGCGGCGATCCGCATGCAATCTGGGCTCGCCTTCGGCGTGAGGATCCGGTCCACTGGACCGAAGGCCGATTTGGGCGCGGCTTCTGGTCGCTGACGCGACACGAGGACGTGCAGCGCGTGCTACGCGACAATGCGGGCTTCAGCTCGAACCGTTGGGGACCTTCGCTGCCAACGCGGCCGGAGCTTGTCGATCCGACGAAGTCGGAACATGCGCGGCTCCAACAGAGCGGCGCGATTCTCAACTCGATGGACCCGCCGAAGCATCCGAAGATGCGAACCCAGATGATCGGGCCCTTCATTCCGCGCCTGGTCGAACAAATGGATGGTCACGTGCGCGAGGTGGCGGGTCGAATCCTCGATAAGGCGCTGGAGCGCACCGAGCTCGACTTCGTGCGTGACATCGCGGCTCGTCTGCCGATTGCCATCATCCTCGGACTGATGGACATCCCGGAAGCGGACTGGCCGAGGCTATTTCGCTTCGCCAACATGCACACGGCGCCCGAAGATCCCGAGTACTCGATCGGTACGCCTATCGAGACGCGACAACATGCCATTTCCGGGATGGTCACCTACTGCCGCGACCTCGCGATCGCGCGACGCGAACGACCAGGCAAGGACTTGCTGAGTCTGCTCGCGACGATTGAAGTCGACGGCGTGCCACTGACCACCGACGAACTTGGTGCCAACGGCCATATGTTCGTCATCGCAGGGCAGGAGACGACGCGCAATTCGCTCTCGGCCGGAATGCTCGAGCTCATCAGGAATCCACTGGAGCTCGAGCGACTGCGAGCCGAGAGCACGTTGCTGCGTACGCTTCCGGACGAGTGTGTCCGCTGGGGGAACCCGGTCGCCCACCTGCTGCGCACCGCAACCGAAGACACCCTGATCGGCGAGCGCCAGGTCCACGCAGGTGACTGGGTCGTTTCGTGGATCGCGTCTGCCAATCGGGACGACCGCGTGTTCGATCAGCCGTTTCGATTCGACGTCGGGCGGACGCCGAACCCGCATGTCGGATTCGGATTCGGACCCCACTTTTGCATCGGTGCTTTTCTCGCACGGCTCGAGATCCGCGTGCTGATGGACTTGTTCCTCGCTCGCGTCGCGTCGGTGGAGCTCGCGGGACAGCCGCGGGTTGTCAGCTCGATCCAGTTTTGCGGCCTGAAGGCTCTGCCAATTCGCATTGAGCGCCGGCAGCGTTTGCCGACATGAGTCGTGCACATTCGGTACTGCCGGCCGTGCCATTGTTCACGGTAGCGTATGGCTCGATACGAAATTTAGCTTGGATACCCATCGACAATGTCGCTCGGCAAGGAAGCTGCACTTGAGAGCCAGAGCCGCCGTGTTTCGCGCGGGAGACCGCGCTCCCGTCCTCGAAGAAATCACACTGGCGCCGATTCGCGCCGATGAAGTGCTGGTACGCATTGTCGCGAGTGGAATCTGCCATACCGATCTGATGTGCGCGGGGGGGCGCGTCCCGGTCATGCACCCGATAGTGCTCGGACACGAGGGAGCGGGCGTGGTGGAGGCGACCGGATCACGCGTAACCAAAGTGCGTCCGGGCGATCACGTCGTTCTCAGCTTCCTGTCCTGCGGCCATTGTGCGAGCTGCGTTGCCGGCAAGGCCTGCTATTGTCACGCCTTCTACCCGGCGAACTTTCTCGGCCGCCGACTCGACGGCAGTACAGCCGCGAGTATCGAGTCCGATACCGTGGGCGCACACTTCTTCGGGCAGTCTTCGTTTTCGACCTATTCGGTTGCCAACGAACGCAACGTCGTGCAGGTACGAAGCGATGCGCCGCTCGAGTTGTTGGGACCACTGGGGTGCGGCGTGCAGACCGGCGCAGGCACGGTGCTGAACGTATTTCGACCCGCGCGCGACGAGTCATTTGTCGTATTCGGAGCTGGCGGTGTCGGCCTCAGTGCCGTCATGGCAGCGGTGATCGCGGGCTGTGCTCCGATCATCGTGGTGGAGCCGAATGCAAGCCGCCGCGCGCTGGCACTCGAGCTGGGAGCTACCAGCGCTTTCGAGCCCGCGGGCGAAAGAACTGGAGCGGACATTGCAAAGGCCACTGGCGGTGGTGTGCTGTATGCGCTCGACACCACAGGGGTGCCTGCGGTGCTGCAACAGGCGGTGGAAGCCCTGGCCCCGCGCGGACAATTGGCGCTGCTAACGCTCAACGGACCGGACGCGATGCTCTCGGTATCCCTGCAGAGCATTCTCGCCAAAGGCGCTGTGATTCGCGGCGTATGCGAGGGCGAGAGTGATTCTGACCGGTTCATTCCGACGCTGGTCGAACATCTCATGCAGGGCCGCTTGCCGCTCGAGAGGCTGGTACGCTTTTACGACCTGCATGAAATCTCGGATGCGCTTGCCGACCAGGAATCGCAGCGAGCTATCAAGCCGATTATCAGAATGCCGGTGGCGCGATAGCCGGTGCCGCCTGCTAATTCACTGCAAGTGGGTACGCGGCGCACCGCTTCGCATTCAGCGGTTGACAAAACTCAGGGTCGAGAGCGTTTTCACTAACTCGCTCCGGTTTGCGCACGCGATGCCGTAGGCACTGAGCGAGAGCCCACCGGCCCTGCGATGTGCATGTTGCTGCGGTGACTGCCAAGACTCCTCCGAAGTGCGCTGCGGTTGTTACGCGGTGCGCATCATTAGATGTTCGCAGCATCATTGATCGCGGTGGCACCAAGGCGCATACACCTAGCCGCGTAGGACAACCGATCGACGCGTTGTGGCCAAAACGCCTCCACCGTCGAGCGGTAGCTTCGGACGCTGAGCGGCTGAGGGCCTATCCATTAAAGCAAGTAAGCGGGGGAATACTGTCGATGCGCACTAGCATGTCTCTCATAGCGATTCACGCAATAGCGATGGCGGGTTTGGTCGGGATTCCGGCCCAGGCTCAGACGCTGCCGCCGCTGCCGGGCGCCGGTGGCGCCGTTGCGGCCGAAGACGCGCGCACTCGCAGCGGCGGCATCGAAGAAGTCACCGTGACCGCGCAGCGTCGCGCGGAAAGCGTGCAGAGCGTTCCGATCTCAATTTCGACGGTGAGCACCGGTCAAATGGAGCAGGCTGTCCTGCTCAGGACAGACGACCTCATGCAAGTCGTCCCAGGGCTGGTCGTTACGCGACAGTTGTCCGGGGGGACGATCTACATTCGTGGCGTCGGCAGCCAGTCGATTCAGCCCGGTGTCGAGAGCCCGGTCGCGACGTATGTTGACGGCGTGTATTACCCAACGGCAACCGGCAGCATCTTCTCGTTCAACAACGTACGCCAAGTCGAAGTTCTACGGGGCCCCCAAGGGACGCTGTTTGGCCGTAACGCGACCGGCGGACTGATCAGCATCAAGACGCTCATGCCGTCGGCCGAGGAGTCGATGGTGGGCAGCATCGGGTACGGTGATTACGAGACCGTCACGGGCGATCTGTACCTCAATGGTGGATCCGACACCCTGGCAGGCGACGTCGCGATGTACGGTACATATCAAGGCGAGGGGTTTGGCCAGAATCTCGTCACCGGCGAAGACGTGAACTACATTCGCGAAGTCGCGGTGCGCAGCAAGGTGCTGTGGAGCCCTACGCAGGAGGATCGCTTCATCTTTGGAGCTGACTGGTCGCGTGACGAAACTGACCTGGGCGTTGTCCGCCCTGTCTATCCTGGTGGGGTGCTCATCGATGGTTCAACGTACGTCGGTCAACCGTACGACTCGCGATCGAATTATCCCGAGGAAGTGAAAGTCGATCACTGGGGGCTCAGCCTGACGTACGAGCGCGATTTCGGCTCGATGAAGTTCACCAGTCTTTCTGCTTATCGCGATCTCGTGTACTCGTTTAGCCTTGATCAAGACAGCACGCCGGTCCCCTTGGTAAATGTCAACGCCGAGGAAGATTCCCACAGCTTCCAGCAAGAGCTCATTCTCGTTGGCGAGACCCCGCGGTTTACCTGGACTGCCGGGGTGTTCTTGTTCTTCGCAGAGAACTCATACAATCCGCTGGCCGTCAGAAGCCCGATTGTCCCGCCCCTTAACTTCAATACGGTCACTCAGCAAGACACGCAGTCCTATGCTGTTTTCACGCAGGAAACGTTCCATCTCGGCGACAACACGAATCTCACGGCGGGTTTGCGCTACACGTCCGACGAGCGCCGCATTACCGGGAGCCAGGTCTCGTCAGCTACCGGAGCCACGCTCGCGACTGCGAACGACGAGTCGACTTTCCCTGAGACCACGTGGCGACTGGCGCTCGACCACAAACTGACGGAAGACGTGTTGTTCTACGTGAGCTACAACCGGGGTTTCAAGAGCGGCGTGTACGCCACAGGCAGCGTCGCCAACAGGCCCGTCGAGCCGGAAGTCCTGGACGCATTCGAGACCGGCCTGAAGTCGGATCTCTTCGACGACGTCCTGCGGTTGAATGTCGCCGCCTTCTACTATGATTACCAGGATATCCAGCTGAACCGGATTGAGCAGGGCGCCGGCATCTTGCTGAATGCCGCCGAAGGTGAGGCCTACGGCGGGGAGGTCGAAGCTACGTTCGCTCCGCGCCTGGAATCCGCAATGCTGGAGATCAACGCGAATCTATCGCTGCTCCACACGGAGTACACATCGTTTCCCGATGGCCCGACCTTCACACCGAATCCGGGGGGCGGCAACATACCGGGTGTCGCCGATCTTTCCGGCAACGAGATGATTCGTTCTCCTGGATTTACGTTCAACTTCGGGGTCGCGTATTCGGCACCGGTCGGAAAGGGTTCAATCGAGTTGAGCGCCAATTATTACCGTTCGGATGACTTCAAATGGGAACCCGACGGGCGACTTACCCAGCCCGCCTACGACGTGGTCAATGCTCAGATCGGCTATGCCTTCGGCCATGACCAGCGCTATCGCTTCCGGCTTTGGGGAAAGAACCTGACCGACTCGCTCTACTACACCTATGCGATCGAAAGTGTGCTGGGAGATTCCGGAGGAGCGGCACCACCGAGGACGTACGGCCTCGCATTCGACTGGGAGTTGTAGATCGGAACGATAAGCGGGCCATCGCGGGAGCATGTCTACGCGGTTTGTGCTATGTGCGATTCCCCTTAAGCCGGAAACGCGGGATCCGCGGTGATGAACCGTCTCGCGGGAAAAGTAGCAATCGTCACAGGCGGCGCACGCGGCATGGGCGCCTCGCACGTACGGCGTTTCGTGCAGGAGGGCGCGAAGGTACTGTGCACGGATGTATTGGAGGCGGAGGGGTGTTCTCTGGCGGCTGAGATCGGCAAGAACATCGCCTTCTGCCGGCACGACGTGACTTCGTCGGATGATTGGGCGCGGGTGGTTCGAGAGGCGGAGGCGGCGTTTGGACCCATCGGCGTGCTGGTGAACAATGCCGGCATCGTGCTGCGCGGATCGCTCGAGTCCTTCACGGAGGCCGACTACCGCAAGGTGATCGACGTTAACCAGGTCTCCGTGTTCCTTGGAATGCGCGCCGTCGTGGCCTCGATGCGCAAGGCTGGCGGCGGCTCAATCGTTAACATCTCTTCCGTCGCCGGACTAGTCGGCCGTCCCCATACAATCGCCTACACTGCCTCGAAATTCGCCATTCGCGGCATGACCAAGGTGGCGGCCGCGGAGCTCGGGCAATACAACATCCGCGTCAACTCCGTCCATCCGGGACCGGTACAGACGCCGATGTTTGGCGAGGTCAGCGAGGCCCTGCAGAACTCACTGACTGCGGACCTCGCGATCAAGCGAGTTGCCGCGCCTGAAGAGGTGACGCATCTCGTCTTGTATCTGGCTTCGGACGAGTCGGCATTCTGCACGGCATCCGAGTTCGTCATCGATGGTGGAATGACGGCGCGCTGATCGCCGCCGGCGCGAGCTCGTCATACCGACGACGCCATAGCCCAGATCCGCTCAAAGCCACCATACGCCGCCGTTGACTGGAATGGACTGGCCCGTAATGAAGCGGCCGTCCTCGCTCGCCAGCATGGCAACCATGGCCGCGATGTCTTCCGGCTCGCCGGGATGACCGAGTACCACCTTGTCCACCATCGACTGCACCACGGTCTGATTCGCATCAATCATCGCGCGAGTGCGCATTGGCCCGGGCAGGATCGCGTTGACGGTGACGCCCGCAGGGCCGAACTCACGTGCGGTGGCGCGCGTGAACCCGAGGATGGCGGCCTTTGCGGCTGCATAGTCGGCGGATTGCAGGGGCCCGACGAGCGCGGCGTCCGAAGAAAGGTTGATGATTCGACCGAAGCGCCGCTCACACATCCCGGGCGCGACTGCGCGTGTGAAGCGGAAGGTCGTGAAGACATTGACCTCGAACACGAAGCGCCAGACATCTTCATTGGACTGCACGAAGGGCGACTGCCGCTCGCGTGCGCTCTGGCCGATGTTATTGACGAGCACGTCAATCGGGCCGAGTTCGGAGTTGGCGCGCTGCACGGTCCTCGTAACGTTTTCGGCCTGCAGACAATCGGCGAACACCGTACATACGCGGCCACCGAAAGCTCTTACGGCAGAGCCGGCTGCCTCGAGCGCCTCGGCCTCGCGATCGACAAGACACACGTTGGCGCCTTCCTCGGCGAGGCGCACTCCAGTCGCGAGGCCCAGGCCGTTGGCACCACCGGTAATCAATACGGTTCTTCCATCGAGTCTTCGCATGGGCCCTCCCGCGGTGCCTCGCTCGATCTGTGCATACTGAGTGTCGCGGCAATGCGGCGCGTGCTTGGAGTTACAGTCGACCAACCATAGTCGGGTTGCGGCTCCGACCCAATGCCGACTGCGCTTGGCTCGCTACCGCCAGCGTGCCAGCGCAGAACGCACTGCCACTGTCAGCTGCCCACGCGCTCGACGATTCCTGCTTCCGATTGCACTTCGGTGCAAGGTCTGAAATCAGTCTAGTCCAATCCGAAATCGCCTGAAATTCTGCCGCTACATGAATTCATTCACGGGACGTACTTGATTGCGCACGATTTCTTGAGCAATGGTGCGAGTCGAACTCAAGCGATGTGCGCAGGGTTGCTGGGGCCGGACCAAATGTGTGTATGGGAATTTGACGCACTCGGGTGTTCACCGTGATTGATGCAGGTTCTCTCCCAACAGCATTAGCGAGGCAAGCCATGGCTCACGCTCGTTCGGCGGGAAGTTTCATGATCGGTGGCGACATTCCCGTAAATCGCATGGGCTTCGGCGCAATGCGCGTTACGGGGCCGGGAGTGTGGGGAGAGCCAGCCGATCCGATGGAGTGCCTTCGAACCCTAAAGAGACTTCCGGAACTGGGTGTGAATTTCGTTGACACCGCCGACTGCTATGGGCCGCAAGTCAGCGAGGCGCTGGTGCGTAAAGCCCTGCATCCATATGAAAACATGCTGATCGCTACCAAGGGAGGCTTGTGCCGCTACGAGGCGGGACAGATTGGTGTGCCCGTCGGGCGGCCGGAGTATCTGCGCTATTGTGTAGCGATGAGTTTGCGCAATTTGGACGTGCAGCGACTCGATCTCTGGCAATTGCACCGAATCGATCCCAAGGTCCCAACCGACGAACAATTTGGGGTGATTCGCGACTTGCGTGCCGAAGGAAAGATCAGGCACGTGGGTTTGAGCGCAGTGAGCGTCGAAGAAATCGATGCGGCAAGGGCCTTTTTCCCCGTAGCTACCGTACAGAACAAGTTCAACATAGTGGATCGCGATGGCGAGGACGTTCTCGCATACTGCGAGCGACACGACATCGGCTTTCTCCCATATTTCCCTCTTGGCGCAGGCCGATGGACCGCAACTACCGGTTCCCTTTTGTCAGCGCTCGCCAAGAAGCACAACGCGACCCCGCCTCAGCTCGCGCTTGCATGGCTGCTTAAGCGCAGTCGCGTGATCGTGCCAATTGCCGGAACGAGCAAGGTCGATCACCTCGAAGAGAATGTGGCGGCCACCTCGATAGTCTTGTCCGACGCGGATATGGGCGAGATCGATCGCATGATGGGCGGCGAGCGGAGCTCTCCAAGCTGAAGTCCTAAGTCTGCGAGTCGATGCATTGAATCAGCCCAATCGTGGCGAGATGAATTCCTCGACGACGTAGATCCGTGATGCGGAGCGATCCAGGAACTGCTCTTCATCCGAGACGATCTGCTTCCGAATATTGGGATCGGCCATCGATGCGGCGAACGCCTCATACGCCGCCCGATCGCTGAACCAGACTTCAGTCACGACGTCGAACTCTGGCGCACCGTCAACCTCTTTTCCGCCGATACGCACCACCTGAACGTAGTTGCGCCGGTAGTCATTTCCAATTGGGCAGATCCGTTGGACCAATGGGGCGTGACGATGCTCGTAGTAGGCAATCAAGTCCTCGCGACTCATTCCAGGCTTCTTCTTCAGCAGTCCGATTAGCTTGACCATGCGATACCTGTCCTTTCAAACAGAAAACAGGAAACGTTCCGCCATCTCCATCACCGCTTGCACTGTCATGCGGCCAACATTGATTTCATCGGCACTGACGTATCGGACAAAACCGCTTGAGCGACGGGGCTGCGGGCACCAATGATCCTCTTGCCAATCATGAACTCCGCAGGCGAATTGACCGCCTCTACGCACATGAGTCGGTCGTCGCGTAGATGAAAAACTGCGAACTTCGCCGCCCCGGGTGATCCACGTATGACAAGGCCGTCAGTGTCGACCGGTAGCCCTGCTATCTGCAGCTTGAGGTCATACTGATCCGACCAGAACCAGGGCACTTCGATGGGCGGCGGCGGAAGGTCCAGGATCGCGTGCACTGCCTGGCGCGCCTGCTCCAAGGCATTAGCGACGCTCTCAAGGCGAAATCTGCCGTTGCCGTACACCGGCAGGGGCCGCGACGTGACATCTCCGATGGCATACACCGACGGCTCGGAGGTTTGGCCTCTTCCGTTGACGACAATTCCGTTCGCACATTGAATCCCCGCAGCGACTGCCAGCTCGTCACACGACAGCGCACCGATACCGACCAGCACGGCATCGCAGAATATTCTGGTGTCGTGGGCCAGACGAATGGAGGCAACACGCGCATTGTCATCTGCCTCCAGTGCCATGACTTGCGCGCCGGTCAAGAACTTCACGCCACGCTCGGTGTGGTATCGAGTAAAGAACTCGGCCAGCGGTTCACTCGCGACGCGCGTAAGTACTCGCTGCTCACGCTCAACGACGGTTGCGGACGCGCCTAGTGCACGGGCAGTTGCCGCCGCCTCAAGGCCTATGTACCCGCCACCAATCAGGACAAGCTGCCGCCCCGGCTGCAGCGCTGCCTGCAGCGCATCTGCATCCGCTGCACTGCGCAGCGAGTACACGCCAGGAAGGCAAGTACCCGGCACGGAAAGGGGGCGTGCACGAGATCCCGTACTGATGATGAGCACGTCATAGCCCAGGATCTCTCCGGTGGCCAGGGTGACCTGTCGTGCCGTGAGGTCAAGAGACTGCGCTGTCTCTCCGAGGCGCAGTGTCAGTTCGATTTGCTCGTAGAACGAATCGGCTTTCAGCTTGAGCGTGTCGAGCTTGACTTCGCCCTTGAGGTAGGCCTTCGACAATGGTGGCCGCTGGTAGGGTGCGATTTGTTCATTGCCTATCAGGGTGATCTGCCCGGAGAAGCCCAGCTGGCGAAGCAGCAGGGCAGCCGTGCCGCCGGCATGACCGGCGCCCAGAATGAGAATTCGACGGATCACCTCAGCCATTGATGCCGCGTGCAATCGTTGACCGTATTCATTGGGGCGCTTGCACGCGCCATTCCTTGCTTACCCACAGCTCAGCGTAAGACGCCAAAAGGCCGGCGTGTTCGCGCACGGCACAACGGCCGATCAACGGGACTGCGTCGTGCTTGCGTTCGCAAGTGGCAGAGATGAACGACCACCACAGGCGGATCAGTGAAGCGGCGCCATCGTGCGAAGACCTTCTCGCCCTGACTGCTCTACGTCCTTGGTTCTCGACCGACGAAAATCCTGCGGCGTGAATCGAAAAGCTGCCGCATGCCTTGCGAACCATCGCAGCGGGAGCCTCACTCGTGCATGCCGCAGCGGTACCGATCGCGGGCAAGTAGGAGCGCAAGGCGAAGTAGGCTACGTCCTCTCAAGTTGCCTGCAGCGTTACTTTCGAGCACGTGCAGCGGACCCATCAATACTTCGTCGACTATTGATACTTGCCCAATCTGCATCGTCAGAAGAACCATTGAGTGTCGTCCGATTTCGCTAAGCTGGACGCAGCGAGTCTGGAACTCGAGTCCGTGGGTAAGGAGTGTCGAATGACGCGAGACCTAATCGCTGTCGTGACTGGCGGCAGTCGCGGTATCGGCAAAGGCGTCGCTCTGGCGCTGGGCACCATGGGTGCAACGGTATATGTGACCGGGCGGACGGTGGATGGCGGGGACAGTTCGTTGCCAGGTTCAATTCGCGAGACTGCCGAGGGAGTAACGCGTGCCGGGGGTCGCGGAGTTGCAATTCACTGTGATCACGGCGTCGACGAACAGGTCAGAGAACTGTTCAAGCAAGTGGAGCGCGAAGCAGGGCGCCTCGATATTCTGGTCAACAACGCTACGTCCTTGCACAGCGATCTTACGTCGCCAGCCATGTTCTGGGAGAAGTCCCTCGAGCTGGCCAACATCTTGGGCGTCGGACTCCGTTCCGCATACGTGGCGAGTTACTACGCCGCGCCGCTGATGGTGCGTCAGCGGTCCGGACTGATTGCAAGTATTTCGTTTTACTCCGCCGGTTACTTCGCTGGGCCGGCGTACGGCGCGCAAAAGGCCGGCCTCGACAAGATGTCCGCCGACATGGCGGTCGAATTGAGGTCACACAATGTTGCCGCGATCTCCGTTTGGCCGGGGTATGTCCGAACCGAGCGGATTGTCATGCGAAGAGGAACCGACCTGCCTGGCTACGAATCCCCCGAATTCACCGGACGCGTCATTGCGGCCCTGTATCGCGATCCAGAGTTGATGAACTACTCGGGCCAAGTCGTGATCGGCGCGGAGTACGCGCAGGCTCATGGGATTCTAGACGTGGATGGACAGCGGCCCGTTTCCCACAGAGAAAGGCTGGGCAGTCCTCGACCAGTTTGGAAATCCGGCTAAGCGGGGCGCCTTTGAGATTCTCTGCGTATCTCGCCAATTGTCCCGAGCTATCAGCAGGCCGTGGCGGTGTGATCAGAGATTCCGATGTCGCCGAGCGCGTGGTTCTGCAGCGGTCGTAGCGCGCGCGAAATCCTTTTGCTGTCGGCCTTCGCGACACGACGCGGGAAGGAGCCGACGGTGCGGCGTCAGAGGTTTTCAATGCGCAAGATTCAAGACGTATTGCGCCTGAGGTTCGCCGCGCACTTGAGCGAACGGCAGATAGCGGCGATCGTCGGATACTCGCGTTCGGCGGTACATCAGTGCCTGGGACGCGCTGCAGCGGCCAAGATTACCTGGCCGCTACCGCCCGACTGCGATGAGGCGGTGCTCCAGGCGCGGCTGTACGCCGAGTCGCACGCCGTCCCGGCTCGAATCGCACTGCCCGATCCTGCGCAATTGCACCATGCGCTCCAACGTCCGGGGGTCACACGCCAGCTACTGTGGCGTGAGTATCTGGCCGCGAACCCCGACGGTCTGAAGTACACGGCGTTCTGTAATCACTACCGGCTTTGGCTCGCCAACCAAGCTTCGCGATGCGCCGGTAAGGTGCTCCCGATGAATTGTCGGATGAGTGACTAAAGTTTGCCCACCTGCACTCCACGCTGTGCAATGCCGCACTACCCGCATGGCTGCATCGCTACAAGCACCGATCGGCGGTTTGGCCTCCACAGGTGGTGAACAACGTCCATAGCAAGCGCAGCTCGATCTCCGTCGCGAGCACGATGACGCCGGCTGCTGGCATGCGAAAGAACTCTGCGGCCTGCGCGCTGCGTCGCTGCATCCACGCGAACAGTGACAGCCGCGCGTTCCGGCGCCGCCGTGTCAAGGTGCGCACCAGATGCCATTCGACGAAGTACGACGTGGTGTGCTCCTCGATTCGCAGGCCGCGGCGGCGCGCCGACACTATCCGTGGCTTTGCGTCACTTCTGTTCGGCATCCGTGACGAGCGAGTAGCTCGTGCTCCGCCCGCCGCCAGGATCCTTGCGCAGCACCCCGCGCTCGACGAGATCCACGATGTCGCGGTAGGCCGAATCCTGCGAGGAATTCGTGAGCCTGGCCCACTTTGAGGTCGTGAGCTTCCCCTCAAAATCTTCGAGCAGCCTATTCAGCACCTTGACTTGGCGCTCGTTCAGCGACTGCTGCGCAAATCGCTGCCAGAAGCGCGCCTTGTCCAACACGACACTAAGTGTGCTTTGTGATGCCTCGAGGGCGCGGCGCAAGCACGACAGGAACCACTCCTGCCACTGCGTTATATCGAGCGCACCTTTCTGCGTGCGCTCGAGAGTCGCGTAATAGTCGTTCCGTTCGCGCTGGATTTGCGCGGACATACTGTAAAAGCGCTGACCGCTGCGTTCAGAGCGGGCGAGTGCCATGTCGGCGATCGCGCGCGCGATCCGCCCGTTGCCATCGTCGAACGGATGCACGGTGACGAACCAGAAATGCGCGAGCCCCGCGACGAGAAGCGGGTCCGAATTGGCAGGGGCCTCGAACCAGCTCAGGAAGTGGTCCATATCTTTCGGGACGCGTGCGGCGGGCGGCGCTTGGTAGTGAACCTTCTGCCGGCCGATCGGCCCCGAGACAATCTGCATCGGTCCATCGCGGTCATCACGCCAGTTGCCAACGGTGATTTTCTGTAAGCCGCTTCTGCCGGTGGGGAAGAGCGCCGCGTGCCAGGCAAACAGTCTCGCCGCCGTCAGCGGCTCTGCATACTTGCCGATTGCGTCGAGCATCATGTCGACGACGCCTTCCACATTGCGGTCGACCGACGCCAGCCCGCCAACATCCATGCCGAGCCTGCGTGCGATCGAGGACCTGACTTGGTCGCTATCGAGTTTTTCGCCTTCGATCTCGCTTGAGCGGACCACATCTTCGGTGAGCGTGCTTAGTTGAGCCTCGCGGCGCACATCAAAGCCGAGGTCCTGCATCCTGCCGAGAAGTCGTCCGTGTTCGCGCGAGACAGGCCCAACAAGGGCCGCGACGCGCTCACTGTCCCAACTGAGTTCAGGCCACCCTTGATGTTCCCAGATGTACATCCAATCTCCGCACTATACGCGGAGATTATCGCCGGCATTCTCCGCATACCACAAATTTGTCTCCGCGCTCGATGCGGATATAAATGCGCCCAGTCGCTGCATTTAGCGGATATAGCGATTACGATCAATATGGTAGCTCCATTTCAGTGCCTGGCGAATTAACTTCCATACCTGAAAGCTGGACACGTGGCTCCCTCTCTCGGGAGGCTTCCGCAACGCCAGTTGTGCAGAAAAATTTTTTGCCCCACGCCGGCCGCGTTGCGGAAGTCTTTCGCGCGGAAGTGCTTGATCAGATTGGTCGGGGTGACAGGATTTGAACCTGCGACACCTACGTCCCGAACGTAGTGCTCTACCAGGCTGAGCTACACCCCGGAGGGGCGCGCATAGTACCCGAATGGCGGGGTCCCCGCTAACGCAGGCCTATTCGCACATCTTGCGTACATTCGCGAGCTGCGACTCGACCATGCTGAGACAGGCCGCCTTCTGCTCCGCCGGCAATTCGCCGCACGTGCTAGCCGCATCGAGTTCCTTCAAGCTCTCGCGCATCTGCTGGCAGACCTCGCTGTTCTTGTCGAAGGAGATGGCGGCATCGGACGCGCTGCACGCGCCCTGGTAGCGATAACGGCCCTTCATTTGCGAGGCGGGGGCACCTCCACCGCCGGCGTCGGTCAACTCGAAGAGCACGCTGTCCTTCGACTCGCGTGTCAGCGTCATCAGGGTCTTGCGATCGGGCGGGCAGACCGTTTCGACCTGCGCGACGGACGCCGTGTTCTTCAATATCTTGGTGGTGCAGTCGTCCTCGGGCGCGTTCTTGTCTTTCTCGCGACCCATCTCGTTAGCCGCGTCCATGCAGACCGACATCTGGCCGGCTTGGCCCATCAGCTTGCGGGTCTCCGGGTCGGTCGACTCGAGCACCTCGTAGCTCCAGCGTCCGCGTGGGTTGGTCTCGTTGCCGAACATCAGGAGACGCGGGGTGGAATCGGCGGCGACCGCCGCGGCAACTGCCGCGAAGGCGCACGCCACCAATCCGGACGTATTTGTACGACGCATGGCATCCCTCCTGCAGCGGATCGTACGCCGGACGAGGGCGGCCGGCATGCATGTTTTCCTTTGCAACAATATTGGCATATAGTTTCCAGTGAAATGAGTCGTACCGCTGCGCGGACTACCTCGGCTGAACCCGACACCGGCGCCATCCTCGCGACCGGCGCGTTTCGCGCGGCGCGCTTCCTCGATGTCGCACAGGGCGAACTCGCGGACATCATCGGTGTCAGCGGGGCCACCGCGTCCCGGCTCGCGCACGGCCGCAGCTCGCTCGAACCGGGCAGCAAACCGTTCCAGCTCGCTGCGCTTTTCGTGCGCGCATTCCGCTCGCTCGATGCGATCGTCGGCTCGGACGACGCCGCGGCGCGAGCGTGGATGCGCGCGCCGAATCGCGCGCTTGGCGGCGTGCCGCTCGAGCTGATGCGCGATCCGGCCGGCCTCGCGCTCACCGTTGACTACCTGGACGCCGCGCGCGCTCGCCTCTAGCGCGCGCCGCTACCGGCGCGAGCTGTGGCGCGTCGTCGAAGCGCAGCACGTCGCCTCGACGATGCGGCTCGCCGATTCGCTCGCAGCACAGACGCTCCTCGAGCGCATCCTCGAAGCGAGCAAGCCGCCGCTCGCGGAAGGCACTGCAAGACTTCACTACCTGCTTGCGACGCCGTTTCGCTACCGGCCGCGAACCGGCTCGCGCTTTCGCGCACCGCTCGATGCGGGCATTTGGTACGGAGCCGAGGCGCTGCGCACCGCGCTCGCGGAAAAGAGCTATTGGCGGTTGCGCTTCCTGCTCGACTCGCCGGGCACGCCGGACCTGAAACCGGTGCCACACACCGCATTCATGGTTGCCGTGAAGGGGCGGGCGCTCGATCTCACGCGAGCGCCCTTCGACCGCGATAGCGCAACCTGGACGCACCGCATCGACTATTCGCCGACACAACGTTTCGCGGCGCTCGCGCGCGCGCCGGGCACCGAA
>Ga0224723_1001156_pt1 | contig 16566 bp, 10 predicted proteins | sample Balambano_FR2_Me_FD_161647 | JGI IMG/M metagenome (GOLD analysis project Ga0224723, IMG submission 161647) | Freshwater sediment microbial communities from Lake Towuti, South Sulawesi, Indonesia - Balambano_FR2_MetaG | ecosystem: Environmental > Aquatic > Freshwater > Lake > Sediment | place...
GAGCGGGGGCGATCGCTGCTGGGGGAGAATCGCCCGTTGCTGCTCCCTCTATTACTCCTTCTACTGCTCCTGTCGCTGCTTCCCCGGTTGGCGGTTCTACAGCCGTAGCCACGGCTGCGGCTTCAGCCACAGCCGCTTCCTGTAACGCAGCTTGTCCCACTGGAGATGTCACAAAACCGAGAAAGGCTAGCACTGCTGGGGAAGGTGAACCCTGGTAGACATAAGCACGGGGCTGCGAGTAAGGATATCGAGGATCGTCAGGTAAGGTGTTATGCATCGGCACAATTCGCACTGTGGGTTGTGCCAATACCTGACTGGCAGTACCGTAACTAATACCATCGCGACCCAACTCTTGAATAATGGCAGCCGTATCATCAACCGGCAATTGGGTTGCCGTTTCGCCTGTGCTAAACTCAGCATCTTTGAAAACTCTATAGTTACTGAGAGCCAAACGAGTATCACTCGTTTCCGGTCGATCGATGAAGCGAATTTGACCCGGTGGTCCACCGACCTCAGACCAATCAGTAATTTCTCCTCTAAAAATGCGAGCAAATTGCTCAAACGTCAGATTTCCGTTAAATGGATTATCAGCCCCCGTGAAAATAGCAATTTTTTCTCGGCTGATTGGCACCTCTACAAGTCCATTTTCCTTCTCTTCAGCCGTCAATGAACGTCCGATCGCAGCTAGATCGATTTGGTCGTTGTCCAGGGCTTGCAAAGCTGCTGCTGTGCCATCGGCACCTAATTCAACTTGGGTTCCAGCGTACTCAGACTCAAACCGTTGCTTAAGGGTCTGATTGACCATTGCCATACTGCTAGAGCCATCTATCCGAATGGTTGTCCCTGTTGGGACGGAGTCAGGCAGAGAAAATGTCGGTTGAACCGTCGGAGTCTGCGCCAGAAGCAGGCTAGCTGCAAAAGAGGTTGGAGCAGTCGCTAGGGCAGCTAGAAGAGTAAGAAAGACTAGAGAGGTTTCCTTTTTTGGGAACATCATGGCACCTTGGGATGACCAACCAACCCTGAGAGAAGTTAGCTTTTGAGAAGACGTGCCAATTATACAGCCCCTTTACGATTTCTTATACCCACTGCTGATACCAGTTTGCATCTTTTGTAAAATTCCTCCCCCTGGTTTCGAGAGTGACTCACTTTGACCCTGAGAGGATAATTAATGAGAATTTTGCTGCGATTTAATCGAGGGTACAGGTAAAACTGGAACTCAACGTATCATGCTTTCACAGCAGGTGTGGCGGGGATCACTTGTTTTGAGCGGAGTTTAGTGTCTTAACGAATCTGAGAAGAGGGTAAGAAACATTAGCATATGTTAAAGAGCGTTGAGTCTTAAATCACAGTTTTATCAAACGCGAGTTCGACCAGCAGTTTTTCGTTGAGGTAGGCTGCATCTGCCTTAACAGAGTGTTTGAAAACGTGAGTTCGACGAGCGGTTTTTCGTTGGGGCGGTGCGCCCGCCCCAACGAAAAACCGCCGTTTGAGGTCTATGGCGCGACACGCCATAGACCTCAAACGGCGATTATCAAACTCACGTTAGAAATGTATCAAATGTCATGCTGAGAGTGCTAGTGAAGTGAAGCATCTCGGTATCATGCCTCAAACCCCGGATTCTTCGTTACGCTACGCTGCACTCAGAATGACAAGAGCGACTTTTCAAAGTACCTTTAACGAAAAATCCTTCGCAGGTTGTTGCGTGTCGTGTCACAGCCTGCAAAGGACAATTATCGAACTTGGATTTTTGCAGCTAAGAGAAATTAGGAATTTGTTTTCGCTGCTTCAGCCGCTCCCTGAGATTTCGCTTCGGTCTTATGTGTTGCCCTTTCAGATTTTATTTCGGTCTTTTCGCCAGCTTTTGCAGGCTGACTGTGACTTTGAGAAGTCATAGGAATCATGAAAACTAAGCCATGAAGTAGCAAGGAACCGAGGAGCATGGGGCGAATGAAAAAGTGGCAGAAGCAAGGGGAAGCTTGGTGCTTATGGGTCGCAGTTGTTGTCATGGTGTTCCTTGAGTGACTTGAATAAGGATGAAGTGCAAGGTGAAATTAAGTAAGTGATTTTGGTTGCTTGATCCGTTAAGTATCAAGATAAAGCCAGTTCAACCTTGGCAAAAACGATGAATTACCTAATTCAAGCAATATTTGAAACATCTCAAGCAAGAATCCAGGTATTTGCACCAATGCCAGGATCGGAGCAAGAGAATGTTTGAGCAAGTTTCTCCGCCAATAAGCGTAAGGTGGAGCATTTAGCTAGCTTTCAAACATCCTTGTCATCAATTCAACCCTGTAGTTGCTTTTGAGCCGCTGCGATCGCCTGCCTCACTTGCTCAAATCCGGTTCCACCATAGCTATTCCGAGCCGCGACGACATGTCGGGGAGCGATCGCCTCATAAATGTCTTGATCAAAGGCAGGATGGAGCGATCGCCATTCCTCCAGGGTCAAGTCTTTGAGTAATTTGCCTGCGGCCAGGGACGTTTTTACCACCTGACCAACCAAGTTGTAAGCCTCGCGAAAAGGAACCCCTTTAGCTGCTAAATAATCTGCAACATCGGTGGCATTGGAGAAATCTTCGGTCACTGCTTGATTAAGCCGCTCTCCTCGAAATTCCATGCCCTCTTGCAGCAGAATCGACATTGCTTCCAGACAAGCTTTGACAGTTTTGACACTGTCAAATAAGGCTTCCTTGTCCTCTTGCAGGTCTTTGTTATAAGCCAATGGCAGTCCCTTCATCAACACCAGCAAAGCTTGCAGATGCCCAAAGACGCGCCCTGTCTTACCACGTACCAGTTCTGGCACATCGGGATTTTTCTTCTGAGGCATAATGCTTGACCCAGTGGAGCAACTGTCTTTCAGGGTGACAAAGCCAAATTCTTCAGCAGCCCACAGAATTACTTCCTCCGACAAGCGCGACAGATGCACCATGATCAAGCTGGCAGCACAGAGAAACTCAATGGCAAAGTCGCGATCGCTGACTCCATCCAGACTGTTGGCGTAGGGGCGATCGAAACTCAACAGTTCAGCCGTGTAGTGGCGATCGATGGGAAAGGTTGTTCCTGCCAGCGCACCAGAGCCTAAGGGGGACAAATTGACCCGTTTGTAGACATCGCCCAATCGCTCCCAATCCCGTTGAGCCATCTCAAAATAAGCTAACAGGTGATGGGCTAAGCTCAGGGGTTGGGCCCGTTGTAGATGGGTATAGCCAGGAATCAAGGTTTCGATGTGATGTTCTGCCAATTCCACCAGAACGGTTTGAAAGGTGCGGAGTTGAGCGCGAATTTGGGTAATTTGCTCTCGCAAATAAAGGCGCGTATCTGTGCCAACCTGATCGTTACGCGATCGCGCTGTGTGCAGTTTTTTACCAACATCCCCAACCAGTTCTGTCAAACGCCGCTCCACAGCAAAATGCACATCTTCCACTTCAATGCCCGGTTGAAAGGCACCCCTGCGATACTCTTGACGAATCGTTTCCAGCCCATTTACCAGCGCTTCTCCTTCTTCAGGAGAGATAATTCCGGTCTTGGCCAACATCCGGGCATGGGCTTGAGAGCCAGTCAAGTCATATTCGATGAGTTCAATGTCAAATCCAATACTGGCATTGAATTGGGCGATCGCTGGATGTAAAGCTGTTTCAAATCGTTGACTCCAAGTTTGCTGTTGTGGAGAAGCATCAACCATAGCTTGTCATTCCCTTGAAGATGTAACCCAGGATAAAACCGATGATCAACGCCCAAAGCTGACCACTTTGGAGGAAGTTATCAAACCAATTGCGTGTTCCTGCAAACACATCCGTATCAAGTTGCTGGGCTAAAACGCTCCAATCATTGGGGAAGAATCCATAGATTCCTTGCCCAGCATCCAACATGTTTAAAAAACTGGCCATCTGTGTCGGGATGTCTTGAGCCAAATGCAGCAATTCCATCTCTATTACACCTCACACAATCTTAATTTACAGGAAAGGTTTGTCTTTTTAGTGCTTAAATAATCACTTAGTTGGGAAAAATCAGGATTTTTCAAAAATTAAAGATCTGGAGAAAGTTTGACACCGCTTTCCTCAAAAGCCCAAAGCTTTTTAAGCTCCAAAAAGCATAGTTTAGAGTCTACCGTTTTTATTGAGCCAGCGGGTCATTTCTAAGAGAAAATCTCTGGTTCTCCCAAAGAGTAGATTTCACATTATAAAATCTTCATCACCACTAAAGTCATATCATCTTCAGCCGCATTTCCTACCCCAATAAATTGCTGAATTTGTCTGAACAAATGATCCAGAATTTCTTGAGATGTTTGACAGTGCCGACAAGCCCATTGGAACGTTTGGGTTAGTCGATCTTCATCGAAGCGATCGCCATTGGGGTTAGCTGCATCAGTAAATCCATCAGTGTAGTAAATCAAAATATCACCAGACTGCAACTCAACCTGGGCATCGTGATACTCGGTATCCGCATCCAGCCCAATCAGCATCCCCAGGGTATCGAGACGCTTGATCGCCTGGGTATTGGCTTGCCATAGCAACGGTGGATTATGGGCCGCGTTACTATAGGACAACAGACGGGTTTTCGTGTCGTATTCAGAATAAAACAGTGTAACGAAGCGATTGGAATTTTCCAGATCGTTATACATCACATGATTGAGATGTTGCAAAATACGCGCCGGAGAGTGACCGTTTAACACTTCCGCTCTCAACATCCCCCTTAACATGGTCATAATCAACCCGGCTGGCACCCCTTTGCCCATGACATCGCCGATCGCCACACTCCAGCGGCCCAGTTCTGGTTGCCCCGCTTTTTTAGAGCGCATCCGATCATCGTTGGCAGGGATGAAGTCGTAATAATCTCCCCCAACCCGATTAGCCGTTTGACAGCGGGCCGCTAGCTCAACTCCCTCCACCTTGGGACAGTAACGGGGTAAAAGTTGGAGTTGAATTTCGGCTCCAATTTCCAGTTCGCGATCGAGTCGCTCCTTCTTCCGCAGTTCAACGGTCAGTTCATCGTTAGCGATCGCCACAGCGGTTTGGTCTGCTACCAGGCGAATCAGCTTTTGGCGAGTCTCTGTCCAGTCATAGTCGGCATCATGACTAAAGACATAGAGCCGACCCCGCTCTGTGCTTCTAATCAAAATGGCAGTGCCAAACAGTTGCACATCTGAGCCGAGAGAATGACTGATGTAATGATCCAACGTTGCATTCAGCCGGGGTGAGGAAGTGACATTGCCTGATGCCGCGATCGCCGCCGAAACCTGCCGCGTCGCGGATTCTAACACTTGCCGGATGTCTTGACATTGACTGCTATCTTGACAATGCAAGCGTTCTAAGCGCAACTGTCCGTCTGCTTTAAACAGAATAAGTGCCCCGCCATCTGCATCTGTGACCCGGCTGGCGATCAAAGGAGTCAATTCTAAAAATTGCTTCAAATTGTTGAAACTTCGCAGAGCAAAGCCCAATGAACCCAGCAAGTCTTGAATCTTATTTTGCTCTCGACGCAACCGAGAAACAAGCTCCTTCAAGGCGATGACAGGAGTGACATCCGAAGGCATACCATGCCCTAAGTTGTGGCCAGGAAAGTCGGAAGTGGAGGAGGGCGGTCGAGGAACAGGCACAGCAGTCATTTGGTGAGTTTGGCAGAATTTAAACCGACCAGATTTAGAGGATTGGGATAAATTCTAACGAATCATGAGCCATTTGCAGCAGGCACTTTAATTAATTCCCTAAAAACATCATCAATGACGAGCATATATAGCCGTAGCCACGGCGGTTAGGACAAGGACGTTTTTGTGGGGGCGCGTCGCGCCCCCACAAAAACGTCCTAAGAAAAGTGGCTACAGATATACCATCTCAGGATACTAAATCCCAACTTGATGAAGACGCAAGAAATCAGCATCATGTGTGAAAATAACTCGACCTTGGGCACAAGCAAAGGCAACTTGTTCCTCATCGTCCGCGCTCATTAACCCTACTTCAGGAGTTGTGGTGACATTAATTCTCTTGACACTGCAAGCTTTGAAAAATAGCGGCTGCATTCTCCTCGGCATCGGCCCCCAGGGTAGAGAGAGTCACAATCAGATTGTATGAGTTGAGTACCACGTTGGCATCGTAACGTACTGCTGGGATCTGCACGCTAGATTCAGCTAGTTGGAGTTGACCTATTTGAATGGTGATGGGAGCGATCGCCCCACAGAGAAACTGATTTTCTGTGCGAGAGGAGTCCAGTTGAAACACGCCTTCTGGCTCATAGGAGAACAACATCCCTGGAAACGTCAAGTGTTCTGTTGCAGTTGTCTCTTGACTCGTTCGTCGATCTAACGGAACTCTAGCGACAAATAGTTCAGCCATGGGCGGTGGGGCGATCGCCGCTGCAAAGGTACTCACACCCTGCTGCTGGAGAGGTGCTTCACTAAAAAGTTCTTGGTTGACCAGTTCTTGGCTGACAATTAGCGCAATTTTAGCCCCGCCCACATTGGCCCCAAACGCTCCTACAGCGCCACCTGGAATGGAGTAGTCGATCAAGCTATTGGCGATTGCCTTGGCTCGTTGGGGGTCTTCTGCATTGTTAATGAATTTGATAACCAATCCCAAGGCTCCAGCGATGGCCAGCAACACGGCTCCTGCTAATACCATGACCACTTCCCAGAAGCTAACCGCAGGAGTTGAGGATGAAGACTGATGAGTTGTATGTTTCATTAGCTCAAATCCACTCCTAAGCAGCGATCAAGGAAGCGGGTTCGCCACATCAGCCGCAAAATCGCGCACCATTCCAGAGCAACCAGACCGATGGCCAATTGAGCAGTTACTCCTAGAGGATAGAGTTCAAAGAAATTTCTGAGCGGGGGAACCGCCAGAATCACGCCATAAATTAGCAACAGCACTAAGGCTACGATTGAATAGCGCCAATCTCCACTCAGAGGTTCTCCCCCTACCCAGGCGGCAGTGGGTGGTTTGAGAAACAGCAGGAGAAATAATTGACACCAAACGAGAACTGTGACCAGTGCAGTGCGAGGAATAGAGTAGTTAACCTGGGTCAGTCCAGCGCCAGGGGGCAGGTCAAGAATTGCTACTACGAGGTAGTATAGATAGATCAGCAGTGCCACCATTGTAATTGTTAAAGTCGAAGGCACGATGAAGTGCAACATCGATCGCACCAGACTGCGTTGCGGAATCGGCCCAGGTTTTGCCCAAATCGGAATTACCATCGTAGGAAGTCCGACACCGATTAAAGAGACGATTGCACTTTGTTTGTTTTCTAACGGGAAGCTATCGGTGACAATGGCGGTGGCAAAAATCAGCAGTGTCACACACAATGTTCGGATCATGAACAGTTTCAATACATCCTGGATACCGTTGCGGATGCGCTGACCTTCCGAGAAGGTGTGAGGTAGAGCCGCAAAGGAATCTTTCAGCAGCACAATATCGGCAACACTGCGCGTCGCCTTACTGCCGCTTTCCATCGCGATCGCCAAATTAGCGCGTTTCAGGGATAAGACATCATTGACCCCATCCCCAATCATGGCGACATAACATCCAGAACGCCGCAGGCTCTCTACTAGCTTGGCTTTCTGCTCTGGGGTAATGCGTCCAAAAATCGTATGGGTTGCTGCGGCTCGATCAAACTGCACGTCATCCAAGCGGGCTAGCTCTGGACCTGAAATCACTTTAATGTCCGCGCTTAATCCGGCTTGTTTGGCCAGAGCCGAGACTGTCTGTGGATGATCCCCAGAAATGATCTTGATATCAATTTCGGCATTGGCAAACCCTGCCAACGTGTGCCTGACTTCGGGGCGCAGTTCGTCGCTGAATCGGAGAATGCCTAGCGGTTCCAATTGGGGGGGTAATTGAGGAGAGGAGACTGATTTCAAGTGATTCACTGCTGGACTGTAGGCGAACATCACCACTCTGAGTCCCTGCTCTGTGCCTGCTTTGATATAGTCCAGCGCTTCAGCAGTCAATGAAGTGACAGTTGCCAATACTTCTGGAGCACCCAAAACGTATATCCCTTGAACAAGAGGATGGGCCACTGGTAGGGTAGGGTGGAGCAGCGCCGATTGAAAACAGGGGGAACCGTTAATCTCTCGACTGATCCGGGTATTACAGTCTTCTAAGACCAGTTCTGTCCTTCGTTGAAAGGCTAGAGCACTCCACTTGCGGTTTGAGGAAAACGGGATTTCATTAATCAGAGGATGGACTGTACCAGGACAGGATAGAGCCAACGCATCACTGGTGCGGTTGCCAGAAGTTGTGCTGGCAGCATAGTCGCCCAAGAGCGATCGCAACTCTGCTTCACTCAGTCCAATCGGATAGACTTCCTGCAACCGCAGCCGATTAGTAGTCAATGTCCCCGTTTTGTCTAAACACAAGACATTAACGTTACTCAAAGATTCCACAGCATTGGACTGCTGAATCAAGACATCCTGTCCCAGCATTCGCACGGCCCCTAAACCATAGGCTAAGGTGATAGCCAGAAGCAGACCCGCTGGCACCAATCCGGCAACAACGGCTGCTCGTTGAGCTAAGTCATTGATGGAATAATCACGACTGACAAAGCTAATGCCAACCAGAATCCACAAAAAACAGGCAATTAGAACAAACACCCGGATCACAAGATTTATCTCTTGTTGTAGGGGAGTCAGAGACTGCCGAAAAGAGCGTGCTCCTGACATGAGTTTGTAGGCGATCGTCTCGGTTCCTACCTGCCGAGCTTGGTAGTGGGCCAGTCCACTCACACAAAAACTACCTGAATAAACAGAATCTCCAGATTGCTTGACAATCAAATCCGATTCGCCCGTCAGCAACGATTCATCGACTTCAATTCGTCCAGGACCAACGATCTCACCGTCTACTACAATTTGATCGCCTGGTCGAATCAGCAAAATATCATCCAGGACAATTTCAGCAGGATCAATATGGGTTTCTCTGCCCTCGCGAATCACTGAAGCCGTTGGGCGACTTAACAGAGCGATCTCATCTAACTTGCGTTTAGCCCAAATCTCTTGATAGATATTGATCAGTGCTCCCCCAAAAATTACCACTACCACCAGAAAAGCATCGCCAATGCGTCCCAACAAAATCATGACGATGCTAATAGCAAAGAAAACCCCGTTGATAAAAGTGAACAGATTCTCTCGAAAAATTTGAGCATATGAACGGCTAGTTTGCAGCCTGACATTGTTTCCCTGCCCAGCCGCACGACGCTTAGCGACCTCCTGCTCTGTCAAACCTTGTTGCGCTAGAGCCTGATTGATCTCTGCTTCATCGTTCATCAGTTTGCTATGCCGTCCCCATTAATCGCAATTCTAAGTCTAAGTTAGTTGAAAGCACGACCGATTGGGCAGAGGGCAGGTGTAGGAAATGTTTAGTATTCTTCTACGAACGGCTTCACAAGCCTCCCTGTTGAGTAATGCGCTTGGCAATGTCATTGATGCAGCGTCGTAGAGCACGTTCGTTAGCACTATAGTTTAGTACTACGGTAGAGACGTAAACCTGATCTGAAACCATGAAAGCAACCGTCGTACCCAGCGCTTTCGAGTTCTGCCCCGTTTTTTCACCCAACCAGATCGCTTTAGAATCCCTCAAGCCGTCGTAACCCAAAACAGTATCTTCTTGGCTGGCCAGGGCATCAATCAAGATATCGTCACCTGGATGCTGTTCACGAAAAATTTGCCGCATCATCTCAGTGATCTCGTCTGTCGTCATCTGGTTTGGACCAGTTCCCGCGTCAGCAGGATAGGTGCGCTCCCCCACGAGTTTGGTATTAACGCGCGTCACTTTATAGCCCCGCTTTGCCAGTAATTGGTTGATGTGATCTCTACCAAGATATTCAATCAGTTGGTTTGTTGCAATATTGCTACTCTGGTTGATCATCCGCTTCATAATATGGCGCAGGGTATATTCTTTACCCACCCAGACATCAGAGGCATCTTCGGTGTAATTTCTGCGGCTGACCTCAATCTTCGTTTCTAGATTAATGTTGTCCTTCTGAAGCTTGTCCATCAGGGCGATCGCGATCGGCACTTTGATTAGGCTGGCAGGACTGGCAGGCGGCTTGTTACCATACCAGCGGCGGCATTCACCGTCCAAATGGCAGACCGTGATCCTGACGTTTTCAGCGGGTAGTCCAGTTTGCTCAGCTATTTTCTTCAAGTAGCCCGATCGCACCGTGTCGTACTGATACGATGCAGTTGCCAACTTTGATTGATAAATCTTGAGCTTTTCGGGAACATCGGCAGCCAAGAGCGATTGTTCTGGGATCTCAACCAGGGCATCGATCGCCACCAGCCACGAGTCGTAAATCTCTTGCCAATCGGACTCAGAGGGCTGACTGGGCAGGTCTTTCTGCAAATTTAAGGCTTTACTGGCAAAGCGGATCGCCTTATCCCACTTTTCCTTGGCGGTTTCTTCTAGTTGAATTTGGATCTCAACCGCTTGTAGTGTGGGGAGTAGTGTTGTGGAGCTTTGTTGCGGCAATTCACTGCTGTTGGAGGCGTAGAGCGTGTCAGATTGAGTCACTTGGGCAGTCAGGCGATCGCGAATCGCCTGTAATTCTTTAAGCGAAGAAAATTCAGGCAAACGAATTTCTTTGCTATCTGAAATCTCAATTTCAGGAGCCAATGCTAAGGAAGGATGGATCAGTGTAAAACCCATGACTGCTCCGATCGCACCCAAGGGAGCTGCCACATAGTAACCCAGCCGACGGAGCGCGAACCGTCTAGTCCCCATCCACTGATGAGGAGCACGACGCTTTATAGACAAACCCCGAACCCGACGCATCAACATACCTCACACCAGTAACACCAGACCCTTTAGGGGCAGCTAATTCATTGCCAAACCAATAACCTATATCGCTAGCAGGATAATCCGGCATTCTTTGGCTATCAAACTTGCACAAGAGAATCCTAACAAAAATTAATATACTGGCATCGCTTCACATAGTCACTCTTCTTTACCCTATAAGTTCATTCCCCTTACTTCATCCTGAATGAACGTGTTCCTGCTTGGAAAATGCAGCAGTCAGAACCAGATTTAGCCCTCTGTGTCTCTGTGGTTCGCTAGTCCTGTTCTCTGAATCTATGAAACTTACGCGATCGAGTGTCGTGCTGAACGCAGTGAAGCATCTAGAGATGCTTCACTTGGCTCAGAATAACAAAACCTTGTTCATCGACAAAAGTCCTGATCTCTTGATTTTTTGATCGTCCCGCCAATGGCAGAATTTTCAACGAAATGAGCGATTTGCTGAGCCTGAGAAAATATCAACAACAGCCCTAGATTTAAATCACCTCTTCATGTAGACTCTGCCTGAAACCAGTTTGATGCTGTATTTATTCGGTTTGGAAATGCCTTTCAACTTGTCAGAGATTCCTTTCCACTTCTACCACATGGCTGCGTTTCTGGTTGCAACCACGGTTGTTCTAATTACTACACCTATTGTCAAAAAAATTGGTCTGCTCAGTGGCCGCTTTGACCAACCCGGTGGACGTAAGATTCATCAAAAACCGATGGTGCGATTGGGAGGAGTGTCAATTTTTCTCGGTACGATCGCTGCACTTTTAACCGTCTGGGGTCTGGGTGGATTTGGCGTATTGCCGCCTGATAAAGAGTACGAAATTTGGGGAGTGACCATTGGTGGCTTAGCTTTCTTTCTGATTGGTTTAGCAGATGACCTGTACGGACTGTCTCCGTTTCTGCGGTTGTTTCTGCAAATTGTAGTGGCCTCCTGTGCCTGGAACGTCGGGGTGCAGATTAACTTCTTGACAATTCCGTTTGAAGGACTGGTTTCTTTGCCCGATTGGTTGAGCCTGATTGTCACTGTGCTGTGGTTGGTGGGCATGACCAATGCGATTAATTGGATTGACGGCTTAGATGGCCTAGCTGCCGGAGTCTCAGGCATTGCCGCAGTGGTGATGCTGGTTGCCGGACTGTTCATCGATCAAGCAGAGGCAGCCTTAATTTCAGCAGCCCTGGCAGGAGCAGCCCTGGGATTCCTGCGCTACAATTTCAATCCGGCTCAAATCTTTATGGGAGACGGTGGAGCTTACTTTATGGGCTTCACCCTGGCTGGGGTTGGGGTGATCGGGTTGGTGAAAAGTGTCACCACCGTTGCTGTTGTTTTGCCCTATGTGATTCTGGCTGTTCCCATTCTAGATATGTCTGCTGTCATTCTCGATCGCCTACGACATGGTGCATCGCCGTTCAAAGCGGACAAGCGGCATTTGCATCATCGCCTGATGAGAGCGGGATTACCCCATCGCTTAACTGTGTTGATCATCTACGCGCTAACGCTCTGGGTCGGTAGCATCGCCCTTGCCGTTACTGGATTGCCCAGTGGATTGGGCTACGCGATCGGGGCTACCGTGTTATTAGGGCTGGCGGGCTGGCAGGCCTGGAGACATGCCAAACAGTAGGCCCCACTTCTGCCCTCCTTACATCTGCCACATCGTGCCACATAGTGATTGATGAATCCTAAGGAACAAGTTATAAAGTTTGGATGCGAACGCGAATAGTTCTTTAGGGTAATGGATTTTATGCTTAGTTTGGGTTTTTCTCGTGGGCAATGGCAGCGGGTTTGCCGCTGGGTCGGATTGTTTGTTTTGAGTTTTGGATTAATCGTTGGTTGTGGTAATCCTCAAACCACCACACCGACTGCTTCACCCAGTCCAGAAGCGGCTTCTCCCAGTCCGACGGCTACAAGCAGCGGCCGGATTACAATGGGCACAACGTTAAAAGCCCGGACGATCGATCCGGCCGATGCCTACGAGATTTTCCCAGGGATCTTGCTCTATAACATGGGCGATCGCCTCTACACCTACAAGCCTGGAACCACCGAACTCGTTCCCCAACTAGCGACCGCCTTGCCTCAAGTCAGCGAAGATGGCTTGACGTACACCATTCCTTTACGCACAGGAGTAACTTTCCACGACGGCACTCCATTCAACGCCGAAGCAATGGTTTTTTCCATGCAACGGTTTATGGAAAATGGCGGTCGTCCGGCTTTTCTGCTGTCTGACCAGATTGCCTCAGTCGAAGCTACAGGTGACAACGAAATCACGATTAAACTCAAGGCTGCTTTTGCGGCTTTCCCCTCACTGTTAGCTTTTTCTGGAATTACCCCCATACCCCCTCAGGCATATGAGAAAGAGGAAGGTCAATTTAAACCTGACTCATTCATTGGCACTGGCCCTTACAAGTTAGCCACATTCAGCACCGATTCCATCAAGTTGGACGCAAATGAAAACTATTGGGGTGAAAAGCCGCTCAACCAGGGGATTGATATTCAGTTATTCACCAGTCCAGCCAACCTCTACAATACCTTTCGCACAGGAGGTTTAGATATTGCCTATCAGACCCTCGATCCTGACCAGATCGCGAGTTTAGAGCGAGAAGCGGCTCAGAGCGGTTGGGAAGTGATCCAGGCAGGAACAACAGTGATCAACTACATGAGCTTGAACCAGAAGATGGAGCCGTTGGATAATGTCAAAGTGCGTCAGGCGATCGCCGCGATGGTCAATCGTGAGTTGATCAACGAGCGGGTTTTTCAGGGACAGGCAGAGCCGTTGTATAGCTTGATTCCCACCAGCTTTGAGATCTACAAACCCGTCTTCAAGGATGCCTTTGGTGATGGCAATTTTGAGCAAGCCAAGCAATTGCTCACCGAAGCTGGATTTTCAGAAACCAAACCGTTTGAGCTAGAGATCTGGTATCCTTCAGCATCGACCACTCGTGGCATTGTTGCCAATACCTTAAAAGAATCCATTGAGAAAGGATTACCAGGACTGACCCAAATCACTGTCAACAACGTCGATGGCGCGACTTTGTTTGAAAATGTTGAAAAAGGCATTTACCCAGCCGTGTTGCAAAACTGGTATCCCGACTACTATGATGCTGACACGTTTCTGCAACCCTTCTTAAGCTGCGACCAAGGCTCCACCGAAACCCTCTGTGAAAAAGGTGGCAGCCAGTCCGATGGTTCATTCTATTACAGCACCAAAGCCAACGAGTTGATCGCCCAGCAGCGGGCTGAGCGAGATCCTGCAACTCGCGATCAAATCTTTACTGAACTTCAGGAAATGCTGGTGCAAGATGTGCCCAATATCCCCTTGTGGCAAAACAAAGATTACGTGTTTGCTCAAGCAGGCGTTGATGGCGTGGCGATCGAACCCACTCAGCAATTTTTGCTATGGCAGATTCAGAAATAGCAGTAGGCTGAAGTGGGCAGACAGCGAGTCTCGTTTTTAGATCCTCGATTCTCCACTCCGCAAACAAGGGTTTTCGTTGGGGCAGGCTGATCCCGCCCCAACGAAAACCACTCGTCGAACTCACATTGAATCATGATTGTGGGGAGCACGGACTGCGCCCGCGCTCCCCACAATCATGACTTGAAACCACTACCCAACTCTCCTATTTGTCTTAACGGTCAAGATAGTTGCTATATGATGGGGGGAATTGCATAACTTAGTCGTTTGAGAACATATGTTACCTAAGGGCAGGAACGGACACTGGTACGGTCTTTTGCTGGTTTTCGTTAGTGGTAGTTGGCTGGTCTACGAACCTCAGATCTGGGCACAGATTGTGCCCGATGATACTTTGGGAAGCGATCGCTCCATTGTTCGTCCTAATTCATCAGACGCGACCCGGCAAGAGATCGAAGGAGGGGCAGTTCGGGGTAGCAATTTGTTTCATAGCTTTCAAGAGTTCAGCGTGCGTCAAGGAGAAAGCGTTTACTTTCAACGACCAACAGGTATCGATACAATCATTGGACGAGTCACGGGGGGCAATCCCTCGCGGATTGGCGGCACGCTGGGCGTGGACGGAGGAGTCGCCAACTTGTTTTTGCTCAATCCCAATGGGGTGATTTTTGCAGCCAATGCCCGCTTAGATGTCTCAGGCTCGTTTGTGTCCACCAGCGCCGATGCCCTACAATTTGGCAATCAGGGAGTCTTCAGCGCCACCGCTCCAGCCGCACCACCACTATTAACCATTCAACCCTCGGCTTTTTTCTTCAACGCCACAGATCACGGGGCGATCGTTAACCGTTCTGTCACCGTGGTTGACTCCAGTGAACCCAACCGATTGGGCTTAAGCGTGCCAGCAGGACGTAGCCTGCTGTTGTTGGGCGGCGATGTGGTGATGCCTGCGGGTGGACTTAGCACCGTTGGTGGGGGGGTAGAGTTGGCTGGGGTTCTGGGCAGCGGCACTGTTGGACTCAGCACCACAGGCAACACCTTGCGGTTGAACTTGCCCCTGGATCTAGATCGGGCTGATATTCGCCTGACCAATGCTGCCACTATCAATACCAGTGGCGAAGGTGGGGGTCCCATTCGGCTACAGGGACAACGCCTCTACTTACAGGATGGTAGTGTCGTGCTGTCTGAAACCCGTGGAGGGCTTCCTGGCAGGGATGTCATTTTGAATGCGACGGAGTTGATTGAATTGAGTGGCTTGAGTAAATTCGATCCAGAAGACTTCAATACTCGCTCCGGAAGCCTTGTGACCACTCGCACTGTCGGAACGGGTTCGGCAGGAAATCTTATACTCAACACTGCTAGGTTAGTAGTACGCGATGGAAGTCAAATTGACGTGAGTACCATAGGGGATGGGAATGGGGGGCAACTGCGAATCAACGCCAGTGAATCGATCGAATTGATCGGGGATGGTGACATTAGAAACAGCGGTTTATTTAGTGCTACGGTAGCAGCAGGCGATGCAGGTGACATCCAAATTCAAACGCGACGCTTGAGCTTGCAATCTGGAGGAGTGATTGGAGCGGGGTCATTTAGCATCCGAGTTCCGCTTCAACCAACCGTTCCAGCGACCGGACGAGGGGGGGAAATTAGAATTCAGGCAACCGAATCGATTGAGATTGCAGAAGACAGCGCAATTACCACAACAGCCTCTGGTCTGGGCAATGCTGGGGATGTCATCTTGGAGACTGGACAGTTACGCTTGCAACCTTTGGGATTAATCGAAGCCGCTAGCAGTCAACAGGGAACATCAGGCGACATTATGATCACTGTACTAGACAGTCTGCAAGCTGAAGCGAGTACCATTTCGACCCTTGCCCTGGCTTCATCTGGGGGGGCGATTACTATCAATGCAGGCACTCTACGCTTGCGCGACAATTCCGATGTGACGACGAGTGTGTTTAGTGGTATGGGGGGAGGTGGGGATATTACGGTGAATGCTGGAGCGATCGTGGCCTTTGATGATAGCGATATCCTGGCTTTCTCCAGAGATGGACGGGGCGGTAATATTACTCTAAACACCTCCAATTTGTTTGCTGAAGGCTATCAACCCGCGCCGTTTAACCCCGATGTGGATAGTTTACAAAACAACGATCGCGTCGATATTAATGCTAGTGGCCGGTTGAGTAGTGGGGTGATTACTATTCCAGAAGTCAATCCGGTGCAGGGGTTTGAGCAGGTTCCTGCGGGACTGCTAGCTGCGGAAGGTCAACTTTTAGCGGCTTGTCCGGCGGCTGAGGGCAATTCGTTTTATTATCTGGGTCGGACTGGCTTGTATCCTGATCCGCGTAAGCCTTTTATTCCCAGTGTGTTGTGGTTGGATGATCGGGTGGGGAGTGGGGG
>Ga0224723_1001157_pt1 | contig 16561 bp, 18 predicted proteins | sample Balambano_FR2_Me_FD_161647 | JGI IMG/M metagenome (GOLD analysis project Ga0224723, IMG submission 161647) | Freshwater sediment microbial communities from Lake Towuti, South Sulawesi, Indonesia - Balambano_FR2_MetaG | ecosystem: Environmental > Aquatic > Freshwater > Lake > Sediment | place...
GTGCTGAGTGCGGGGTGCTGAGTGCGGAGTGCTGAGTGCGGAGTGCTGAGTGCGGAGTGCTGAGTGCGGGGTATAGAGTAGATAAAACAATAAGCTTTTCCCTACTCCCTACTCCCTACTCCCTACTCCCTACTCCCTACTCCCTACTCCCTACTCCCTACTCCCTACTCCCTGCTCCCTACTCCCTACTCCCTACTCCCTTTCTTAAAACCAACCACTTACATATACCTCGTCAATTGCACACGGTATCTGTCTTTTTTCGTAACTGCAATTTCCCCAACTTCTAAACGTCCTTTACCACGAATAGCAATCAAATCTCCTTCTTTCAACTGAGAAGAAGCTTGGGTAATTTCTTTCCAATTAACGCGAACATCACCAGAGTCGATTAAATCAACCATTTTACTGCGTGACATCCCAAAACCAGCGGAAGCGATCGCATCCAATCGCAATGATGCTTCTACAGTAGTTAATTCTTTCTTCTTCGGTTCTCTAATTTTTAGCTCACCCAAATCAACTGGCTGAGTTTTCACAGGAACAGAACGCACCTGCTTCAGATTCATCTCTAAAAATTCTGCCAACTCTGGTACAACGATTGCTTGCGCTCCTCGTTCACCTAGTACAATAACATCGCCTGTTTTCTCTCGGACAATACCAGTTCCCAACATCGCACCTAAAAAATCACGATGAGTAGCTGTGTCAAAGAGGAAATTCCCAGCAATATCTAACGCTGTTAGAGTAACTTGAGATTGCTCCAAAGGAATTTCCGCACGAGCGATCGCTATTCTTTGACGTTCTGCTTGAGGATATCCACCCCATGCGACTAACTGCACTTCTGTTAAACGAGTAAACGCTCTTTGTACTTCTGCTAATTCTGGAGGAGAGAGAAAATCAGTTAAAACTATTTCCCAAGTTTTGATAGCTTCTTCCGCTCTATCAATAACACGCGCTACAGTCTCTCGATTTTCAACACCCTTTAAAAGTTCTTCTCGTGGCAGCATTGTGAATTAGTTGGTAGTTGGTTTTAAGAAAGGGAGTAGGGAGTAGGGAGCAGGGAAAAGCTTATTGTTTTATCTACTCTATACCCTGCACTCAGCACCCCGCACTCTGCACTCCGCACTCAGCACCCCGCACTCTGCACTCCGCACTCAGCACCCCGCACTCTGCACTCCGCACCCCGCACTCTGCACTAATTTTGCTCAGCATAACCCTGAATATTTTCTGGTTCAAAAGGACGTAATATTTTAGTTGCTTGACGGGTAAGACTTTCTGAACCTTGTACGACAATTAAGTATTTACCCGCATCTATACGATTGCGATAAGGTAAAGCATCACCACCGCCGAAAACTAAACCGACACCACCACCAACAATTACAGCACCCAAAGCACCGCTACCAGCACCAAGGATTCCCCCAATAACATGATTACCAACATCTCCAGCCCAAGCAAAAGTATTTAAGCCAGTAATCAGGCTAAATGTAAAACCAGCAAAAAAACCAAATGGCACTAACCAAGCAGCCATTAGTTTAACTTGCTTTTTCGCTTGTTCGTTAGGGTCAATTAAACCAAATTCATCAGCCGTTTTGTAACCCTTGCCTAAAATTGTACTTGTTATACCTTCTTTTTCCAAAGCTAAATAAGCAGCTTCCGCCTGAATACGGTCTGATACTACAGCAACAAGGTAATTCATTGATTTAAAGGGTAGTTGCAGTTATTTTCGGGTCTCCTATTTACAGGGTAGCAGGTCAGAAGGTAGAAGGTAGAAGGTATAAGTAAAAAGACAGAAGGTATAAGTTAAGAATACTCGTCCTTCTCCCTCTCTTCCCCTCTCCCTCACCTGTTCCTCAACGAATCAAGTACATGACAAAAATCGTTTATACCCTGCTTCAAGGCGTACATTAAAACAGGTGTTGCCAAAATTCTCGGAAAAGTGGGTATAGATTTAAGATATTCAATAGTTTCCTTAATGGAACCCTGCGCTAAATCTTTTCTAAATTCTTGTTGGCAAATAACAACTCGCCATTGACGACACAATCCATCTAACCATTCTGAATTAGCTCTCTCTGGTTGTTGTCCTGCCCGAATCGCTAGTGTCATCGCTGCGTCTTCTAAATCTCCCTCACAGTCTTCTATCAAGTCTAGTGCTTCCATAGCTTGTGGATCATCAGCTAATTGAGAGCGAAACTGTGCTATTTCTTTATGTGTAACTGTAGTCATGAGATTTTTGTCACGGGCCAAGCGATTGAGTATTTTAGATATGTTATTCCAAGTTTTGCTTACTAAAAAAGATTTAAGATAAATTAAATATATAGATAAAGGCACAACAAATATTGTTGTACCTCCATGATTGTCTGTATTGTAGTCAATTCAACGCTTCTGCATTAATTTTTGGAGAAAATCAGATTATTTTTAATCATTTTCTCCAAATATAAAACGTAAGAATTTGTTACATTGGCAATAAAAGTTATTATTAACGACCCAAAACTTCTAGTTTTACAGACGCGACACCACTGCTAATCATTCCTAATTGCCTTGCTGCACCAGTAGAAACATCGATGACTCGACCACCAGTAAAAGGACCTCGGTCATTAATTCGCACTACTACAGAACGACCGTTGTTATTGTTAGTAACACGCACTCTTGTACCAAAAGGTAAACTGCGATGGGCTGCGGTTAATAGGTTAGGATTAAATCTTTCACCAGTAGCAGTACGACCACCGCTTTCGTTACCATAGAAAGAAGCCATGCCTCTATGGGTAGCTCTGACTTTGGAAGTATCTTTTTTGGCGTTAATAGTTGGTTTTTGTGGTTTAGCAGCTGGCTTCTGTGGTTTAGCAGCTGGTTTTTGTGGCTTAGCAGCTTGTTGTGGCTTAATTGGTTTCTGTGGCTGCTTAGCTGTTTGTTGAGGTTTAGTAGTTGGCTGTTTAGACTGAGTAACTTCTTGTGTAGCAATAGCTTGTTGTGTCACAGTAACTTGCCGTGGTGCAGTATTAGCAATTTGTCTTAAAGGACTAGCACCACCCATTAATCTACGTAGACGATTGGTAGCTTGTAGTGCATCTTGTCCAACGTTATTGGTTGTATCTGGCAGACGTGTGTAACCATCGATTTCTACCAGTTCTTCGTTACCAACTCTGATGATATAGCGTTCAGTTGCAGATTCGCTACTTTTTTTCCAACTGATAGAAATTTGATTAGGGTCAACTTTATCTGAAACTAACTGATTGATTTTTGTGGCGATCGCACTAGCTTTATTAACTGGATTAGCATCAGTTCCTTCATTAGCAACAGCTTCACCAACAAAGGTGAGAAAAGGAATATTACGGACATATAAGGTAGCTGCTTGACGACCTGCCAGATTGTGAGCGTGAATTTGAGTAACTACACGACCAGAAGTTAGATTTGCTGTTGCAGATTGGAGCTTTGCTAGATTCACCGCATCACCTTTAGGTGCTGGTGGCTCGGGTTTATCTGTAGTTGTTCCAGCACGACCTATCGACGGTATTCCCACAATAGTTGTTGACAGGGCAACAACAGACCATAATTTTGTTTGATTCATTTATCCGTTTTTCTCACAATTGAAGAACTAAGATTTTGCGTGTGGATGCTGCACTTTTTGCTATCACCCAACAACTCGAACCTCACTTTCACTTTTGCCTAAGGGTTGCAACAGACGCTTGCGATCAGAATTCAACTTTGTTTATCGGTCTTTTTTGCGCTTGACCATGGTCAATTTACCAGATTTAGATCACACATTCCAAGTGATGCACATCACAAATAATGTTTTTTTAAATAACTATTTTTGATATCTATTAACAGAGATGAGAATTTTTAATCCACAAAAATGAACTAATGTCAATACTTTAATTGGTGTCTAGATCCCCAACTTAGAAGTCGGGGATCTAATTCATAAATTATTTAAGATTGCTATAGAACTAACTCAATTTTTATTAACAGGTGACCTTAAAACTTCTACATTAGACGCACTTCTAGGCAAAATATCAAGATGCTGGTACTGCCTGATGATTACGTGTCTTATGGGTATAAATTGATTATAGCACTAGAAATACCCCATTGGAGTTACCAAGAATGGGTTTGATTACAAAAGGCTTTATATAAGGCAAAATACCTAAGAAATTTTATCTCAGATAATAGTTTCCTCAGTAAAAAGCTAATATAACTAAAGATAATAGGAGAAGCTACATGACAGCAACACAAATCTCAGCACAAGAACTTTTCCGGTCTGCTTACGAAAATCGCTACACATGGGATAAAAATTTTCCAGGATACACAGCTGACATCACATACAAGTATGATGACCAGGTGTACACAGGTAAAGTTCATGTTGGTGCGAATCTTAAAGGAGAAGTATTGGACGTAGCTGATGAAGAAGCTCAAAAAGCGATTACCAATCAGGTGTGGGAAATTACCATACATCGTATCCGTCGTTCCTTTGAAGAAACTCACGGAGCGAATATCTTTACTTATGGTGCTACAGATGAAACTGGTGCTGTTGAAATTTTAATGGGTGGAAAAGCGCAAGGAGATAAATACAAACTTCGTAACAATGAAGTTTGCTTAGTCCATCGCCATATTCATGGAATTGTTGTCACGATTAATACCTATAGTAGTCATGATACAGGAGAAGGTTATCTCTCCCATACTTATGACTCTGTATACCACGATCCAACAACAGGCGAGCAAAAAGGTGGAAAGAGCGATTTTGTAGACGAGTACGAAAAAGTTGGTAGTTATTTCATCCTGAACCGTCGAGCAATTACCACTGAAGTAGAAGGAAAACCTTTAACTATGGAATTTATCTTCTCTAATATCAAATTATTGGAGCCTATGTAGTGTTTGGGCGAACGGCTGTTCGCCCCTACTAATGCAACTTGATTTCAACAATTAAGCTGAACTTCCCCCGGTGCTGATGTACTAAACAAGCATTAAAGCTTTGGTGTATAATACTTTTAGCGTTTGAACCAATATATGCTGTACCCATGTAAATCTTTGATTCTGGGGTACATCTGTGGTAACATAGAATACGGGGGGTAAACGCCTCAAACTCGCTTCGCAAGCCCCTTTGGCAATTTGTACCCAGTAAGAGCGATTTAAAAAAGCTGGGAAGTCGCTCTAGGAAAGAGTTCGGTCTTTTTGCTTGGGGGGAAGTTCAGATTAAGTGGTTACTATGTACAGCCACCACTCACTATACCCTAAATCATGACAGACCAGCAATTATTAGAACGTATAGTCCTTAACCCAAAGATTCTAGCAGGAAAACCTGTAATTAGAGGAACACGCTTAAGTGTTGAATATATTCTTAACCTACTTGCTCATGGTGCAAGTTTTGTAGAAATTCTCAAAGAATATGACGGGCTAAGTCCCGAAGATATTCAAGCTTGTATTCTGTTTGCTAGTAAGTCGCTATCAAATACAACATTTATCCCGCAATAGAGTGGAAAATACTTAAATGCGCTTTCTTGTAGATGAATGTACGGGGTCAATAGTTGCTCGTTGGTTGCTCGACCAAGGTTATGAAGTTTTCTCTGTGTATGACGAAGCACGGGGTATAAGTGATGATGATGTGCTGCAAAAAGCGTTTGTCGAAAACTGGACTTTAATCACCAATGATAAAGATTTTGGTGAAAAAATATTTCGAGAAGGTCAACCGCACAAAGGTATAAAGTGAGATTTGCATTATTATAATATAGCATTCATCATCTTTTAAAGTATCTCATCGCAACTTATGTATATTTTCCTCCCAATTAGCTCCATCAAAAGGGACAATTTCAAAATTTGATATCACCTCACCATCCAGACAACGAACATTTACATCAACACAATCAGGATGACTACGGGGGATATAGAAAGGATGCATTCCACAAATTGAACAAAATTTATGCTGAGCAACTCCCGTATTAAACCGATAAGTAGTTAACTCATCCTTACCTTTAAGCAAACGAAACTTATCTTGACTAACAATTAAATGTAAAAAACCCTTCTTCCTACAAATAGAACAATTACAATCATCAATCTTATGCTTATCCACTGATACTTGAAAGCGCACAGCACCGCAGTGACAACCACCATCATAAGTAATGCTCACAATTATTCTCTCCTACCTTCTTTTTTCTCTCACGAAGTCTGCTTAACGGCAGGGAGCGTGGTGCGGAGGTGTCCTCGGTTGAGACAACTGCCATGGGAGAACACCGCACTTAACTTCTCCGGCTCCGCTCTTTGTAACGGGCACATTAGCACATAAGTGTCCTCCTCTGCGTCTCTATGGTTCAATAAATAAACATATAAACGATACCAATAATATAATATAGTACTACTTTAAAGGTGGCAAATCCAACTCTTTTTGTGTAAGGTACTATAGATTTAGTTTCTAGAAGACTAACGGTTATGACTTTTGCATCAAATGGACAGGCACCTATCATCCGAACAGAACGAGGACTGACGATCGCAGGTACACGCATCACTCTTTACGATGTAATGGACTATGTAACGGCTCAATATCCGCCTAAGTTTATCCAAGGACTATTTGATTTGACAGAGGAACAAATTAGTGCTGCTCTAGTCTACATTGAGACTAATCGTTCCGAAGTTGAAGCAGAGTATCAGCAAGTTCTCAAAGAGTCTGAAGAACTTCGGCAATACTATGAAGAACAAAATCGTGAATTAGTTGCTCGAATTGCGTTACAGTCGCCAAAACCTGGAACTGAAGCTGCTTGGGAAAAGCTCCGAACTGCTAAGGCAAAGCGCGAGTCTCAAGTATGACTTTTTTGATTGATCACAACCTCAAAGGTCACGCTCTGGTTTTCTTCGGTGCGATCGCTAGTCAAGGTTGGCTTGATATTATTCCGATTCGGTTTGTCATCAAAAATTTTTTAACCACTGCATAAATTTCTTCCTCCTGCTTCTTGCTAAAATTACCATGACCCGCTCCATAAACAGTAAAAAGTCGATTTGACACACCAACTTTCTCAACAGCTGCATGCAACCTCACTCCATGACTGTAAGGAACCACAGTATCTTGATTTCCATGTATAGTTAGAATCGGAGGTAAACCAGAACGAACATAATTAATCGGAGAAACACGTTTAGCGATCGCCATTTCCTCTTTGGTAATTTTCTCTCCAAACCATTGCAAAGCATAGGATTTCTGATTTGTACCAGAAAGCAAATCTGTAACATCAGTTATCCCAGCAAAATTAATAATCGCTGCGACCTGAGTAGGTGTTATCATTCCTACCATCAGTGCTAAATGTCCGCCAGCAGAAAACCCAGTTGTCACAATTTTCTTAACATCAAAATTATACTTTTTCCCATTCTTAATCACCCAGCGTAAAGCAGACATACAATCTTCTACAGCTGCTGGTGCTTTTGCAGTACTCGCTAATCGATAATTTATATTGACTACAGAAAAACCCCAGTTGACATATGGTGCTAGAAATGCTTCTTGCTCTTCTTTACTACCTTGAACCCAACCACCACCATGAATAATTAAAGCAACGGGATGTAAACCAGGTTTCTGATTTTGATGAAGGTCTAATTTTAATTGGTTTAATTGGTAATTATTCACTGTGTGGTATATAATATCTCGTTGAATTTTATAACTATTAATCGGTTTAGCGGATACTTGTAAATATATAAAAGCTATGACTAATGTAATGAGAAATATATTGATATAAGTTGATAATTTCATGAATAAATAAGATAAGTTAACGCGATTCTAGTTGAGATACTCGTTTTTCTAATGTATTGACTTGTTGTCTTAATTCAACCACCAAAGTTGCCAATCTATCGAACATTTGCTCGCGTTCTTGTGGTAATACATTCCGTCTTAGACGCTGAGTTGGTGGAAGTGTTGGTGTACTTCTTGATGTTGGTCGTTGCAGTTGAGATTGTAATTGATTAACCTGTGATTCTAAACGATTAAAATCAGCTTCCAAATTATTTAAACGAGATTCTATCTGTTGAGATGCTGCGGGATGAGAACCAGCCCACCAAGTAATTAACAGTACTGTGGTAAATAATAACAATAAGATTTTACGCATTGTTCTACTACTGAATTAATCAGGTTTAAGATTAGTAAATAACCTATCCCAATAAATTACACTTGCATTATCCTCTGATTGCTTAACTTCAAATGTCACGTTACAAGCTTTTGGTTGTTTTAAAGCTTCTACACACAATTTTGATATATCTTCACGGCTAATTTTACCTTTAATATTGTCACCTTGTTCAAATATTAACTCCTTACCTCCAGCTTCCTCAGTTAAAGCACAAGGTCGAATAATTGTATAATTCATACCACTTTCTCTAACAGCATCTTCCCCTCTTAACTTCCAAGTTAAAATTCCACCCAACTGGTCATTAAGTTTGACAGCTGGAGGTTCCTCATCCAAATTAATTCCCGGTCTTCCTGGACGAGTTACACCAGCAGAGCTAACTAAAATAAATTGTGGTTTTTTCCCTCCATAAGCTTTGATAGATTCAATTTGTAAAGCGAAACCACCAGCAGCGAATTTCGGATTTAACGCACCATCATATTCAAACTTGCTCAACATTAATTGCCAAGAACGGATTTTGCTAACATCTATAGGAGGGCAATCCTTAACACTCTTAGCGCGGAATACAGGAACTAAATCTGTGAAAGGAACGTGGACATCTTGCCAATTATCTGCTTCTGTATCAAACGAATAGCTATACCCAACACCATCCCAAACTGTCTCTGTTCTGAGAAATAACTTATAACGTTTCCCATCACCTCTAACACGTAACACCACACCCTCGTAACCGGACAAATTAATTGCAGGGTCAAAATTTTTCGTTCTTACAGATGCAAAACCACCAGAATTGGCAGTAGAAACATTACCAGCAAATAAAGCAGTACCTTCCACAAACTGCATATTACTAGCACTTACACCACCCATAACCACATCATCCAAAGCACCCCAAATATTCTTTAAATCCTCAGAAGGATTCGTAAAATCAAATATAACTCTTTCATTTCTACTTGGTAAATACTGCTTTGCAGCATCTACTAAATTCTTCACACCCTTATACTCAACATTTTCAGGAGTATCACCAACAACTTCCGGCTGATAGAACTTGATTCCTTGATTATACTTATCACGTTGCGGCGTATCTCCTTCCACAGGTTGTACCCGCACAGCCGTACAACAAATTACAGCATCAACATTGGTCATCACTAAAGGAGTTAAACTTTCTTTTTTAGTAATATCTCCTACAACCAAATCAACATTATTACCCAAAATCGCCCTTGCCTTATCAATATCCCGTACAAGCGATCGCACCTGATAACCTTGCTCTTGCAAACGTCGTACCACACGCTTACCAACACCACCAGTGGCACCAGCAACCAATATTACACCCATTTTTGCCCCATCAGGTATAAATTTACTATCCTTAGAACCACCAGGAAACAAACCTTGTACCCAACCAAGAAAAGGAATAACCTCAAAATAGGTAAGAGTTTGAAAAAACCTACCAAAATCCCATTGGGAGCGATTTTTACTACTCATAATCGCCAAATCTTATAGTTAAAATTATCTTAATACAAATCTTTGCGCCTTTGCTACGAGTGCGTGAGATAATCAAATATAAAAATAAAACTCGCAAACCATGCTTCAGTTTCAACCTCCAGGCTTTGGGCATAAGGTTACTCAAACATCCCAAGGAGCAATGGTCTACTACACCCAAACAGCAGCACCCTGGTCAGTAGCTGAAATTATTGATTTACCTCCTTTAATCTTTCTTCATAACTTTGGTGGAGGATCCTCAGCTTATGAATGGTCGAAAATATATCCAGCTTTTGCCAGCACTCACCGTATACTAGCCCCAGATTTAATCGGCTGGGGAGATTCTGCTCATCCTGTACGCGATTATCAAATTAGCGATTATTTAACCACAATCTCAGAATTTATTAGACAAACTTGTACTTCACCTGTAACAGTAGTAGCTTCCTCCCTCACAGCAGCCTTAATTATCCGTCTTGCAACTCAACACCCTTTTTTATTTCGATCCCTATTTCTTGTTTGTCCGTCAGGATTTGATGACTTTGGACAAGGAGTCGGACGTAGACTTCCCCTACAAGTGATTAATACACCTCTACTGGATAATATAATTTATGCTTTGGGGGCAGAAAACGAACTGGCTGTACGTAATTTTTTAGAAAATTTTCTGTTTGCTAAGCGACAAAGATTATCTCAAGAGACAGTAGAAGCTTATTTAAGCTCCGCACAACAGCGTAATGCTAAATTTGCAGCATTAGCCTTTTTACGAGGAGACCTTTATTTTGACTTGAGTTTGTATATATCGCAACTGAGTATACCGACGGTAATATTTTGGGGTAAGCAAGCACAATTTACCAACGTCAAATTAGGAGAGCGTTTGGCGAAGTTAAATTCAGATGCGATTCGCGCTTTTCATGTCATATCAGATACTGGTGTATTGCCTCATTTAGAAAAGCCAGAAATTATGATTGGTTTGTTGCAAAGGTATTTTGTAGAAGGGAGTAGGGAGTAGGGAGTAGGGAGTAGGAAATGGGGAATAGGGAGTAGTTTTAAAGCGTCATTTTTTAAACTAAGCTCTAAACCCATAACGGTCATTTTTTAAAATAGGAAATCAAAAACAAAGAACATTCTGTTCTCTATCCTCTGTTTCCTACTCCCTTCTCCTTCTTCCCTACTCCCTACTCCCTACTCCCTACTCCCTACTCCCTTCTTAAGGATTGTTATCCAAGCAAATTATCTGGGAATAATAAGAATATGAAGATTTACTAGCGAAAGCTCATGTTTTCTTTATTTTTCTCAGTCTGTTTCTAAAAACGGTGATGAACAATCCTACATTTATGGATCAACCTGACCAAGAGAATTCTTCTGTCGGGTTCTTACTTGAAATGATCAACGGTGTATCTGACCCCATTTTCGTCAAAAATCGTCAACACAGATGGGTGCTGCTGAATCATGCTTTTTGTGAATTTATCGGAGCGAGTCGAGATGAATTAATTGGTAAATCTGATTATGACTTATTTCCGAAAGCAGAAGCGGATATTTTTTGGGAAAAAGATGAGTTAGTTTTCATTACAGGTATGATGAATGAAAACGAGGAATCTTTTACTGATGCTTTGGGAGTTAATCATGTGATATCTACTAAAAAATCTCTATTTAAAGATGAGAATAACAATTTATTTTTAGTCGGTATTATCCGAGATATTACAGATAAAATTACAAAACAACAATTAATCCAAAAAGAGTTGCAAGAATCTAAGCAATTGTTGCAGCTAGTGATGGATAATATTCCTCAATTAATTTTATGGAAAGACCGTAATTCAGTATATTTAGGATGTAATCATAATGCAGCCAGAGTTGCGGGGTTAACACCAACAGATATTGTTGGTAAAACTGACTATGATTTGTCATGGTCAGAACAAGCAGACTTTTATCGAGAATGCGATCGCCGGATTATGGATTCTGGTGAAGCAGAGTTACATATAATTGAACCACAGCAGCGAGAAGACGGTATAGCTTGGTTAGATACGAATAGAATTCCTTTAAAAGATTCTGAAGGTAATGTTATTGGTATTCTCAGTACTATTAAAGATATCACTGAACGCAAAATCGCCCAAGAACGTCTTAATTTTCAAAATGCAGTCAATCATATACTAGCCAATTGTACAAATTTAGAAGAAGCAATACCAGGAATTATTCAAGCAATCTGCGAGAATTTAGATTGGGATTTAGGTGAGTTTTGGACTGCTAATCCACAATCGAATCTCTTAGATTATTCCACTAATTGGTATTCTCCTGAACTTGATATTACTGAATTTACAGATGCGACTAAAAATGTTACTTTCGGTTATGGAGTTGGTTTACCTGGTCAAATTAAACTGCAAAATCAATTTATATGGTTAAATGATTTAAGTCGTAGTCAGCACTTTCTACGCAAAGAAGTTGCAGCTAAAATTGGATTGCAAACTGCTTTTGGCTTCCCCATTAACAACGCTAATCGTACCGTTGGGGTGATAATTTTATTTAGCCAAAAAGTTCGTCAAAAAGACGACTCCCTTATGGAAATGTTGGGAGCGATCGCCAACCAAATCGGACAATTTTTAGCTCGCAAGTATATGGAGAAAACTCTCCAGAATGCTTATGCTGAAATGGAAACTCTGATTTTGGAGCGTACTAAAGAATTAGCTCAGATTAATGAGACTCTTCAACAGGAAATCAATAACCGTATAGAAACAGAAGCTAAATTTCAGAACTTAGCAGCGAATGTTCCTGGAATGCTTTATGAATTTGTATTGCATCCTGATAATTCAATGTCTTTTCCCTATGTTAGTTCTGGTTGTTATGAACTATACGGATTATCTCCTGAAGAAATCCAAGCAGATGCTAATACGATATTTTCCTTAATACATCCAAGCGATCGCCAAAATTTTCAGGATACGATTATAACATCAGCTAAAACTCTCCAACCTTGGTATTGGGAAGGACGATTGATTCTAAATTCCGGGATTAAATGGATCAAAGGTGCTTCCCGTCCCCAAATGCAAGTTAATGGTGCTATTTTATGGCATGGTTTATTAATGGATGTCACCAGTCGCAAGCAAGCTGAAGAAGCTTTACAAAAAAGTGAGAGCAAATATCGCCATTTGGTAGAAACCTCCCGAGATATTATTTTTTCTGTAGATACCCAAGGGTATTTTACTTTTGTCAACCAAGCAGTTAAACTGATTTATGGATATGAGCCAGAAGAATGCATTGGTCGTCATTTCACCGATTTTACACCACCAGAGCAAATAGAGAAAGATTTAGAGACTTTCCAACGTGTTCTGAAAGAAGAATCTGTTTTTGAGTATGAGTCAATTCAAATCGCTAAAGATGGTACTTATCTAAACTTGTTATTTAACACCATCGTCTTACAAGACGCAGCTGGAAACATTTTAGGTACAACTGGTACAGCTACTAACATCACCGAACGCAAACGAGCCGAAAAAATCCTCCAGCGAACAAATGCACTGTTAGTAGCTCAGCAAGAAGCAGCTATTGATGGGATTTTAATTGTTGATGAAAATATGAAAGTAATATCATACAATCATTGCTTTCCTGAAATTTGGCAAATTCCGCTTTCGGTAATGGAATCTAATGACGATAACCAACTTTTACCATATGCAGTTGCCAAAACAGCAAAGCCTCAGAAATTTCTCGCTCAGGTAGAGTATTTGTACCAACATCCAGAACAAACTAGTTCTGATGAAGTTCTGCTTAAAGATGGAAGAACCTTGGATCGCTATTCTGCACCCGTCAAATCTCAAAAAGGCGAATATTATGGTAGAATTTGGTATTTTCGTGATATTACTGAGCGGAAACAAGCAGAAGCAGCACTCAAAGCTTCACAGAAAAGATTAGCGCTATTAATTGAACAAATACCTGTAGCAGTAATTGAATGGGATATTAACTTTCACGTTAAACAATGGAATCCCGCAGCAGAAAAAGTATTTGGTTATACTCAACAAGAAGCTATAGGATGTAATTTTGAGTTTATTGTACCTGAACACACCAAAGAACACGTAAAACACATAACTAATTTTCTCTTATCACAAACAGGAGGAATCTTTAGTGTCAACGAGAACATCACTAAAGCTGGTAAAATAATTACTTGCGAGTGGCATAACACTCCCTTAATTACTGAAGAAGGAGAGCTAATTGGTGTTGCTTCTATGGTGGTTGACATCACAGAACGCAAACAAGCAGAAACTCAACTTCAACAGCAAACCCAGGAATTAATTAAAACTTTAGACGAACTGCAACGTACCCAAATTCAACTTGTACACAGTGAAAAAATGTCTAGTCTTGGACAACTCGTAGCTGGAGTTGCTCACGAAATTAACAATCCAGTCAACTTCATATATGGCAATCTTACTCACGCAAGCCAATATACTCAAGATTTACTAGACTTACTACAACTCTACCAACAAAATTATCCTCAAATAACACCAGAAATCCAAGAATTAGCAGAAGCAATTGATGTAGATTTTATCAAGTCAGATTTACCGCAATTATTACTGTCCATGAAAGTTGGTGCAGATCGGATTCGAGAAATTGTATTATCTTTAAGGACTTTCTCCCGTTTAGATGAAGCGGAAATGAAAGCAGTTGATATCCATGCTGGCATTGACAGTACTTTAATGATATTGGAAAGTAGATTTAAAGCCCAAAATTCACACTCTGCTATTGAAGTTATCAAAGAATACGGCGATTTGCCCTTGGTTGAATGTTATGCTGGACAACTCAACCAAGTATTTATGAATATTCTGGTAAATGCGATTGATGCAATAGAATCAGTTGGTAATAGTGATTTTAAGCCGCAAATTCGCATTTCAACCAGATTATTTGCTGAAAATCAAGTGATTATTCGTATTTCTGACAATGGTTTGGGAATAACAAAACAAGTTAAAGAAAAACTCTTTGACCCATTTTTTACCACCAAACCTATTGGTAAAGGTACTGGTATGGGACTTTCCATCAGCTACCAAATTATTACTGATAGACACGGTGGTACTTTGGAATGTATTTCTCAACCAGGAAATGGAGCAGAATTTGTGATAACTATTCCTTTGACTCAACAATACAAAATCCCTTAAGAAGAATACAAATTGACCCCTCAGTCTTCAATGTGCATTCATAACAAGCGTTTTAGGATTATTAAGAAAGATGTGACTAATGCATAGCAAATTGGGAGAGGGGTACCGAAGGTGGGGTGAGGGTCATAAAAGTGTACGAATATAAAATACCTTTATTCTATCAAAGTCAACACCTTAGTAACGCACCACCGACAATTTCTAATATGTTAGGACAAATGATTTATAATTTTAGTTTTAAAATTCAGGAGTATCATAACATATCTTACTCAACTAATTGCAATAGTGAAATTATATGTAAATACATACTCCACCATTAATCGACCTTAGCATCCTTTGGTATGAAAAGTTGTGTACCAGGTAGGAGGATAATGACATCTGGGTTAGCAGCGTAAATCCTTTGCCAACCTATACTGTCTCCATAAAATTTGTCAGCAATCTTCAATAACGTATCGCCATCTTCTACTGTATAAAACATAACTGTTACCTATAAATATTGGAATTAAACCTTACATATTCCTCATAGCGGTAATTAAACTTACCTTATGCAATCATTGAGAAATAAACAAAGTGTCAACAAGCCTAGTACCAAAAGGTAAAACAATAAATCTTACTTGGTAAGCTTTACAATTACCTCATATGTCCGCTTTATTTCCGTCAACCTGTACTAGATAAATTGCTTTATGCTGTCATGTCATGTTTAGTTAAACTAATTACAGAAGTGAATGGCATTGCTACGTAACCGAAGTTAAATCAAAATTAATCAGTAGTAGGCTTTGGCTTTCAATTAGTTACTTCTAAAACCTTCATAAATAGTCTTATACAAACTTTTCTTTTGGAAAAGTTTATACAAGGATATGGATATGTAAACTTATAAAGCCATTAAACATTAGAGGCTTCTATTAATGAACAATATTATGTTATCAGAAATACAAGCAGTTGTTAATAGAGAATTGTCTTTTTTACAAAAGCGTAATAAAAACTTTGTTGTGAAATTATTACAAAGTATATTGACATCATTTGAGGATTTTGCTAATAAATTAGCACTTAGTATTTACTAAGTTAATATCACTATAATATCTACGTAGATAGTGTAGTTGGTGCAATTTGGGATTGGGCGCAAAAAGATACGCCACCGCAACATTTCTACATAAAAGGTAGAGAAGTAATAATACTTATAAAGTTTCCAAATAACTTAACAGATCAGCCATCGCTTGGGGACTAGGCTGGAATTTTGGCATTGGTGGTGTTTCACCACTAATAACTTGGTTAATTAAACCATAACGTGATTTATGCTTGGAAACACCTTGTAAACTAGGGCCTATTCGTCCATCTGCTTCTAAACCATGACAACCAGCACAGTTAATTTGAAAGATTGCGTGTCCTTGAACTGAGTCCCCTGTTAAGGATAGAACACTTTTGACATATGGGTCAGACGCTTTAATAACTTGAATAGCAAAAGTACTCACAATGACTACTATCACGATCGCTAGAGCCATCACTAGGAGTCGCTGGATGAGAATTTCAGGTTTGATAATCTGGTTATCCAAAAGATTTACTGTAATGATCTAAAAGTACAAAAAATTTTCATTTCATACACATAGCTTAAAAGTTCTTGATAATGTCTGCAAGCACAAATATAAATTAACAGTACCTAGCTTTACATAAAATCGCTACTAAGCGCGGGATTTCTACTCTATTTGATAAAATTAGGAATAGCAAACAAATGTTAAGCATTTGGTCAAAGGAGATTAAAAATGGTTGAACCCCTACTATGTGGCATTGTTCTTGGTTTAGTTCCCGTAACTCTTGCTGGTCTATTTTACGCTGCCTATAAGCAGTTTCAACGTGGAAACCAGCTAGGTATTTAGAGAAGGAGAGGGGGAGAGGGGG
>Ga0224723_1001158_pt1 | contig 16544 bp, 25 predicted proteins | sample Balambano_FR2_Me_FD_161647 | JGI IMG/M metagenome (GOLD analysis project Ga0224723, IMG submission 161647) | Freshwater sediment microbial communities from Lake Towuti, South Sulawesi, Indonesia - Balambano_FR2_MetaG | ecosystem: Environmental > Aquatic > Freshwater > Lake > Sediment | place...
GATATTCACTTTTAAGGTAGTTCCTTTTATAGTATTATATGTGTAATACAAAAATAGATAGACATTATGAGTGTAAGAAGTGTAGTAAAGTGGTAAAGGCTAGAAATTTCACAAATATCTATTAATTTTTATATTTCTTTAACTAATTGTCATGGCTCGTAAAGCTTATCATCCACCAGAAAACAGTACCAACACCCTAGCGCAATCAACACTTCACATCCGTCTCCAAGCGTTAGAAAAGGAACATCGACGCTTACTTCAACAAATTAAGAAAAAACGGACAGAACTAAACAACTTTATGGAACAGACCCGGTCTGTCGCTTCGGAGATGTTCCATAAAAGTACTCCCAGTTTTCAGCAGATTTTAACTATAGATGAAGAAATTCATCAATTATTTAATGAACTTTTAACTAATAGTAAATTTAAGAAGCAAACTAAGCAAAAAATTCAAGAAGTCTATCTCCAGCTTCAGTTTGCGGGAATACTCAGTCCAAAAAGACAAGAAAAGTTTGAAGAATCATTTAAAGAAGATAGTGACCATAAAGTTCCTCCACCGCACGAAGATAATTATTATTACAGACAGGAATCACAATCAGAAATAGAATCAAACTCCGCGAATAGAAGTGATTCCCGAAAAATTCGTAGCTTATTTCTCCAATTAGCCGAAATTTTTCATCCAGATAAAGTACAAGATAGTGAAACTCAGGTACGCTACACTGAGATTATGAAGGAAATCAATAAAGCATATCAAGAAGGAGATTTAGCTCGATTGTTAGAAATTGAACAACGGTATCAGGTAGGAGAAACTATTGACAGTAATAATGAAGGTGATTTAGAGCGAACCTGTACTCGTTTAGAGCAGCAAAATGAACTTTTAAAAACCCAGTATGAATCATTGAAAGCTGAACTGCGTTCTTTTAAAAAGACTCCTGAGGGATCAATCGTTTCCGATTTTCGCAAGGTTAAGAAACAAGGGTTTGACCCTATAGCGCAGATGCTAGAGCAAGTTGAATCTCAAGTTCAAATTATTTCTGGTATCCGCGATTTTGTGCGAGATTTTCAACAACAGAAAATTAGTGTTAAAGAGTTTCTTGGTGGCCCGCCAATTTTACGCTCCATAAGTGAAGATATTATGGATAGTTTTTTGGAGCAGATGTTTGGAGGTTGAAAAGCAAAAGAAACAGACTTGCAGAAGTATGTAATTAGGATGAATTTTTATCATTGTTGTCAATTGCTCTAGACTTGAAGGCAAATAGTTACTTCAATAGAATGAATTAGCTATATGTACTGTATCAATTTATGAGTAAAGTAGAAAAAGCCCAAGCTGAGTATGAAAATTTTACTCAAGAGGTTCAGAGTGTCATACTTAGCACCGTTAGCGAGTCAGGTAAGCCTAATGCTAGCTACGCTCCTTTTGTGATGGATGAGTCGAAGAATATTTATATATATGTCAGTGGACTTTCGACTCATACTCAAAATATGTATGTTAATGCTCAGACCAGCGTTCTATTTATTGAGGATGAGAGTCAAACTAAGCAGATTTTTGCACGTCGTCGTTTGACTTTTGATTGTACTGCTACTTTCGTTGAGCGTGAAACCGAGGAATGGGGTTTAGTTGTCGATCAGTTTCAAGCTCGTTTTGGTGAGATTATCGAATTATTTCGTAATTTACCTGACTTCCGTATTTTTAAGTTGACTCCTAGTGAGGGACGGTTTGTCATTGGTTTTGGTGCAGCTTACAAAATTAGTGGTGATAACCTTAATCAACTCCAGCACATTACTGGAGATGGTCACGGTAAGGAGAATTGAAGACTGGTGTGGGAATTATAGAGACGACCCGATGGGTCGTCTTTTGTGTGAGAATTTTCAGATAAACTAATCTGGCAATGTAATGGAAGGTTGGCCAGTTTCTTCGGAAACTCGCTCAATTTCAAAATTCTCAATATTGCTTTCAAAGCGGTTAAAAATTACTCGAATTTCGTCATAACCAATAGCTGTTGAAGCTCCTCGTGCTGTACTGCATTTAACTCGCATCAGAGTTTGAAAACCACCAAATTCTTCATTAATGTAGAATCTACGGGTACAATCATAACCAATAAAATTTTCTAGTGCGACTTGATTAATAGCTGCTACACCCATGCGACTATTAATCAATGATTTAATTTCATCAATTTCCTCTTTTGCTGTCATCCGACGCCATTGATTTTTCAGCATTTCATTTATTTTATTCCAAGTTTTCTCCCCTACAACACCATCCGCAACCAATCCTTGTGATTTTTGGAAATTGATCACAGCTTCTTTCGTTTTTGCTCCAAAATTACCATCAACAACACCTGAATAAAAATTAAGTTTTTTTAAACTTTCTTGCAATTTAATGACTTCTGCTCCTTTTGCGCCTTCTTTGAGTACAGTTGATGTTGCATTCATGATTTATACTATCTCCAGTATTTGTTTTGTGTATGTACCTAATATCACGGTTAAATTTACTGATTCCGCAAAAATGGGAAATTTGACTTAAAAATCGCTTTGGCGTTATCTCTGCATTGCACAGCTTCAGGGGGTTACACAAGCGCGTGAATCATTATTGAGTGTTAAAAATGATTCTCGATTAGTGATGCGACGAGTTTATGATTTATTCGCAGGTAATTGCTATATCGAGGACGTGTTAAGTATTGGCGATCGCCTAGATAACCGTGCTATATTTTACGCCAATCTTTATGTAGGATTGTATTTTGAAGTCAATAATAAATTAGAACAAGTTCAGGACTTTATTGTCAAAGCAGCAACTGAATGTAAAATTGATGACTATATGTGGTATTTAGCCCAAGTACATCAAAAACTGCGAAATTAGAATTAATTACAAATTTCCCTCAGTAAAATCTCCAACATTAAAAGTTTGACCTCCGACTGTCACTTGATCCTCGGCAACTAATTTACGTCCTCGTCGCGTTTCCAGTGTACCATTAACTTCTACCTCACCATCCTGAATTATAAATTTTGCTTGTCCCCCAGTCGCTGCTATCCCTACCAACTTCAAAAATTGATCCAGTTTAATCATGCGATCGCTTCCCAATTATTTACACTGAAAACTTTAACACTTTTTAACAATTCTTTAAATTTTGCATAAAGCCAATATAATTAGCCGAGGTTTTCTTCCTAGTAAGGGCAATCTAAGCATAGATAATAAGATTATTGGAAGATCAGATGAAATTAGCTTGCAAGCTGTGGATAACATTTATCCCGATGTTAATACTTTTAGCATACCCACATCACACGACTGCCCAAGATGTGGGAATTTGTTTCATGACTACTTCTTCTGGTAAGGTAATTAATCTAGGGGCTTTATGTGGTAACACACCAGTAGACACAGGAGTTTTCCGCGTTCCCATCAAACGACGCATTGCCAAGACTCCTGTAATTGAAGTTACTTTCAATAACACTAAGACTTTTGAGATGATTTTAGATACTGGTGCTAGTAGTATTGTGATTACTCAATCCATGGCTGATGCTCTAAAGTTGAAACCGACAGGGACTATGCGAGCTAATATTGCAGATGGTAGTCAAGTAGAATTTTCCACGAGTCAGGTAAGTAATGTTGCTGTCAGTGGTTTAATTGTAAATAATGTGGAAGTAGCGATCGCTCCTCGTGCAGATATTGGGTTATTGGGTCACGATTTCTTTGGAGAGTACGATGTAAAAATCCTCAAGAAGGAAGTGGAATTTCGTCGTCGTTAAAGAATAATTAGAAAAAATTTTTGTAAAATTCCATCTTTTCCTAGTAATGTCTAGGTATTAATCTATTTCAAGAGTCTAGTTATATGGAGTGTTTATGCTGAAGAGTTTACAGTCATTTTTTGGTTCAATGGCTCAAAATGACACCAAGCAAAGCGAACGTGAAGCATCCATAGATTTGATGATTATGACTATGTTTATCGATAAGTCATTAAAGCTGGCTGAAGATGAAATCCTCAACGAATATGTCAAAAATCTTAGCTGGGAATCACCTCTATCTGTTGATAAATATTTTGGGGTAGCGACTGCTAAGGTTAGAAGTGCTTTAGGAAATGCAGAAAAGATGGATGCTTTACTCGCTGACATCAAAAGTCGTATTGTTAGCGAACAGACTAAGCAACAAATTCTCAAAGCTTGTCAAGATTTGGCGATCGCTGACAAAGACTTGTCAAATGAAGAGCAAGATTTTTTAGACAGAGTTGCTAAAATTCTTTTATAACAAAGCAAGGAGATTGGGTATTAAGTTTTTCCAATCTTCTTACTATGAGTTGACTAACTAATCATTTATAGATGGTATATTTTACAACATTTATTTGATTATGCCTATGAAGTTAAAAAAATAGTCATTAGTCATTGAGTTATAATAATTAAGCTGTGTATTTTTGCAGTTAAACAATGTTAATTAGTAATCAAAATTTTTACGTAATCAAAGAAGCTATCTTAACATCGGAGCAAGGAAACTTAACATTAGGAGAAGCAGCTAAGGCAAAAGTTTACCGAGTATTAACTAACGATGCAGGGCAGATTTTACTAGACCCCATAGATTTAGAAAAGATTCCTCAAAATCAAAGATGGTTGTGGCAAAATCCAGAAGCTTTGGGGATGGTACTACGAGGTATTGAGCAAGCCACAAGGGGAGAAGTTCATGATTTAGGTTCATTTGCTCAATATGCTGATTTGGAGATTGATGATTAATGGAATTTCGCCTGCAATTTTCAACTGAAGCTAGGGATACATTGAAAAATTTAGAGCAAACTGACCCAAAAAAGTACCGGAAAGTCGCCAAAACATTAGCTTTGATGGAAAGCAACCTCCGTCATCCCGGTTTACGCTGTAGGCGTAGGGTATATTATGCGTTTGTGCTATAGTTTTCGCTTTCTCTAAATTACGGTGATATACTGCAACTATTTCGCAAGATGGATGCGCTTGAAATCCAGGAATATGAACTTTTTGACCAAACCCTGTGCCAACAACTGCTACACCAATCACGATGTCATTTTTTCCTGATGATATATAGCTCTTATTATACTAGTAATACATCAATTTTATTGTAAAAATCGGATTGTGAAAGGGTAACGGTAATATCGTCCGTTGAAGGCTCTCCTACAAGCTTTAGTGACTACAACTAGTTGAAATAATACTACAAATAGGCACAATAATGAGAATGCCATCACTAAACTATCTAAAACTGTTTGGATTTGATTAATTTTATTGGCAGCTAAAGCTACACCAAAGCTTGTAAAAATGAGGCACAGAGATAATATTATTATAATTAGAGTATAAATTGTTAAGGAAAGTTGAAAATTTAAAGATTCTTTACCTTGAAAATCGATCCAAGGATATTCTGCTTTTTTTAGTTGCCAAATTGTTAGTGGTGCCAAAATATTCAAGGGTAGGTATACAGGGATACCACGAATTACCAAAAATATCAATAACATCCACGCACCTAGTGCTGAGAGATGACACAACATCGCCCATATACACATTTGTTGCGAGGGTTTTTCTCTCATTGTTTTTGTTGTAGAAGAGATTTCTTGAATAATTGTCCACGTTACTATAAATGATTTGGCAAGACAATACCCTAAAATTTAAGAATTTCTCTGTCATAGTTTTCGGGTATTGGTTCTATTTCCCAAACTATACCTTCTCCCTTACTGAGTGCTACTTCTACAAATAGTTGTTGTACGGGGTTTGTTGCGACATCTTCGTTATTAGGAAAAGGTTGCAAATCTTCAGTAAGTAGTCTCAATTTAAACCCATTAGGAATTAGTGCGCCAATAGTGTTAAATAATTCAAAACGACAAATTGTTGCTTCTGTTTGATTTTCTGGTAAAATTGTCAACTGGTAAGTTTGACCTGCTATGGTTAATTGTCGAGAAAATTCTACTTGTTGTAATGCTTCAATATTTCTAGCACCACTTTGTAGTAAGTCAAAACTTCTCCAACCTATGTTTTGAGCTATTTCAGAGACTCCTGTTTGAAGCCATTGGATAATTGAAAAGTTTTCTGGTTGTCCGAGACGACGTTGATATAATGAAAGTCGCCAACCTCCATGTTGAATCAATGCTCCCCACATTTCAAAGGGTATGGTAAGTCTCGGTATGATAGTATCTGGATTGCTCAGACGGGAGATGAGGTTTTGTGCTTGTGTTAGTGGTAAGCTTGGCAATTCTGTGATGTGACTACGTGTGTTTTCTATATATTGCTGCGCTACACTCAATGTACTAATATCATTCATGAAGTCGCTATCCATAGCATAAGTGCGATCGCTTGGGTTGTAATTTCCTTGTGTTTTCAGTTGCTCATGAGTACAATATCCCCAAACTCTAACGTAACCATCATCTGGTTCTATTTGTACTGCTAAATAATAATCCCCAGCCCAAGTAGGTATATCTACCCATTCTTGAGGTACTCGCATTTCGCTTAAATCTATAGCTTCGCTAGGAACTAATACTAAACGTTTGTCATCTAGTATAATAACTGTTCCATTTACCAGTTCCCAAAAACTTGGTAAAGCAGTGGTACTAGTCCAAATCTTTGTCTGGGGTGCAATATCTTGTTGTATCCATGGCAAGATAGCATCCAGGCAAAGTTTATTTATATACCCTTGGTATGCTGTTACGGGGTTGGAGTATTGTCCCGTTGGTACAGTTGATGGTATTTCTAGAATGATGTCTGTTGGGGTAATGAGTGTCATAGTTAGTTAAACCACAGAGATTTACGAGTAGTGAGTTTGTAACCACTCTTCAATGACGATGCTGATATTTTTTAATATGTCTGGTGTGATGGAAATATGCAATGTTTCTTTACTCCACTGTGTTAATGCTTTTAAGAGCGATTCTCTAATTTTGGAATATCGTCGGGAGACGGTGTATTGCTGCATTTCTAGTTGTTTGGCTATTTGTTGTTGGGTTAATCCCTGACGATACCACATCTCCAACATTTGCTGGGTTTGAGGTTCGAGTTTGCTTATTGTCTCTGTTAGGATTGTATTAATCTCTGTTTTTTGAGAATTTCTAACTTTTTCTTCTTCTTGGAAAATGATTTGAGTGAGTACTGATTCTTCTCCTGGAAGGTTATCTAACCACTCGGTATCTTGTCCTGTTGGAGAAATGTTGATTGATGTTACCTGTGGATACAAGTAGTCACGTACACATTTAGCACAGTTAAGTAACCAACTTTCTAAGATTTGCTGAGTTATGTGGGAGTTATATGCTTTAATTATTGCTTCCCATGTGGATTTATCTGGGTAGGAAAGTTGACGGGTACTGCTTCCTGGTGTGGGTACGTAATACGTTTTAAAACAATTCCAAGCTTGGATATAAGCTTTTACGGTATCTGCTGACAAACCAGCAAGCTGCAAAGATTCTACTAAACGTTTCTGGCTAATTTTCCGCAATAATCCCCATGGGGTACAAATATCAATTTCCTGACGTTGACGCAGTGTTTCCCGGATGAGATTGCTGAAAGTAATACTGGCGTAATTCTTGAGATTATAACCTGCGTTCGCTTTAAACCCTTTGAATATTTTATCTACGGAAGCGATCGCTATTTGAAAGCAGTCGGGTAATTTATATTGTGTGCTGCTAAAAGTATTTGCTGTTTTTTGGGATGAATAGTAACAAACTTCTTGTAAGTAAGCAATTAGATGCTGCTTAGCGTATACCCCTAATACATCACTTTGCAAAGAATTATACCAATATAAAGACCAGTAATTCTCATTAATTTCTTGAGGAATTTTACTTACACAAGCTTGGATACTGCGACGTAATTTAGCATCTGTCGCCCAGGAATGGAAGCGATCATCACTAAATTGGACGAAGGTTGAAAAAATTTCAATAATAGTTTGCCGAGAATGCATAAAAAAAGGTAGAAGCAATTATTTTGTCGGTTTGAGTACATAGGGAAAATTACACCTGCACAAAATACTATAACAAGGTATACTTATTTTTAGACTTTGAGAAAAGAAGTTGCAACAATTGCAGCTTGAGTGCGATCGCGTAAATCTAACCTGTTTAAGATCCGCGTAATATGATTTTTGACTGTTTTTTCGGTGATATATAAAGCTTCGCCGATTTCTCGGTTACTGGCTCCTTTCGCAATTAATTTCAAAATTTCGATTTCTCTCGCTGTTAATTCATCCCAACCAGGAGGTGGATTAACAGCGACGGGAATTTGCTCCATCACTTTTCCTAAACCTGGGCCGTTGAAAATCTTTAACCAAAGAAGTAATAGCTTCTTGAATTGATAATCCTTCCAACGGGTCAACTCGTAAAGCTGTAATAGATTGACGAACTTCCTTAAGAGCATTTGACCCCAAATGTTTAGCTTCCGTGAGAAATTCTGTTGCTTCAGTTGGATCAGATTGCCATAATTTCAAAGCTACTTCTAAATGCAAATTTAAAACTGTTAAAGCATGACCCACAGAATCGTGAATATCACGAGCAATACGATTTCGCTCTTCTACCGTAGCTAGTTCTTCAATTTTTAAAGTATATTGGCGCAATTGAGCATTGGCAATAGCTAATTGTTCATTAGCAATGTACATCCGGAGATGTCCCACTGAAACGTCTCTTAACCCAATTAGTGTATAAAGTGACTTTTTCCCGCATTTTCCCTACTTCCTTCTTAAAAAATTTGTTTTTTAAGAGTCAAAGTAATACAATAAAAATTAGTAGTTCAATATACAGAAGTATCTTTTGACCAATAGAAAAACTCATCTTTGAGTACAGGTGAGTAGAAATGAATTTTTGTAGAAATAGTTGATAAAAAAGCCTGTGATTTCAACAATTAAGGCTTTGGAAGCAGAACTTTAAAATTCTTAACCCTAACGCTGACAAATACTAGTACCACTACTAAAAAATACTAATACCCTTACCCCAAAAAAATTTTAAATTTCGATTAAATAAGGGTTTGAGCTACTTGAGTACAGCCTTAATAAATTTAATAAATCCAATAACCATCGGACTACCTGCTAACTTAGGAGCCACCTGATATAAGCAGAAAGATAGATTACGGGTCTTTTATTCAGATAGTACCGATGGTTCAGCTTATTGATAATATTAAGAATCTAAAAACAACCAAAACACCGGATGCGAGTAAACCTGGGCTAATGGGCACTTTTTTTGAGCCTTTATTGAGTGATATTCGCATCATTTTTCAGCAAGATCCAGCAGCACATAGTTGGCTAGAAGTATTATTTTGTTACCCTGGCTTGCACGCAATTACTTTACATCGAATCGCCCATTGGTTGTACCGTCGGGGAGTAAGTTTTATTCCTCGCTTGATTTCACATTTAGGACGATTTTTCACAGGAATTGAAATTCACCCTGGTGCAGAAATTGGCAAGGGGGTATTTATCGATCATGGTTTTGGTGTAGTGATTGGTCAAACCACGATTATTGGAGATTACACGCTGATTTATCAAGGTGTTACCCTTGGTGGAACTGGTAAGGAAAGCGGTAAACGTCATCCCACTATCGGCAAAAATGTAGTTATAGGTGCAGGTGCGTCTATTTTAGGCAATATTCAAATTGGCGATCGCGTTCGTATCGGTGCAGGAAGCGTAGTTTTACGAGATGTTCCTTATGACTGTACCGTTGTAGGAATTCCTGGTCGGAATATTTCTCATCAACAAAATGTAAAGACTTTAGAACAGCAATTACCGGATGTAGAAGCGATCCGTTCTTTGCTATGTCGGATAGAGCAACTCGAACAAAAAGTCCAAATTTTAAGTAGTCAAAATCAAGAAATTTTGCAAAAGGAATGTTAGTAATGCTACCACCACAAAATTCTGGTATTTCAAGCGATCAAGTAGTAGAGATTCCCTTATGCGATCGCTGGTTAGTATATTACCGCTTGCAAGAGTTGAAAATCCAATGTTCATGTCCTGCGGATGGTTCTTTGCGAGTCCAAGTCAATAACTGTTTAACAGCGATTTTGCTTCGCAGTACAGTATTACAATTTACTGCTAGTCGTCAAGAACTAATTAATTGGTTAGAGCAATGTTGGCAATTATAAGCGTAAAAAGAAAATCAGTATAAATAAATTTCGGGGTAAAGGTGTATAATTTTGATTTTTTTCTCAAGCAAGTCGTAAATTCTAAATATGTTAATCAGTCAAAGCGATACTAAATTTATTAATTTTTTACAGGATGAACTAGCCCTTTCTCAAGCTGACATTGCAGTAGCATTAAAACATCGTGAGTTAGGCAAAGCACCATTTACAATGCTTTTATGGCAATATGGCTTAGTTTCCTTAGACCAATTAGACCAGATTTTTGACTGGTTATATGACCAGCATAAACCTATGTAAGCAAGCAAGGATATCACTATGATTGTAACGTTAATTTCCGGACTCAGTATACTATTAAGCTTAGGTTTAGCTAATACATATATGAGTTATTTGCTACTTGGAAAACCTCAAGACAAAATAGAAAAAAAATTGTGATTTATCTAAATTCTGGTTTAATCCAATACAGATTAGTTCTGGCAAATAGGTAAAAGTTAAAAAGTAAGAACTAGGAGTCGTAGAGATGATCTGTATAAACTTAGGAAGCCTGAATTGCTAGAAAAATTTAACAATTCATCAATCCTATCCAGTAGATACGTTCTTTTTTAGTTTACTTGTATAACTACACGTCTCTACTTATAGATATTAATAAAATCTCCTAAAAGGAATTTTCAGATGAATCAAATTCTTATTAATGACACCACACTGCGTGATGGTGAACAAGCCGCTGGTGTAGCATTTAACTTGCAAGAAAAAGTAGCGATCGCCACATTTCTAGATGCAATTGGAGTTCATGAGTTAGAAGTCGGGATTCCAGCAATGGGTGAGGAAGAAATGCAAGCGATTAGCAAAATTTCTCACTTAAATCTCAACGCTAAACTTTTAGGTTGGAATCGGGCTGTAATATCAGATATTAAAGCTTCTATGGCTTGCGGTTTAAACCGGGTACATATTTGTATTCCCGTCTCAGGTATTCAAATCGCAGCAAAATTTCACGGTCAATGGCGAGTAACTTTACAACAACTTAAAGATAGTGTCAGCTTTGCTGTGGATAACAATCTTTGGGTAGCAGTCGGTGGTGAAGATTCTTCTCGGGCTGATGATAATTTTTTGCAAGATGTTGCCCTTTATGCCCAAGAGTGGGGTGCTTCCAGATTTCGTTTTTGTGACACTGTAGGAGTTTTAGAGCCTTTCAGCACTTATAGTAAAGTCAGACAACTAGTCATGGCTTTATCGATTCCCGTAGAAATACATACCCACAATGATTTTGGTTTAGCTACCGCCAACGCTCTTGCAGGTATTAAAGCAGGAGCATCATCAGTAAACACTACAGTTAATGGTTTGGGTGAAAGAGCTGGTAATGCTGCTTTAGAAGAAGTAGTCATGGCTTTAAAACGCATATACAACATTGATATGGGTATCCACACCCCACGTTTATTAGAACTATCTCGACTTGTAGCAGATGCATCTGGCTCTACAGTACCTCCTTGGAAAGCGATCGTTGGTGAAAACACTTTTGCCCACGAATCTGGAATTCATGCTCATGGTGTACTACAAAATCCCACAACTTACGAACCATTTGCACCGGAAGAAGTGGGTTGGGAGCGACGTTTAGTTGTAGGTAAACATTCCGGACGACATTTACTATCAAACTTATTAGAGCAGCACGGAATTAATCTTTCTTCAGAACAAACTCAATCAGTTTTAGAAGCAGTAAGACAAGAATCAGTACATAGAAAACGTAGTCTTACTACCCAAGAACTTTTGAATTTAGTTAAAGAAAAACAGAGGTATTCTCATGCAGTTAGATGAACTGGAATTAAATGAGCCACCTGCTTTTGAGATTGGCGAAAAAGTCAGACTTCGCAAATTAGTAAAAAATGATGGCACTTTTCCTGGAAAAGAAGTTGGCGCTCATTTAGCCAAAAAAGGGGATATTGGTTACGTTGTTAGTATCGGAAGTTTTCTCCAAACTTCTTACATATACGCGGTACATTTCTTAGATACAGGGTATATCATCGGTTGTCGTAAAAAAGAATTAGAATCGCTCGATAATATTGAATCTAAAGAGGAATCATGAAAGTAATGTTACGTAGAAATGCAGCGGGTAACTTAGTTGTTTATGTTGCAAAGAAAGACTTAGAAGAAGAAGTTGTTAAACAAACAGATGGAGCAGCAGGTAAAATTTTTACTTTAGCTAATGGTTGGGAATTAGAATTTGCTAATTTGCCAGACCCCTTAGAATTACCTCAGACTTATGAAGCTAGAAAGCTTTCGTAAATGGTAATGGGTAGTGGGTAGTGGGTAGTTGATAGTTCTTAGGGGGGTAATAGGTAAATAACCAATAATATTAACAATAACTAGAAATTAACCAATTATCAACCACTAACCTTCAACAAACCATTAAACACCAACTTCCAACAACCCAACTACTAACCAACTACTAACCACTAACCTTCAACATGAGCGAAAAACACGAACAAAAATCAGAATTTGTACTTGAAGGACAATTCCTAGGTTTTGTTGATGATACCTTAGGAAAAATCAAGTATATACGCTTGTTAACCATTTCTGGGGATAATGTTCAAATTAAATTAAAAAAGCAGTTACGTCCTCCTGCAATATCACTAATACCTGGTGAAAAAATCCGTGTTTTCGGTATTAACACATCCAATTATTATACAGGTGAGAATAAGTTCAAAGCTTATCAAATTATGCCGCTCAATAATGACTTTAAACAGTTAATAAACCTACCAAAAGCAAAAATTTTAGTTTGCCAAAAGTCCGGTTGTGGTAAACGAGGTGGGAAAAGTTTTCTATGGGAGTTGCAGAAAATTCTCCAAGAACGCGGACTTTTGGAATATGTAAGCATTGAATATACAGGTTGTCAAAAACGCTGTAGTCAAGCACCTAATGGAATATTACAACTAGGAAATCAACAATATAACTTGACCCAACCTCAAGCGATCGCATCTTTTTTAGAAAATTACATTAATGCATACCCTAATAATTAAACCACAGACAGCCAAAGCGAATCATCTACCTTTAGACCAAATATGTAATAACTTTGAGATGGTTGCCACAAAGAGATTATTGCTTGTAGTATTATAAATATCAACTTGTAAAATACTCCTTGGAGGAGAGTTTTTCGGTTCGGTTTACCTGTATGCAGGCGCTAAATAACGCAAGTGTGGTGAATGTCATCAGAACAATCTGAATTAAAGTCCAGTTTTATTAGGCTTTTGACAATCCGAACCAAAATAACCTATGAAAATAGCTCAAATTGCCCCTTTATGGGAAAGAGTTCCACCTGTCACCTATGGGGGAACCGAGTTGGTAGTGAGTCGTGTTACCGATGAATTAGTACGTAGAGGTCACGATGTTACTTTATTCGCATCTGGCGATTCCCAGACTTTAGCTCGATTAGAAGCATTGAGTCCCCAAGCATTACGTTTAGATCCAGATATTAAAGAACACGTAATGTATGAATTGTTTGAAACAGGTGAAGTTTACCAACGCGCTGCGGAATTCGATATTATCCATTCTCATGTAGGTGTTTGGTCACTACCATTGGCAAGTTTAGTGTCTACACCAACAGTACATACTTTGCACGGCATATTTACCCGTGATAACAGAAAAGTATTTAGTCAACACCGGATGCAACCATACATCAGTATCAGTAATGCTCAGCGTCAGCTAGACTTGAATTACGTCAGCACTGTTTACAATGGTATCCGCATTGAAGATTTTCCATTTTTTACTCAACCACAAGAACCTCACTACTTAGCATTTTTAGGTCGCTTTTCCCCAGAAAAAGGGCCCCAACACGCGATTAATATTGCCAAGCAGACTGGCTTGAGTTTAAAGATGGCAGGAAAGATAGATGTAGTAGATGCAAAATTCTTTGAACAAGAAATTGCTCCTCATATTGACGGTAAGCAGATAGAATTCTTGGGAGAAGTAAACCACCTTCAAAAAGCAGAACTTTTGGGGAATGCAGCCATTACACTTTTTCCCATCACCTGGAGCGAACCTTTTGGGTTGGTGATGATTGAATCGATGGCAACTGGTACCCCGGTAATTGCCATGAGTATGGGTTCTGCACCAGAAGTAATTGCACATGGGGTAAGTGGTTTTGTTTGTCAAAGCTATGAAGAAATGGCTGAAATAGTTCCTCAAGCATTGCAACTTGACCGTCAGAAATGCCGAGAACATGTAGAGAACAACTTTACTGTGACTCAGATGGTGAATGGGTATGAAGCAGTTTATGAAAAGCTTGTTGGTGAGCGTCATCAAGGTAACTGGTATATGAACGCTCTACGAGCCTCATTGGAATCTCTGGCCGCTTTGAAACGTTAATTAATTCGCTTTGTATCTAGGTACCCGACTTATTTTTGAAGTCGGGTATTCTTTTTACCGATACCTTCTTTTAATAAAGCAATACCTGTTTACTGTAGGTAACACCGCAAGCTATTAACAGTGCGTTACGTTGACGCTCCAGCGCACCCTACTCCCTCATAACTTGTTACTTTTCTTAAACGGAACCAAAAACGGGAGCCACGTTCAGCACCTGGAGTGTAACCAATTTCACCACCCCAACGTTTAACTGTAATCCGACAAAAATAAAGACCCAACCCTGCTCTTCCTGATTTAGTTTTACCTTGAGAAAATTTTTCAAATAAAGTTGGAGCAATTTCTGATGGTACACCGTTACCTTCATCCTCAACATTGACAAGAATGTATTCTCCGTCTTGATGTAAACTAATAGTCACAGTGGTTTCTGGTTGGCTGTGACGTAAAGCATTCTCTGTCAAATTAGAAATCACTCTATCTAAACGTGATTTATCACCTACAACTTTCCAATCTGCCGACGTATCAATTGCAGCCAGACGTAACTGAATTTTATTCAGTGCAAAAGCAGGAGTTAAAAGTTGGATAACTTCTTGTGCGGAGACTAAGACATTTGGTGCTTTCTCCGGATTTATTGTAAATGACTCTAAAGACTGAACTTCAGCTGAAAAAGCATCTAGTATTTCTCGGATGAGCATTTCTTGTTTAATAGATTGTTTGCGACCAATATCTAAACGTTCTCTACCTTTAGGAGTTAAATTTTCAAACTCTAGGAGAGCAAAACAACAGTTGATACCACTTAATTGCCCAGCTATATCATGAATTATACAATGAATTAAAACTTCTTTCTTTTGATTTTCTTTCAGAACCTGTTGATAATCTAACTGATTTTGTCTGGCTTTTTGAATTAAGCTTTGTTTTTCTTCATAAGTATCATTTAAAAGCTCAATCAGTAGTAGATTTCTATTATTTAAAGACATTGCAGAAGCTTCAAAATGATATTCACTACCACTTCTGTCTAAATCAGTCCATATACCTGATTTTAAGGGTTTTTCTATATTTTCTTGCCAATATTCCTCAGCATCAATCAAAAAATTTTCCAAGAATGGAAATTCTTCTTCAGGTATTAATACCTCCATTCCTAATGTTAATTGACGACGACAAAAGTTATGTAACCAACTTGGTACAGTACCAATAACTCTAAAATAACCGACATTTAATCGTTCAAATAATAGAATATTCAAGGCTGCGAAAAGGTCTGCTGTAATAGAATCGCTCATAATTTCTCTAAGCTATGAATATTATACTTAATAATTATATATAAGATTTCTATTTGATGTTTAAAAAACGACCTTGTACATTACTGTTCCCTATTCCTTGTTCCCTTTTTATTGATTTAATACTCTAGTTAATTTTTCATGGAGGAGAACAGAGTTGTTAGCTTGTTGTTGGATAAGACTTCTTTGCATTTCATCATAAGTTGCATCTAGTAGTAATACCCAATCTCCTTCTTCTGAGGGAAAAAGATGAACATCTGCACATAATCCGTACTCAGTTTTCATCCGGGGTAAAAATAAAGGACAATCATCAAGTGGTAAAAGACCTTCTAGGAAAAAAACTTGCTCTGTGATGTTTTCTCCTTTTTTTAGGTCTGTTACTCCATAAGCTGCTAACTTACCTCCCCAATCTGATAAACATCCATTTTTTTCTACAAAAAGGAAAGCTAGGGAACATTGGTCTAACATCATACTGATAATGTAACTAATAATCGCTTCCGGGATATTCAGCATCTATCCCTCCAGTATTTTTTGAGTAAGAGTTTGAAAAACTTCTTCCACACCCTGACCAGTTTTAGCACTGGTTTTAATTATAACCCAGCCTTTGTGTCTGACTTGTTCGATTTCGGTATTGACAATTTCCCATTCATCTTCAATATCTACTTTATTAAGTATTAAAATAAAAGGTACTTTACCAATTGTTTCTTCTACTTTCTGTTGTAGATTAAATGCTTTTTCTAGAGTATTGCGTCTAGTACCATCTACTACAATTAAATAGCCAGATGTTCCTCTTAAATACGACATACGGACTTTTTGAAATTCATCTTCACCATATAAATCCCACAGAATCAAATTCACTTCTTTATCTTCAATCTTAACTATTTTTTTATCAAT
>Ga0224723_1001160_pt1 | contig 16531 bp, 12 predicted proteins | sample Balambano_FR2_Me_FD_161647 | JGI IMG/M metagenome (GOLD analysis project Ga0224723, IMG submission 161647) | Freshwater sediment microbial communities from Lake Towuti, South Sulawesi, Indonesia - Balambano_FR2_MetaG | ecosystem: Environmental > Aquatic > Freshwater > Lake > Sediment | place...
GATTTCTTGCAGCGCCAGCGCCATGCCCGTCGCCATCTCGGTGCCGCCCGCCGCCTCGACGCCGTTGATGGCCTGCTTGAGATCGGATCGGCTGACCACGCGCTGCGCCGGAACCACTACGTCGGCGCGGTCGTTGAAAATCACCAGCGAGAAATAGTCCTCCGGGCTGAGCTGATCGACGATACGCTGGAGCGCTTCTTTTACCTGGCGCAGCCGGTCGCCACGCATCGACGAACTACGGTCGACCACGATGCACAGGTTAAGCGGCAGCTTGGGCAGTGCCGCAGCGACCCCTTGCGGCGTGGCCTCGATCAGCATATACACGAGCTGCTCCTCGGCGCTCTCGCCGATCGCCGCGCGCCCCAGCGTCCAGGCCAGATTGATGCCGGGGCTCATTGCCCTGCTCCTTCCGCGCTCGGTAGCGAAACAATCACGACGCCGATGTTGTCCTCGCCGCCGGCCAGATTGGCCCGCGCGATCAGCTCGTGGCAGGCATCCTGTGGCCAAAGATTCTCGCCAAGCACCTCGTCGAGGATTGTGTCTTCGACCATGCTCCACAGGCCGTCGCTGCACAGCAGCAGATGCGTAGCCTCGCCGAGCGGCTGATAGATAAAGTCGACCACCACCTGTGGCTGCTGGCCCACGGTACGGTAGAGCTGGCTCCGCAAGGGATGCTCGCGCGACTCGGCGGGGCTGAGCTGGCCCAGCTTGATCAGCCGCCCGACCGTCGAGTGATCTTCGGTAGCCTGGACTAGCGTGCTGGCGGTTCGTACATACAGCCGGCTATCGCCGATATGGGCAACATAGATCGCGTTGCCTAGCAGTAGCGCGGCCGTACAGGTTGTGCCCATGTCGATATTAAAGGCCGCACCCTGCGCGTAAATTGTGGCGTTGGCCTCCTGCACGGCGGCAATCATGAGCGGCTGCAGCGCCTCGCCGAACTGCTCGTCGAGCGCGGGCAGCAGCAGATGTTCGAGCACATAATGGGTGACGCTGCGCACTGCCAACCGGCTGGCCACCTCGCCACCCTCGTGACCGCCCATGCCGTCGGCCACCACAAACAGGCCCAGCGGCACGCTGCCGCTCTCACGCGGCACGAAGGTCAGCAAGGCCATCACGCTGTCCTGGTTGATCTGGCGCACGCGCCCGATGTCGCGCTGTGCGGCTACTGCGAGCTGCCGACTGGAGCGCAGCGCCGTCGGCGAGGGCAGCCTGGAAGCACCGAGTTGGCGCGTCCCGCCGTCCTCGGCCTGCTCGATCGCCGGCAGCGGTGCCGTTTCGCGTGGCCGCAGGGGTGCTGTGCCGGGCGCCTCCCTGTCGGCCTGCTGATCCGGCGCCTCCGCCGCGCCTGCGTGCTGTTCGATCATTGTGTTATCTGTTCTAGCCGTGTTATCCGTGCTGTGCGTGCTAGCCGGACTATCCGTTGACCGAATCCTAGGCCTTGAGCGCGTATACCTGGTGGTTCATGCAGCCGACGTAGACGATTCCGTCGGCGACGGTCGGCGACGAGACGAGCGGCGCCCCGGCCTCGAAGCGCCAGATCAGCTCGCCCGTGCCGGCATCGAGTGCGTAGAAGCGGCCATCGGTATCGCCACAGTAGACGCGGCCGCCCTCAACACGTGGCGAGGCCGTCACCTGGCTGCCGCTGTCATATTTCCAGAGCAGCTTGCCCGACTTGGCGTCGAGCGCGTACAAAAAGCCGTCCACGCTGCCCACAAACACACGCGTGCCGAGCAGGTAGGGCGACGAGTTTACATAATGGCCGGTGCGAAAACGCCAGGCCGGCCAGCCACCTTCGATGTCGAGCGCGTAGACGTAGCCATCTTGCGAGCCGACATAGACGAGGCCTTCGCCCAGGGCGGGCGATGAAACGATCGCCTGCTGAGTCTTCTGCTTCCACTTGACGTTGCCGCTGCGTGTGTCGAGGCAATACAAATGGCCATCGTTGCCGCCGATATAGATCTGCGCGCTTGAAATCGCCGCCGACGAGCGGATCGGCATCCAGGAACGGTATTTCCAGATCATAGTCCCGCGCAGGCTGTCGATCGCATAGACGTGCTGGTCGTCCGAGCCAACATAGACCACGCGGTCCTCGATCCGTGGCGACGAGCGCACGGCACGTTCGGTGCGGAAGGCCCAGCGCAAATGGCCGCGGCGGGTTTCCAGCGCGTAGAGCGCCCCGTCTTCCGAGCCGACCATGACCATATCTTGCCAGACAGCCGGCGACGACGCGATGCCGCCGTTGGTGGCATACTTCCAGCGAAACTCGCCACGCCGGGCGTCCAGCGCGTACAGGTTAGTATCGTAGCAGCCGATATACAGCGTGCCATCACGCACGCAGGGCGACGAGCGCACTTCGTCTTCGCAGGTAAAGCTCCAGACAAGCTCGGTGCTTGTGCTACGCGGGCGCAGGCCGCTGCCCGTGGCGGCAGGCATGGGGCCACTGGAGACGAGGCCGGCAAGCGCTGGCAGGCGCAGGAGCGCTTCTTTCAGCTCGGCAGCCGAAGCCCAGCGCGCGGCCACGTCGTATTCGAGCGCCCGCACGATGATGGCCTCGACCTCGGGGCTAAGCTGCGGGTTGAGCAGGCGCGGCATACGCTCGTGGAAGGTAAAAGGCGTTTCCATGCGCGGGTCGCTGGCTGTGAGCAGGTGGTGCATGGTGGCGCCGAGCGCATAAATGTCGCTGCGCGGCTCCACAACGCCGCGGTACTGTTCGGGTGGCGAATAGCCCTCGGTGCCGATCATGGTGCCTTTGCGCTCGGCAGTGTTTAGCACACGTGCGATACCAAAATCGATCAGCACGATGCGCTCGTCGGCCGTCAGCATCACGTTCGAGGGCTTCATATCGCGGAACACGATCAGTTCCTGCTCGCGGGTGTGCAGGTAACCCAGCACGTCGCAGATCTGGCTCATCCAGCGCGCCACGCGTGCCTCGTCGAGAGGGCCGCCCGCCTCATCCAGCACAGTTTCGAGATCCTTCCCGGCTATGAGCTCCAGGATGAGGTAGATCTTGCCGTTCTCCTCGAAAAAGTCGTAGACTTTGGGGATGGCGGGGTGATTCAAGGTTGCCAGCAGGCCAGCCTCGCGCTCGAAGTTCTTCAGGTTCAAGAGGCGTGTCTGCGAGTCCGGCGCGCTCTGGTACATCTCCTTGATCGCGCACTGGCGCACAACATCTTTGAAGCGCAAATCGCGCCCGCGGTAGACGACGCTCATGCCGCCGATGCCGAGCTGCCCTTCGACGACGTAGCGGCCTTGCAGCACGCTGCCGTTGGCCAGCAGTGTAGCCTGAGGAAGCGCTCGTGGAGCGTCGGCAGGCGCACGAGTTCCGGGTGTCGGCGAGAGGCGCGTGCTCGGGGCGATCGTGACGGTAGGAGGAGGAGCTTCGGCTGGCGCCGGCTGCGCCAAGTTGAGCTTGGTGCCCGGGGCTTCAGGTGCTGCCTGGTCAACACTGTCCTCGGGCTGCACTGTTCCTGGCGAGACAAGACCCTTGGTGCCGACCTTCTTGATCAGGGGCATGCTTGCTCCTTGGGACAAGTTGTAAATTGTTAAGCAGGCCAGGCCGGCGAGCGAGACGAGGTTTCGAGCAAAAAGAATCACCACCCATAAACAACAATTGCGGTGCTGTAGCCACGTCTCTCGCGCGCGGCGAGCCTGCTAGAGACCCTCTTACAATTAGCCCATTATAGACGTTTGGCAGGCGCACTGCAACTACCCAATCGTACCGCCGCCAGGTAATCCTGTTACGATGTATGCAAAAAAGAGCTGCCTGGAGTCCGGTTTCTCCAGGCCGTGGCTACTACAATGCGACGTATATTGCTGACAGTTTGGGTCAGGCGGGGCTAGCGGCGCTGAGTGCCGGCGGAGGGCCGAAGCGCACTTCCAGCACGCCATTGCGGAAGGTCGCCTTGGTCGCGGGGCGCTCGGCAAGAGTTGTCGGCAGGATCATGTCGCGCTTGAAGTTGCCGATCTCGACAAACAGTTCGTCGCCGCGTTTGGTCATGGCCACTTTGCCGATCTCGACGTGCGGCAAGGGCAGGCGCAAGAGGTAGTCTTCGTCGTCTTTGACAATCTCTTGGGTAGCGCCCTGGAAAAAGATGCGGGTCGGATCTTGATCGCCGAACAGGGCCTGGCCGATCTCGCTCAGATCGTTCAGGCCGCGCAGGTCGCGCGCGATATGGGGGGCCTCCCAGATCGGCAGCGGTGCGAACAGTTCGTACACCTGCTTGCGGTAGTCTTGCTGGATGCCGTAGAGCATCTGCATAAAGTCGCCTTCGACCGCATTCTTAGGCAGGACGCGGTTGAGCACCACGCCATCGATCGGGTAGCCGTAGAGCGAGAGGTAGGTCGAGGCGCGCTGAGCCTCTTTGATCACCATACGCTCCGGGTTGACCACCAGCCGGTACGAGCTAATCTGCGGGTCGGTCAGCGTCTCGCGCAGTTGCTCGACGCCGCTTGTGAGGCGCTGGAGCGTATCAAAGACGTTGGTGGCCGGCACGAGTGCGCGCACCAGGGGCCGCGCGACTTTCATGGTGTTGGGTTCCCAATCCATGATGCGGGCGGCGTACCATTGGAAGGTCTCGGGCATGGTCAGTAGGCGCACCGTCTCGCCAGTGGGGGCCGCGTCGACCACCACCACGTCGAAGTCGCCCTCCTTGGCCTGCCGGCGGATATGCAGCAAGCTGACGACCTCTTCCATGCCGGGGATGATTGCCAGTTCTTCGGCGGCCACCTCGTCGACACCACGGCGCTTGAGCAAGGTCGAGAGATAGCCACGCAACTCACCCCAGTGCTGGCGCACCTCGTCGAGCACGTTGATCTCCTGGCCCCACAGCCGCTCGCTCAGTTGGGTAGGCAGCGAGCCTAAGGGCGCGTCGAGCGCGTCGGCCAGGCTGTGGGCAATATCGGTCGAGACGACCAGCGTGCGGTAGCCCAACTCGGCGGCGCGCACCGCCGTCGCGGCCGCCGTAGTCGTCTTGCCGACGCCACCTTTGCCCAGATACAATATCAGACGCATGTAGATACCTTCTTCACAGCAACATGGCGAACCTGCCAAGCCCAAAAAGCCTGACAGGTCTGCTCGGTCATACCCCGTATTGTACGCCATCCGTGGCGCTAGGGTTGCGCCACCGGCTCGGCCATGGCCGGCACATAAAGCTGCGTCACGTACTCTTTGACCATCCGACGCATGCTGAATTGCGGCGCGACCGTCGCGATCGCTTCTTTGCAAATTGCGAGCCACTCGCGCGGCAGGCCGCTGGCATCCCGGCTGTAGTATTTGGCGGCTACCTCGTGTTCCAGCAAGTGATAGAGCGACTGCGCGTCGTTCCAATCCTGCTCGTCGATGTTGGCGTACTCACGCTCCTCGCCAATGGCCCAGCCGTTCTTGCCGTTGTAGGCTTCGGGCCACCAGCCGTCGAGAATGCTCAGGTTGGGCGCGCCGTTCAAACTGGCTTTCATACCGCTGGTGCCGCTGGCTTCGTAGGGGCGGCGCGGGTTGTTCAGCCAGACGTCGACGCCCTGGGACAGCATGCGGCCGATGCACATGTCGTATTCTTCGAGAAAGACGATCTTGCCGGCGAACTCGGGCCGCTGCGCCATCTGGTAGACGTCCTGAATAAAATGTTTGCCCGGGTCGTCGGCGGGATGCGCCTTGCCGGCGAACACAAAATAGACCGGCCGGTCGTGCCGGTTCATGATCGCGCTCAGGCGGCCCTGATCTTTGAACACGAGTGTGGCGCGCTTGTAGGTGGCGAAGCGCCGCGCGAAGCCGATGATCAGGGCATTCTCGTCGAGCAGGTTGGGCCAGCCCGGAATGCCGATGTTGAGCGCGCGGGCACGCGCCTGCACTCGCTCGCGCACAAAGGCGACGAGCTGCTTCTTAAGCTTTTTGCGCGCGTCCCACAGCACGTTGTCGGGCAGGCTGCGGATGGGCTCCCAGGTTTCGGGCTGGTCGAGGCGTTCTTCCCAGTCGGCGCCGAGGTAGGCATCGTAGACCTCACGCAGTTGCGGGGCGAGCCAGGTGGCCGTATGCACGCCATTGGTGATCGCACCGATTGGCACCTGCTCGGCGGCCTGGTTGGGGAAAAGCTTCTGCCACATACGCCGCGAGACCTCGCCGTGCAGTTGGCTGACACCGTTGCGGCGCTCGGCCAGATTGATGGCCAGCACGGTCATGCCGAACAGCTCACCCCAGGGCTGCGGGTCACGCGCGAGGCGCAAAAACTGCTCACGGCTGAGGCCAAGCTCGCCCCAGTAGCGCCAGAAATATTTTTCGATCAGCTCGTAGGCGAAGGCGTCGTTGCCGGCCGGAACCGGCGTGTGGGTGGTAAAGACGGCGTGCGAGCGCACGATTTCGGCGGCCTGCTCGAAGCTCTTGCCAGCTTGGATCAGCTCGCGGCACAGCTCGAGCACCAGGAAGGCCGAGTGGCCTTCATTCATGTGCCAGACGGTCGGCGTGAGGCCCAGGGCGCGCAGGGCGCGCACCCCGCCGATGCCTAGCACAAGCTCCTGACTAACGCGGATCTCGTGGTCGCCGCCGTAGAGGCGCGCCGACAGCTCACGATCCTGGGAGCTGTTGGGATGAATATCGGTGTCGAGCAAGATCAGTTTGACGCGCCCGACCTCGATGGTATAGGCCTTGGCGTAGATCGTGCGGCCGGGCAGTTCGACCTCGACCACCACTTCCTGGCCGTCCTTGGTGAAGGCCGGGCGAGCGGGAATATCGGCGAAGTTGAGCTTTTTATACTCGGCAAACTGCCAGCCACTAGGGTCGAGGCGCTGCCGGAAGTAGCCCTGCGGATAGATAAAACCGACACAGACAAAAGGCAGGCCCAGGTCGCTGGCTTCTTTGACGTGGTCGCCCGAGAGCACGCCGAGGCCGCCCGAATAGATCGGCAGGGCTTCGTGCAGGCCAAACTCGGCCGAGAAGTAGGCGATAACTTTCCCGTGCTCGCTCTCGCCGTAGCTGCGCTGCCACCACGTCTGTGTGTCGCCGAGGTAGGCGTCGAAGCTGCCGAGCACTGTGTCGTAGTGCTTGAGGAAGGCAGGATCGCTGGCGGCTGCGTCGAGCTTGCGCTGCCGCACGTCGCGTAAGAACTCGACCGGGTTGTGGTAGATCAGCTCCCAGAGATCCGGGTCGATACGCTGGTAGAGCGCCTGCGCCTCGGGGTGCCAGGTCCACCACAGGTTGTAGGCTAGCTCGCGCAAGCGAGCGATGCGTTCAGGGATCGGGGTGAAGAGCAGCTCCGTATCCAGGGTGCGCAAAACAGCCTCCTCTAATCAACAAGAAAGACCGACCCGGGACAGTTCGGCGGCACGGCGACAGGCGGCCTGCTCACTAGCTCGCTCGGAGCAGCGCTCAAACCTTCCGTATTGTACGCAAAAGTCCCGCCGGTGTCTAGAATGCGACTGCGCCGTCGCAGGCATGATTGTACCGGCACGCATTAAGATCTCACAACCAATTCGCCCCGATTGTCGCTTGACTTCCAAGGAGCGTCGGCTATAATGACGAAAAGCCAGTCTTGCTCATAAGGATGTGAGGGGATGCGGCGAGAACATCCGCTGATACAAATAGCTGACGAATGAGGCGGCACGGGCCAGGCGTCCCGATGCCGCCTCTATGTTTAGCGCATCAGCGAACGGATCAATGGCGGAAAGGGGAGCGTCACACGTTCGGATCAGGCCGGGCGGGCTCCCCAGTACGGATAGAGGAGGTGCTAATATGCACTCGGATCTGATCGGGAAGATCGAGAAGGCGAAGCGCTATGCTCAGGAGCCGGACCGCGTTTCACTACTCGAGCTGAAGGCCAACTTCCACGGCGGCAACCACGATCACGAACTTGTGCTACGCGACGGCCACTGGCACTGCACCTGCGAGACGGCGCACCGCTGGGGGACGTGCGCACACGTCCTGGCGCTGCAGCAAATTCTCGAGCCCATGCTTTCGCAGACCGCACGCCAAGTTGACGGACCGGAGGTTCTTGAGGCCACTGCCTAGCCGCTGTTGTGCATATACGCCGCGCCCCCTTCGTCAGGAACGGAGGGGGCCTTTTTGTGCCGCCGAGGCGCGTGGCAGGGCGCGCCCTTCACCAGACAGGAAGGCAAGGCATGACTTCGCAGCAGCCCTTGATTATTGCCCACCGGGGCGCTAGTGCCGACGCGCCCGAAAATACACTGGCCGCCTTTAAGCAGGCGCTCGTGCAGGGCGCCGACATGATCGAGCTTGACGTGCGCGCGAGCCGCGACGGCGCGCTGGTGGTGTTTCACGACGAAACCACCGTGCATATCGAGCAGCCTCCCCGCGCTGTTGTGGCGCTCAGCCTGGCCGAGCTGCGTGCCATCGCGCTGCCCGAGGATCAGCGCATTCCCACGCTGGAGGAAGCGCTGGCCTGGGCGGCCGACGTTGGCATGCCGCTCAACATCGAGATCAAGGTAGAGGGACGCGAAGAGGCCGTGCTCGGGCTTGTGCGGCGCTATCGCTTCTCGGAACGCGCGCTCGTCTCGTCGTTTCGTACGGGGGTGCTGCGTTCGCTGCGTGCCCTGGCACCCGGGCTGGCGCTGGGTGTGCTGACCGATCCCGAAGTGGGGCCGGGCGAGAACGCGCTGGTCGAGGGTTCGCCGCTGCCCTTGCTGCGTGAGCTACAGGCCCAGGCCTGGCATCCCAACGCGCAGCAGATCGCTGGCCCCGCTCAAGTGCGCCTGGTCCAGGCGGCCGGCTTTCGCGTCTATCCCTGGACCGTCGACGAGCCTCAAGAAAGCGCGCGGCTGCTTGCCTGGGGCGTGGACGGCCTGATTACGAATAGGCCGGGCGCGCTGCGGGCGCTGCTAGGGTAGCGCTGGAGGCTTTCGGCAATTGGTTGACAGGGCCTGGGGCCGCGCCTATAATGCCAAGGTTCGGCAAGAACACCGTACACCAGTAAAGGAATGGACCCGTGCGTAGCCGAGAAATCTACTGGCTGATTGTGATAGTGCTGGTGGCCGGCCTGGCCGCCTGGATTAACTTCAACCCCGAACAGCGCTTCCTTGGTCGCGATGTCTCCACGCGCCTCGGCCTTGACCTCCAGGGCGGCACGCAGGTTCTGCTCAAGACCAGCGGCGACATTCCGCCCTCGCGCGAGCTGATGGAAACGGCCCGCGGCGTGATCGACCGGCGCGTCAACGGCCTGGGCGTTAGCGAGGCCGTGGTGCAGCTTTCGGGTGAGGACCGCATCATCGTCGAGCTGCCGGGCGTGGCCAACCCCGAGCAAGCGATCGAAACGCTGCGTGGCACGGGGCGGCTCGAATTCATCGACCCGCAAGGGCAGTACCTGACGCCGGGCCAGCCGGTGCGTACGAGCGGCAACCCCAACCCGGACCTGCTCGACGCTACAGCCACCACTACCGATACGGCTCAGGCGCCCAACCCGGCCTCGGAGACGATTTTTGAAGCCATTACCGACGGCAGCGACCTTGATACCGCGTCGGTGCAGCTGGTTGCCTCGCAGCAGGCCGGCCTCGGCAACCGGCCGGCGGTGGCCTTCACCTGGCGCGGCGAGTCGGCGACACGCCTGGCCGATTTTAGCGCGCGCAACGTCGGGCAGCCAATGTGTATCGTGCTCGACAACGTCGTCGAGAGCTGCCCGGTGATCAACGACGCGCTGCTTGACGGCTCTGGCATCATCACGACCAATACGCAGGAAGACGCGCAGCGCATCTTCAGCCAGCTCAAATATGGCGCGCTGCCGATTGCGCTCCAGATCGAAACGAGCCGCACCGTCTCGGCTACGCTCGGGCAGGACTCGGTGCAGGAAAGCCTGACGGCCGGCATCATCGGCCTGACGGTGGTGGCGTTGTTTATGCTGCTGTTCTACCGGCTGCCGGGCCTGCTGGCCGACATTGCGCTGGCGATCTATGCGCTGATCTCGCTGGCGCTCTACAACTTCATCCCGGTGACGCTGACGCTCGCCGGTATTGCGGGCTTTATCCTCTCGATTGGCCTGGCGGTGGACGCCAACGTGCTGATTTTTGCGCGCCTGAAAGAGGAACTGCGGCGCGGCCGCTCGCTGCGCCTGGCGGTCGAGTCGGCCTTTGACGAAGCCTGGCCGGCCATCCGGGACTCGAACGTGGCGACGCTGATCACCTGCACCATCCTGTATCTGTTCGGCAACAGCTTCGGCGTCAGCATCATCAAGGGCTTCGCGCTGACCCTGGGCCTGGGCATTCTGGTCAGCATGTTCACCGCGATTGTGGTGACGCGCACCTTTCTGCGGATCATGGTCGACTTCAACGTGACGAACCCCTGGCTGTACGGGCTTGACCGGGCGCCGGACCGAGGCGCGTCGGGCACGCCGAGCGAACAGGGCATCGGAGCATCATAATGCTGGAAAAACTGGTAAAGCTGCGCTACGTCTGGTTCGTGATCTCGCTGCTGATCATCGTGCCTGGCCTGATCTCGCTCGCGCTGAATGGGCTGCGCCCTTCGATCGACTTCGCGGGCGGCTCGCTGTGGGAGCTGCATTTTCCCGGTAAACAAGCGAGCGATCTGAGCACCGATGCCATCGCGCGGGCCTTTGCCGAGCAGGGCTTTGAAGGGCCGCAGGTGCAGCTTAGCTCGGTCGAGATCAGCGGCGAGCCGGTGCCTGTGGCGCTCGTGCGCACCAAAGCGCTCGACGCCAACGACCCCAACGCGCAGCGCGACGCGGTGCAGGCTGTTCTGAATGCGGAATATGGCGAGGTGCGCATCGAGCGCCTCGAAAGCGTGGGCGCCACGGTCAGCCGAGAATCGACCCGCAGCGCGATCATCGCCGTGATCAGTGCCTCGACTGCTATTCTAATATACCTGACCTTTGCCTTCCGCCTGGCGCCACACCCCTTCCGCTACGGCATCTGCGCGATCCTGGCGATGCTGCACGACCTGATCCTGGTTCTAGGTGTGGCCTCGATCCTGGGCGTGCTGATCGGCCTGGAGGTCGACGCGCTGTTTCTGACCGCGCTGCTAACGGTGATCTCGTTCTCGGTGCATGATACGATCGTGGTCTTCGACCGTATCCGCGAGAACCTGATTAGCAAGCGTGCGAGCGAAAGCTTCGACGACATCGTGAACCACTCGATCGTGCAGACGCTGCCGCGCTCAATGAATACGCAGCTTACCTCGCTGTTCACGCTTGCGGCGCTGCTGTTGTTCGGCGGCCAGAGCATCCGTAACTTTGTGCTGATTCTGATGATCGGCCTGCTGAGCGGCACCTTTTCGTCGATCTTCAACGCGGCGCAGCTCCTGGTCGTCTGGGAGCACCGTGAGTGGCGCAACTGGTTTGGCCGCAAGAAGGCGACGGAGCAGGCAACGGCGTGAGCGCAGAGCAGCACGAGACGCAGCCGCCCGTTTGTGTCGGGGTGGTGGACGGCCCGATCAACGGCGAGATCGCGCGCTCGTTTCTCGAGTCGGCGGGCATCCCGGCCTTTGTGCAGCGCGACACGCTGGGCGCAATCTATGGGCTAACCACCGGCTCCTACGGCCGGGTCGCAATCTTTGTGCCGGCCGCTTTTGCCGACGAGGCCCGCGCACTGTTTGCCGAGCTGAGCTTCGACTAACTGGCGAGCGGCAGGTTGATGAGAAAAACGCTCTCGCCGTCGGGCGTGTTGTCGAAGCGGATCTGGCCGCGGTGCAGCGCGATCAGTTGCGCGCAGACGTAGAGGCTGAGCCGCTCGGTTGCCGTGATCGGCGAGGCTTTGTTGCCGCTGTAGAAATGCGCAAAGGCGTCGCTGAGGTCGCCTGCCATCAGCCCGCTCTGCCCGCGTACCTCGATCTCGACTTCGGACCGCTCGTTTCCCCGGCTGGCTACCCGAATCTGTAGAGGCGTGTTTGCCGCGCCGTGGGTCGACAGCAAGGCCATCACCCGCGTGAGGGCCTGCGCCAGGTGCTCAAGGTCGCCCGTGATGGTCAGGGTCGGATCGAGCGTGGGTAACTCAACGGCTGGTGTGTCGTGCTCGGCGTTGAGCGTGGCCACTGCGCGTTGGACGAGGCTACCGATACTAACCTGGCTCAGCGCGAGGTCGATCTGGCCACGATTGAGGCGCGCGAGATCGTGCAGGTCGTCGAGGATCTGCTGCATACGCAGCGACTGCTGGATGATGATGTCGAGGCCGCGCAGCGAGCGCTCGTCGGCCTGCTCGCGCTGGATGCGCCGGAGCAGCAGTTCGGCGTAGCCACGCAGCGCGGCCAGCGGATTCTTCAGCTCGTGTGAGGCCACCGAGATGAACTGATCCTTGAAGGCGTTGATGTCGTCCACGCGGCGCTCGAGCAGCGTGCTTTTGACGGCGTAGGGCAGGTAGCGCCAGTAAGACGGCGTGTGGACGAGGTAGTCGGCCACGCCCAGGGCGCGCATGGTTGTCGCGCAGGCCTCGTCGTCGGGGCCGACGGCAACAAGCAGCCCACGGTAGCCACTGGCGATCAGCTCGGCAAGCGGCGCGCCACAGTCTTTGCCGGCTGCGCCACAGGCTACCACCACAGCGTCGTAGGTGGCCGTGAGTGCCGGCGCAAGCTCGGCCAGCCTGGCACTGTCGAGCGCGTCGAACTGAAGGTGTGGGCGTGTCTGCGCACCAAGTTGTTGCAGTGCCTGCAGCTCATCGCCCGCCAGGTCTTTCAGCAAGAGGGCTATACGTGCGTGGTCGCTCATTTGAATGCTTCTCCTCTCGCCAAACGCTGGCGGGAGCCGCGTAGCGGTGGCCTGGGCCAGCGCGTAGCGGCGTGCCGTAGCGTGTCGAAACGCTCTCCGGGGCCGTGGTTTTATCGTAAGGTTGAGGGCAAAATACCGAGCTGCTGCCGATACTTTGCGACGGTGCGCCGGGCAATCATGACACCCTCGCGTTGCAGCAGAGCGACCAATTCGCTATCGGTCAGCGGCCGGCCCTCGCGCTCGATTATCGAGCGCAGCACGTCCTTGGCCGAGAGCGAGGCGGTAAAGAAGGTGTCGAAGGACGTAATGCTGCGGTTGGGCAACTGGGCGTACTTGTTGGCCGTGGCGCGGCTAACCGTCGAGTCATGCACGCCGAGCACATAGGCCACCTCGGCGCGAGTCAGCGGTGCAAGATGGCGGATGCCGTGGCGCAGATACTCACGCTGGCGCTCGACCACGTACTCGGAGATGCGCCGGATGGTCTCGCGGCGCTGCTGAAGATTGGTCAGGAACATGCGGGCGCGGCTGATGTAGCTGCGCAGGTGCTCAAGCTCGTCGTCGGAGACCTGTTGCGCGCCGCTGCGTGCGGCGGCGGCTAATTCCTGGTAGAGCGGGTTGATGCGCAGGAAGCTGCGCTGCGACTCGATCACCTCGACGACAAAATCGTCGTTTTCCTCGCGAATAATCACGTCGGGCAGCACGTAGCTCGTGGTGGCGGGGCTGCGCCCGGCGTCGCCGCCACTGCGCTCGAGTGGATAGGGCCGCAGATGGGCGCGAATAAAATCACGCGTGGCCAACACTTCGTCCTGGCTGATCTTGAGGCTGCGTGCGATCACGGTATGCCGCCCGGCGCCAAGATCGTCCCAGTGCTCGGCGATAATCTGGCGGGCGAAGGGCTGGCTGGTGCCCTCGCGCTCAAGCTGGTCGAGCTGAAGCAGCAGACACTCTTGCACATCGCGTGCGCCGACGCCAGCGGGAGCTAGCTCCTGGAGTTTGCGCAGCACGCGCTCGACGCGCGCTTCTTCGCAGCCGATGGTGCGAGCGATCTCGAGTGTTTCGGCGTCGAGAAAGCCACGCTCGTCGAGGCAGCCGATCAGATACTCAGCGATCGGGTGATCTTCGGGAGGCAGGCTGGCGCGCAGATCGCGCTGCAGAGACTCTTGCAGGCGCATGGGCGCTGCCACGAGCAGCAGCGGGTCGTACTCGTCGTCGCCGCTGGGGGCCGCCCCCTCGCCGCGATTCTCGTCGCGCAGATCGTCGGCGGCGCAGACCAGGCACAGGCGGCCGAAGAGCCGGTTGCCGCAGGTCGGGCAGATGGCCTCTTCCGGGTCGGCTTCGATCAAATCAAGCGCCGGGTTCTCGTCAAGCTCTTGCTGGAGAAGCTGCTGAAGCTCGGCGGTCGACAAGACCAACATATTGTTTAGCGCAATGAGCGCCGGAGTCAGCCGCGCCGTCTGGTGCTGCTCGTACTCCGACGCCATATTCATGTTCATGCCAAACATAGCGCCCCACTTCCCCTCTTGGAACAGAATCTGCTGCATTCCCGCTGCTTGAAGCAAATTCCGTGCCAGCTTAGGCGCTGCTATGGCGTTCGAGCAAGCTGGCGAACTGCGCGGGGTCGAGGCCCAGCTTGCGAGCGGCCAGTTCGGCAATATTGTCGTTCTGCCGCAGCGCCTCGGCAAGCAGCGCCCGCTCGGTTTCCTGCACGATGGCCTCAAAGGTGGCGCCCTGGCGCAGGCGCGCGGCCACGTCGATAAAGGCGGCCTGCGAGGGGGGGGCGTGCAGCACGTGCTGGTCGGTGATGACCTGGCCCTGTGAGAAGACCACCGCGCGCTCGATCTCGTTTTCGAGCTGACGCACGTTGCCAGGCCAGTGGTAGTCGACCAGTTTCTGCAAGGCTTCTTCGGTGATGCGGCTCGGCGGGCTACCGGGGCTATTGCGATACTTGTTCAAAAAGTGCTCGACCAGCAGCGGAATATCTTCGTCGCGCTCGCGCAGGGCCGGCATCTGGATATGCACGACGTTCAGGCGGTAGTAGAGGTCCTCGCGGAAATTGCCTTCGGCGACTTCTTGCAGCAGATCGCGGTTGGTAGCGGTGATCACGCGCACATCGACCTTGACGGTCACGCTGCCGCCGACGCGCTCGAACTCGCCTTCTTGCAGCACGCGCAGCAGCTTCTTTTGCGCGGCCGGTGTCAGTTCGCCGACCTCGTCGAGAAAGATCGAGCCTTTGTGGGCCAGCTCAAAGCGGCCACGGCGCTGCGCGAGCGCGCCGGTGAAGGAGCCTTTCTCGTGCCCAAACAGCTCGCTCTCCAGCAGCGTCTCGGGCAGCGCGCCGCAGTTGACCTTGACGATCGGGCCGTCTTTGCGGCGCGAGTTACGGTGGATGGTGTCGGCTACTAGCTCTTTGCCCGTGCCCGTCTCGCCGGTGATCAGCACGCTGGCATTCGAGCCCGCGCTCAGGCCAATCGTGCGGTAGACGGCCTGCATGGCGGGGCTGTTGCCGATGATGCGCTCGCGCGCGTCGAGGCCCTGCCCAAGCTCTTTGACGCGTGAGGCGAGCGCCTGGTATTCGAAGAGCCGGCGCACGCGCAGCACGACGTCGTCGTTGCTGGCGAAGGGTTTGAGCAGGTAGTCGTGGGCGCCCATCTGGATCGCCCGGATGGCCGTCGAGGACGTGCCGTGTGCAGTCATGACGATCACCGGCACCTCGTGGCCGTCTTTGCGCAGGCGCTCGAGCGTTTCAAGCCCGTCCATGTTGGGCATAACGACGTCCAGAAGGAGCAGGCTAATACTGGGGTTGCTGCCCAGTTGCGCGAGTACCTCGCTGCCGCTGCGTGCCCCGACGACGCTGTAGCCCTCGTCTTCGAGCAGCTCGACGAGCACGCCACGCACAGCATCGTCGTCGTCGGCAACCAGAATGGTCGGCGTTTCGGCTTTTGTACTCGCCACGGCGGTTCTCCCCTTCGTTTCTAGCTTTGGGCGGCGCGGGCGCGCCAGGGGATGCGCAGCCTGATCGACTCAGTGTGCGTTTCAATGCGGAAATGCGCTGGGCGCCCGTATGCAGCCAGTGTACCATGGTTCAAGCCGAATGGGACCACGGACCTTGTTCGGAGTACAGCTTTGAATACACTACTTGAGAACACGGAGGACAGGGAGGTTCTGCTTATTAGCTAGGAGGGGGTTGGGGGGCGCGTCGAACACGGCGGCTGAGCTTGACGTGGAGCAGCGTGCCGAGCGCCACCGTTTCGGCGAGCGTGGTAATGGCGAAGGCCAGCGGGATGGCGACCACGCCATACTGCTCGATCAGCGTGGAGAGCAGCACGATGCGGCTGGCGAGCTGAATGCAATTGGCGAGCAAAGGGCTGCGCGTATCGTAGAGCGCGGCGAGGCCACCGTTGACGAGATCGCCGACGATCGCGGCGGGCAGGGCCATGGCGTAGGCGATCAGCAGCCTGTAGGTCAGGTCGCCCGCAGCCGAGTCGAAGCGCCCGTGCTCGAACAAGAGGCGGATCACGCTGCGCCCGGCCAGGATTAAGCCCAGTGCGGCGAGTACGCCGAGGTAGCCGACGATCAGGATGCTGCGCAGGGTCAGGCGGTGGAGAGCCTGCCACTCGTGGGCGGCGGCCAGCGCGGCGAGGCGAGGCAGGGCGGCCTGGGCGCTGGCCATGCCGATCAGGCGCATCGGCACACCCAGCAGCAGAAAGGCGTTGTAGAGCGCGGGCAGCGCCGCCGCAATGCCCAGCAGTGAGGCGAAGGCGGTATCCACAATGCCCCCGGCATAGTTGACGGCCCCCGAGAGGCCGCGCGGCAGCAGCAGGCCCATTACCTGGCGCAGCCGCCGGTCGGCCAGATCCCAGAGTGGGCGGAAGCGCCAGCCC
>Ga0224723_1001161_pt1 | contig 16529 bp, 17 predicted proteins | sample Balambano_FR2_Me_FD_161647 | JGI IMG/M metagenome (GOLD analysis project Ga0224723, IMG submission 161647) | Freshwater sediment microbial communities from Lake Towuti, South Sulawesi, Indonesia - Balambano_FR2_MetaG | ecosystem: Environmental > Aquatic > Freshwater > Lake > Sediment | place...
TTGCTGGCCCACTTTGAGGAAGACGAGGAGTTTTACCTGGTTCAAGAGTTTATCCAGGGCCATTCTCTGGCCGAAGAATTACAGCCAGGAATGCCGTGGTCAGACACTGAGGTGGTTTTCTTTCTGGGGGATTTGTTAGGCATTCTGGCCTTTGTACACGGAGCTGGGGTAATCCACCGCGATATTAAACCGACTAATCTCATTCGCCGCGCTAGCGATCGCCGCCTGGTTTTAATTGACTTTGGTGCCGTTAAGCAGGTCAGCACTCATCCGCCGACTCTGCGTTCTAACCTCAGTCACACAATTTCGATTGGTACACAAGGGTATATGCCTACCGAGCAACTTGCAGGCCGACCTCAGTACAGTAGTGATATCTATGCCGTTGGCATTTTGGGCATTCAAGCGCTGACCGGCTGTAACCCCACGCAGCTTCAGCCTGACCCCCACAGTGGCGAACTCAACTGGCAGCCGTATGCACCCAGGGCTAATCCGGCTCTGCTAGCGGTTTTAGAGGTCATGGTGAGCTACGACTTTCGCACCCGCTATGCAACAGCCAGCGAAGCTTTGGCCGCGCTGAGAGCTTTACCTCGCCAACTCAGTCAGCATATTCCTACCCCTGCAAATGCCTCACCTGCTGCGGTGGCTCCACTCCCCAGGCCAACCCAAGCTAATCCCACTGTTGCGGTTAGTCGTCAGCCAGAGCTAACTCAAGCCGCGATCTCCTCTACTTCAGGAGGGCCGCGATTAGCCCCGGCATGGATTTTGCCCCTGGTCGCGATCGCAGCAATGACCATTGGCGGCCTGCTCAGTTGGCGCCGCTTAGCCCCTGCACCTACAGCCCAGAATTCGCCCACAACTGAATCTCCGGCCTTACCTCCTGTTAGCCCTGAAGCTGAGGTTGAACCTGATACACCCAAGCCAACCGCAGTGGCAGACCTGGCAGATCCGGCCTCTGCTGCTGCCAGCTCAAGCCCAGCCGCCGACCTACCTGCAACTACTCCATCAGCGTTAGAAGTTCCTCAGCCTGAACCCCAGGTAGATTCAGCCCTGTCGGTTAACGTTCCAACAGAGCTTACCCCAGAAGTTGCGCAGGCCACCGTGACCACGCTGTACAGCCATATTGCCAATCAAGCCTGGGAATCAGCTCGGTCTCAGTTCAGTGGTTCCCTGGCTCAGCAGTTTGACCCAGGCTTCTTCACCCAGTTTGAGGCTGTTTCGGTGGAAAATCTGCGCGTCACTGATCAGACGGCTGATTCTATCGAACTGCTGGGGGAAAATACCTACGTCTATTCGGATGGGTCTACTCAACGGGAGGAGCGCACCTTTACCGTGAAAACTGTCGATGGCAAGCCTCGTATCGTGGCTTCTAATTTTGGGCGCGTATTGGAGTTTCGCTGAACCCTTTAGTTTGTTTGCGCTTAGTTTGGTATCCAACGGCCAGGCTGAGCCGCCAGAGACAACTTTTGATACTCACCGATTACCTGTCGTCGGTCGGCTCCGAAGCAGTCTTAGCCTGCGGTTGTAAAGCAGGGCTTGATTTTGCTCCATTACCCTGATCAGATGACAGCAGATTTTATTGCAGCCAGTTTTGAATAAGTTCTGGAGAGCGCCAAAGGACGTAGCCAATTAGCCCAAAGAGTGCTGTTGTCAACCCGGCAAACGCATAGCCAAGACACATGATCAAACCGTCGGCTTCTAGCATGGCAATCACAACAATCAAAATACCGATGGTCGGAATTGGGTTGGTCATAGGAACAGGGCTCATCAGCAAAATGGTGAGCCAGGAGATCAGCGCTCCATTAATTTGCCAGATGTAAGGACTTTCTGCCAGACGGCTGAAGCGAGGACGTACAAACCGCTCTGTTAGCCGGGTAACTCGCTTCAGGTTGTTAAGCAGAAGTGTAGTCAGGACTTTGGGAAATTTAAACTCAGCCACTCGTTTGGGTAGCCAGGGGGTGCGTCGCCCAACCATCATTTGTAGCGACAGCAGCAGACAGGCAGAGCCTAAGATAGTGGTAAACCCTGGCGGCATAGGAAACAGAAATGGCAACACCAGCAGCCCAATGACCAGGCTAGAGCCACGCTCTGAGGTTTCGGCCAGTATATCGGCCAGAGTGAGGGGCTGCTCTGCCAGGCGTTCTAGCAGCGTTTTAATTTCGTAGGAAAACTTGGACTGCATGGGGTAACTCGCGCCTATCAAGCGGAACTATAGCAAAAGGAGGCTAAGCCATTCGCAACTCATTTTATATCCAGATATTTAAGGTCTGTTTTGGGTTGGGCTTAGCCTCTCAGTAACTTGATAATGCCCCAGATTTAATGAACTTTTCGACGAGTGCGGTTAATCACCAGCTTCTCAAGCTCTAGCCAAACAAAAACCAGGGCACTAAAACCAAAGCAGATCAGTAGTTCTATTCCAGATAGGGGATGCAGGCCAAAAAAGCGCTGTAGAAATGGGACATAGATCAGCAACAGTTGGAGGGCAGTCGTCAGTAGGACTGAACCCCAAACGTAGGGGTTGGTAGCCGGGTTTAGCTCCAGGGTTAATTGGGTTTCAGAGCGGATGGCCAGGGCATGACCCATCTGGGCAATACAAAGGGTTGTGAACACCATGGTTTTCCAGGTATCTGGATGCCCTGGATAGCCAGGAGCATTAGTGTATCGGTAAGCCCAGGCCATCAGCACAATGGTCAGGGTCGCCAGCAAAATGCCCACCCGCACCATATAGCTGCCCAAGCCACGGGCAAAAATACTTTCTCGTGGATCATAGGGAGGACGCTTCATAACATTTGGTTCGGCAGGCTCCATGGCCAGGGCCAGGGCCGGTAAACCGTCAGTAACCAGGTTCATCCAGAGGATTTGCAGCGGTGACAAGGGCACCCCTCCCAGCCCAATTAAAGGCGCGGCGGCAATAGTGAGCACTTCTCCAATGTTGCTGCCGAGAATGTATTTGATAAAGCGCCGAATGTTATCAAATACAACGCGCCCCTCTTGAGTAGCGGCCACAATGGTGGCAAAGTTGTCGTCTAGCAGCACCATGTCGCTGGCTTCTTTACTAACATCGGTGCCGGTAATGCCCATGGCAACACCAATGTCAGCTTGTTTAAGAGCTGGGGCATCGTTAACGCCGTCCCCAGTCATGGCCACAAATTCACCCCGCCGTTGTAGCGCTTTGACGATGCGGAGCTTATGTTCTGGAGCCACACGAGCATAGACACTCACTGCTGTAACCTGCTCTTGCAAATCTTCCTGGCTAAGATGTTGTAGCTCCTGGCCCGTAAGCAAGGGGGAACCGGGCTTAGTAATGCCTAAATCTTCGGCGATTGCCCGGGCCGTTAGCGGGTGGTCGCCGGTAATCATCACGGGTCGCATACCCGCCTGCCGAGAGGCGGCCACTGCCTCAAACACCTCTGGACGTGGCGCGTCTAGCATACTTACCAAGCCTAGCCAGATCAACTGAGTTTCTGCCGCCTCCAGGTCAGATTCGGCTGGGCAGCTATCCATTGGTTTGTAGGCAAAGCCCAAGACTCGCAGGCCTCGCTCAGCCATGCGGTTGTTACTTTGCAGAATTGCTTCACGACGACTTTGGGACAGCGGTTGAGCCGTTAGGCCAATCTGAATGTGGGTGCATTGTTCTAGTACCAGTTCTGGCGATCCCTTTGTCATCATCATGTAGGGACTGGGCGTAAGCGGTTGATGAGCATTTGCGGTAGAGCACACGACACTCATACGTTTGCGCTCTGAAGAAAATGGAATTTCGGCCACGCGGGGGTAGGTATCTGCTAAAGCGTCCTTATAGAGGCCCCCTTTACCAGCTACGGCTAACAATGCTCCTTCCGTTGGGTCGCCCAAAATCGTCCACAGGTTATTCTCTTGCTGAAGGGTGGCATCGTTGCAGAGAGCGCAGGCCAGCAACACATGGCCCAATTCTGGATGATCCATGGCTGGGGTAGGATGACTGTCAACCCGGAATTCGCCCAGAGGGCTGTAACCTTCTCCTGAAACCTGAAAGAGCGTATCGGCGGTTTTAAGCTCCTGAACCACCATTTTGTTTTGGGTCAGGGTGCCGGTTTTATCAGAGCAGATAGTCGTGACTGATCCCAGAGTTTCCACCGCAGGCAGTTTGCGAATCAATGCATTACGACGCACCATACGCTGGGTGCCGAGCGCTAGGGTCACTGTAACCACAGCTGGCAGTCCCTCTGGTACTACCGCCACCGCCATACTTAGGGAAACTTCTAACAGTTCTTTAAAGAGGCTCATGTCACCTGTGCGCAGTAGCCCACCGACAACTACCAAGGCCACCAGCACTAGCGAACCAGTGACCAAAACATTGCCAAGCTGAGTCATACGCTGCTGCAGTGGAGTTGGTTCAGTCTCTACGCTTTGCAGCATGGTGGCAATTTTGCCCAGTTCTGTGTTCATGCCAGTGCTAGTCACCAGCACGCTGGCCCGTCCCTGAATCACTTCAGTGCCTTGAAAAACGAGATTTAATCGATCTCCCAAGGGTGCATCTGCGGCCAGAGTAAGTTGAGGTCGCTTGGTAACGGCTTCGGCTTCCCCAGTCAGGGCAGATTCCCGAATTTGCAGGTTGGCAGCTTCCAACAGACGACCATCGGCAGCTAGTTGGGAGCCAGCTTCAATCTGTATAAGGTCGCCAGGTACCAGTTCCTTGGCCTCTACTTCCATTTCTCGGTCATCGCGCAGCACCCGCACCCGCGGAGATGACAGGCGCTTAAGGGCGGCCAGGGCTTTCTCAGCCCGGCTTTCTTGCAGGTAGCCCAGCAATCCATTGAGGATGACGATAGCGAAAATGGCAACCGCATCTTTCGGGAAGGTCTGGCTAATCAAATCCAGTGCCCCGGCGATGATAGCCACCACAATCAACATGATCAGCATGATGTTCTTGAACTGATCCACGATGATTTCCCAGGTTTGGCGACCAGCCATCTCCTCCAGTTCGTTAGGGCCAAATTGGTGTTGTCTCACCTCCACCTGCTGTTGGGTTAGCCCCTGATCTGGATCCGTTCCCTGATGAGCCAACGCCTCGTCGATAGTGAGGGTGTGCCAGTCTGGCTCAGGCTGGGCCGCAAAGGGCGGTTGATGGGCAACTGAGCTAGCCAAATGGCCAAGAGAATGAGACGACATGGGCAAAAAAACCTATGGTTATAGAGAGTATTGACCGGGCAGATAACCACCAATTTCCGATCATATCCTTCAGTGAGGCTTTATGGCACTAAAAAATAGTGCTGAATTCCAACTTTTTGTGATTACAGCTATTGCTCTTCATCTATCTCTTAGCATTGCCCTAAACCTGACCAATAGTGACTAATCCATTTATTCCTCCTATCCTGATTAGCCGCCATGCCGAGCTCCAGCGAATTTGTCAAATTTTGGCGGCAGATGGCGACTTTTTGCTGGTAGGTGTGCCGGGCATCGGTCGTCGTACTTTGTTGCAGCAGGCGGCTCATCAAGCTAATGCCCGCCTGCTCGAAATCGACTGCCTGCGCACTACCAACGCCAATCAGTTTTTGAGGCAGCTTGCCAACAGCCTCATTGAGGGTTTTACCGAGCCTGAAGAACCAGCGTTGATACAGCCGTGGATTGCCCAGCAGCCTCTAGATATCACCTGGGAAGGCTCACGGCTAATCCTGTCTTGGGCCTCCTCAGTATCAGGCAAAGAATGGCTGCTGTTTGAAGCGCTGCTCAGCCTGCCTCAACACTTGGCAGAACAGTTAGACTGTCGGGTGGTAATGGTGTTTCAGAATTTTCCCCACATTCGCTCTTGGGATCGGCAGGGCAAGTGGGAGTCATACCTGCGACAGAAAATTCAGCGTCAAACTCGGGTCAGCTACGCTCTGGTCGCCACGGTGGTAGAACCCTGGGTCATTGCCAGCGAGTTGGCGGTTGTTCATCTGCTACCGATCTCGGATGACGCCATGACGCCCTGGCTAATTGAGGCTATGGCGGTCAGAGGGCTAACCTTTGCCCCGCAGGACAAAGCGCTTGAGTTATTTCTTAGCTACGTACAGGGCCATTTGGGTAATGCCATTACCCTGGCTCGACGAGTTTGGCTAGAGCATGAAGCTTGGGGTAAATCGGACGGTGTCATCCAAGCTGAACAGGTACGTAACAGCATGGTGACGCTAGTAGAAGATCTCTCCGTTACTTTTGAAGCCCTGCTGCTATTGCTGCCGCCGAGCCAAGTGCGCGTGCTCGAAAGCTTAGCCCTAGACCCAACCAACAGTCCCCAAGCCCGCACTTATATCAAAAAGCATCAGCTCTCGCGGGGAGGCGGCTTGCAAGGAGCCTTAAACGGCCTACAACAAAAGGGGCTTATTTACGGCCCTGAGTTTGGCTATCGCATAGCTCTACCGCTGTTTGACTTTTGGCTCAAGCAGCGTCTTGGTCAGCCTGCTCTGTAATCTGAGTAGGGCTTATGCAGCACAGGTATATTTTACTTACAATTGAATTGCAAAAGTTTTCAGCTTCATGTAGGATTCACATTGATTTTGAATTGACTTGAATTGCTTAGGTTTTTGCGGCTGGCCGTCGGCCCTTCACCTGTCGAACCTGGGTCATGACTTAGTCATTCTGGATAACCTCTCCCGCTGCAACATCGACAACGAGCTGGAAGTGGAGTCTCGGTAGGTAGATGGGTGGGTGGGCCAATCCCTTACTCTCCACGTTGATAACTGATTACTGTAAAGGAGTCTGATGCAATGCTTAATCAGCTGCGGCACTGGAAGTTTCATCTAGTTACTTTTCTAGCAGTGCTTGCTGTGGCCACTTTGCTGGGCTGGGATCCTGCTACCGGTGAATTTTGGAGCCAGGATACGATTTCTGAAGTACTGCAGGCCAGCGTGTTTGCCGATATCACTTCGGTGATGAATTTTGGCATCGTTTTGGGGGCAGCAGTGGCGGCGGCGATCGCGGGTCAGCTTACTGTCAAACGGCCCCCCTCCCAGTTGGCTATCATTGCGGCCCTTCTGGGTGGCCTGTTGATGGGTTATGGGGCTTGGCTGGCCTTTGGCTGTAATGTCGGTGCCTACTTTAGCGGCATTGCCTCTACCAGCCTGCACGGTTGGCTGTGGATTGTATTTGCTCTGGCAGGAACCCTTCTTGGGGTTAAATTAAGGCCACTGTTTCAGCTTTCTAACTAAATCAACCAGAAGCGTTGACACAACCTTCATTTCCGCGAGTTAAAAGTATCCCTATGGCACAATCTTCCCAAATCACCGATATCCAGAGCGATTACGATGGAACTGCTGCCACCGCGGCCACCCCCAGCCCCGATCCGCTCAAAAGGCCAGGCTCACGCACCCGCGACCATCTGGCCAACGAGCGTACCTACCTGGCCTGGATGCGTACCGCGATCGCTCTGATTGGCTTTGGCGTGCTGATTGCTCGACTTCGCTACCTGGTGTCGCCCGATGTGCCCGGCACTGGGCAGGGCTGGCTGCTGGGATTAGGGCTTTGCTCCATTGGCCTGAGTACCGTACTTCTTTCTACTTGGCACTACTTCTCAGTACTCGACTCGATCGAGCGCAACACCTACGAACCCAACAGCCGTTGGGTAATTCTCTTTAGCCTGGTGGTGACACTACTGGGGTCAGGGGTGCTATACGTACTGTTTTCTGCCCCGGCAACGGTGAAAGGGTTTGCCGTGATGTAAATAATATGGAGCTCAACATCCTTGGTTGATATTGGCGCTGACGACACCCGTTCCCGTACTGAAACGACCCCAGTAAAACCTGCTGCCTTCAGCAATGGTGCAGCTCTGGCGGCCTGGGTTTTACTGGGTTTGGTTGGGCTCGCTCTGGCCACTCGCTTTTGGGTGGTTGTCCCTGCCGGAGAACGGGGGGTGTGGATGCGCTTTGGTCAGGTGCAGGAGGAGATCTGGCAGGAAGGGCTGCACTTTGTAATTCCCCTGGTGGATTCGGTAGAGATGCTGAGCATCCGGGTGCAAAAGCAGGAAATTCCAACCGAAGCTTCTTCCAAAGATTTGCAGGATGTGTTTAGCGATGTGGCCCTCAACTGGCACATTTTGCCTGAGAAGGCTAATGTCGTATTTCAGCAGATTGGCGACGAAGCAGCCGTGGTTGAGTCTATCCTCAACCCCGCTATTGAAGAAGTGATCAAGGCGGTGATGGCCCACTACACGGCTGAAGCGGTGATTACTCAGCGAGACCAGGTGAAAGCTGAGGTGGATGCAGGGCTGCGATCTCGCCTAGCTCCTTACAACTTGGCCATTGACGATGTATCGCTGACTACCATTCACTTCTCACAACAGTTTCGCGAAGCAGTAGAAGCTAAACAAATTGCCGTACAGGAAGCCAAAAAAGCCGAATTTGAAGCTCAAAAAGCTCTACGCCAGGCTGAGACTGAAATCAATTTGGCGAAGGGAACTGCTGAAGCTCACCAAATTTTGCAAATTACGCTGACTCCGAGTGTTTTGCGATACGAAGCACTGCAAAAATGGGATGGTCGGCTGCCTCTAATTACCGGACAAGGGACAAGTACAGTGGTCGAGTTAGAGGATTTAATTCCCGATCCAGAAGACTAGAGGCATGAAGATAAGACGTAAGGAATTAAGGGAGTGAGAAGGCAGAGTATAGAAGCTGGATTTTCCGCAACTTGCTTACCAAGCATTTATCCATCTGACGACTCTTAAAAAACTTAACAGATTCTCTATAAATCCAGTAAAATCTCCTCAAAAACTTTAGAAATCTGGCTGCGAAACCGTTTTTGATGTCGCAGCAAAATTACCGGCTGGTTCATTTCATAGGTCTGTTGAGGAGATCCCGCATCATCTACAACTTGGAGAGCTTTTAGAGTACCAAGTTTGAGTTCCGATCTCACCATTGATCTTGGCAGACATGCGGCTCCAATTCCGCCTTCAACCACAGCTTTAACCATTTCGCTGGTAGTAAGTACTAAAGCAATATTGAGGTGACTTGGATTGACACCCCAACTTTGCAGGGTTTGCTCAAACATATATCGGGAGCCTGATCCGGGCTCTCGCATAATCCAGGGAGTGTCGGTGAGTTCAGAAAGGGTGATGCGATCGCGCTCAAACCACGGATGAGATTGCCCTACCACAATGGCCACAATATCTTGATCAATAATAGATACGGCCAGCGACTGACTTTGGGCTGGCTTAACCTCTCCAGTTACCAATCCTAAGTCGAAGGATCCACTAACAATTCCAGTAAAGATTTCTTCAGCATTGGCCAGGGTACAGTTAATGTCAATACCGGGATACTTTTGCTTAAATTGGCTAATTTTTGGCGGCAACCAGTAATTACCTACCGTAAGACTACTGCCTATCTTTAATTCTCCTCTCTGTAGGCCATTTAGCTCACGTAATCCCTGAGCTGTAAGCTCGACCTGATCAAGAATTTTTTGAGCTTCAAGCTGCAATAGTTCTCCAGCATCAGTCAGCTCAATATGGCGACCAATCCGATGAAATAGCTTTACTCCATACTGCTCTTCTAAGCTTTGGATAGCTGCACTTACAGCAGGCTGGGTAATGTAGAGAGAATCTGCTGCACGTGTGAAATGCAAATGTTCGGCTACCGCCAAAAAAACTCGGAGTTGTTCAATCTTCATGGCAGTAGGTTTGCGATACTTGAAACGAGCAAAACTTATTACTCAATTATTGCATAAATTCTATTTATGCAACCCACAAAAAAGAGTGTTTGATCAATTAATTTAATCCATTTAAGGTGAGAGTCATATAGCCCAGTCCATTTGTCCTACACGGAGATGCGGCAATTATGACTGACCTGTTCATAACCCTGGTTCGCAGTGCTACGGCCTTTGTTGCCACCAATTTAGATGACATCGTTATTCTGATGTTGTTTTTCTCTCAGGCGGGGGGCGCTCTGCGGAGGCAGCACATCGTCGCAGGGCAGTACCTAGGTTTTGCTGGGCTAGTGGCTCTCAGTTTGCCAGGCTTTTTTGGCGGTTTGCTGTTTCCCCAGCCCTGGATTGGACTGTTGGGAGTGGTACCCATTGTGATTGGCCTCAGCCAGTTGCTGTTAGTTGAGCCCGAGGCCGAAGGTGAGGAGAGTGACGGGGCCAGCCTGCTTCAAGGGAACGATCGTGGTTTTAGCTTGCTGTCGCCCCAGACGACGGGAGTAGCCGCCATTACCCTGGCCAACGGTGGCGACAATGTGGGCATTTATGTGCCGATGTTTGCCAGCAGCAACGGGCCGGGGCTGGGGCTTACCGTGGCCGTGTTCTTCGCGCTAGTAGGAGTGTGGTGCTTTGTGGCCTACCGGCTGGCTAAGGTGGGAGCCATTTCTGCTTTGCTTACCCGCTACGGATCGCAGGTGGTGCCCTTCGTCCTGATGGCTTTGGGTGGGCTGATTTTGGTAGATAGCCATACGCTGGAATACCGGGGTCTAACAGCTCTGGCTCTGACCATCACTGGTTTTTGCGTCATTTATCTGTTACGCGCGGGGGCTCAGCTTTCCCAGGCGACTACGCTGACTCCGCCTGTACCTGCACCGCAGAAAGTGAAAGGATAGCATTGCCCACAACTTCTTTTTCGCATGGCCTGGTTTGTGCAAGTCCTGACGAAAGCCGCGATTGCCTTTGTCGCCACTAATCTAGACGACTTTATTTTGCTCATGGTGTTGTTTTCCCAGGTTCCCAGCCACTTCTCCTACCGCCAGATTTTTTGGGGCCGCTACCTCGGTTTTGCTGCTCTGATTGCCCTCAGCCTGCCTGGTTTTTTCGGCGGGCTAGTGCTGCCCAAAGCCTGGGTGGGCCTGCTGGGTCTGGTGCCCATCGCCATTGGTCTTAGTCAGTGGCTCAATCGGGCTGAAGACGACACCGACGTGCAACTCGTCAACCCGCCCAAGCTGCCCTTTCTGAGTACCCAGATGGCTGCGGTAGCCGGCCTCACCCTGGCCAATGGCGGAGACAACATCGGCATCTATGTGTCACTGTTTGCGGGGCAAACCTGGGTTGAGTTGGGCCTAACACTGCTGGTATTTGCTCTGTTGATTCCAGTCTGGTACGGGCTGGCTTTGGGGGTAGTAAGTCACCCAGTGATGCGCGATTCGCAAAGTTATCCCAACGGGAATTGCCTTACGGCTATCGGCGATCGCCTGGTTCCTCTAGTGCTGATTGGCCTGGGCCTGTTCATTTTGGTCGATAGTGGAACCTATCGGCTGCTAATTCGCTAACCATTGCACGACATATTTCGTCTTATCAAAGGAGATGGTTCTATGATGCATTCCCTTAAAAATGCTTTGAGCTTTTTGTTATTTGCTGGAGTGCTGCTGGTGCTCGTTGGTCTGGCTCGCTCCGCCAACACTGCCCCCATTTTTGAAGAGAGTTCCCAATACAATGCCCCTGTCTACGAGGTGCTTAAAGTTGCAGACACTACCCTGCCACGGCCCAAACTCACCCTGGTTGACGTAGCAGGGTAGGTGGCCAATGCCCCAGTCGATTAAGGAGTAAAAGTTTCTGTGGCGGGAATACTGAAATTAGACAAATCCCTTTATAAAAGGAAGTTTTTTATGCAAATTCCACTTTCCTATAAATACCCAAAGCACGCGATTGACTGGCAGCCTATTCTCAACCAGATGCAGCAGGATGAGGGGAAGCGTGTACCCATTTATCCGGGCGACTTGAAAGCCGCCTTGCTTCGCCATGCAGGGATGACCCACCACCCTGAGGGGGAGGCGATCTATCAACTGGCGCGAGAAATTGCCCGTCTAACGACCTGCTGTGACCCAGAGATCACCTACTGGTTTTCGCGCTTAGTAGAGCTGGTGGATGATTGTGCTGGTTGATTGAGGCTGCACAGTTTTTCTCCAAAAACCCCAGGATGTCCTCACTCTGAAGCACAGGGATGAGGGCATCCTGGAGTTTGGGTAGCCATAGCTATGAAGAATTTTGTGCTTTCCTAGGTAGCTATTCTACAGTCAAAAATTGCAAATTTGCTTATCTTAAATAACCCATTTAGGTACTGTCATGGCCCTAGACTTCTGTGCTAAAACGCTTATTGTTCAGGAGTTATAGCTTTTATAGCTAATTCATAAATTTGATTTATCAAATTCAAAAAAAAGAACATTTGCTCTTAATTTTTACCCCCCGTAAATTGAGGGTAATCACTTAGAGAGGATATACCTTATGAACTGGATTCTTCCTACTGTTGCGACTGGGATTGCAACAGCAATTGCCACCACATTTGATGACAACATCTACCTGGCAATGTTCTTTAGCAAAACCAACCGTACTTTTCGCCCCCGCCATATTGTTCTCGGCGAGGTTATTGGCTTTAGCGCATTAGTCGCCATTAGCCTACTGGGGTTTTTGGCTGGGCTGATGATTGACCACATGTGGATTGGCCTGCTGGGGCTTTTGCCCATTGCTATCGGCGTCAACGCCCTGCTCAGCCGCCAATCGAGCGACGATGAGGCCGAAGCGGTGGATGTTTCCGTGGCTGACCCCACTAATCCTCACTACCGCCGGGTGCGGCAAACCTCGTTGTGGCATACCCTGCGCGACCCCCAGACCTACAAAGTGTCTGCAGTAACTCTCGCCAACGGTGGCAACAACCTGGCTATTTATATTCCGCTGTTTGCCAGCACCAGCCTGCCTCGACTCAGCATTATTTTGGCAGTATGCTACGCTGCCGTTGGTCTGTGGCTGACCCTCTCCTACAGTTTGATTCGCCAGCCTCAGGCCGCCTTTGTTATGGCCCGCTACGTGCGCCGTGCCTTTCCTTTTGTACTAATGTGGCTGGGGGCCAGCATTCTGCTCGACAGCGGCAGCCATAAGCTACTTCTGTCTCTGGCTCCTGGCTTTTAGCAACCGAGGGTGAGACTGACAGGCTTGTGGATGGTAGGAAAGCTTCGTAACCCATGCCTCAGATGGGGTAGGGCACTTAGGATCAGAAGTTAGGCACAATGACTTAGGCCGAGATCCAGACCACTATCCAGTCGGGTAGCAACGTGTGGAGGTTAGCGACTAGGTTGCCCTTGAGAAAATCAGGCAGGTCAAGAATGTGGAACTGCAACAACACTACAATTGCCAGGGTGTAAACCGTGGACGTAATCAGACCATTGCGCAGCGATTGACGGTTAGAACCCTGATCTATCTTTTGCACGGCTGTTACTGCCCCCTGCTGCATTAGCACAAACCCAACCACGTTGGTCAACCAGTAGCCCAGGCCAGTCATGGGCACTAGGGCATCGGGGAAGGGACGGCTGAAGAGGTAGCCAAAGCCTAAAGCCAGGGGCAGGTTGATCACTATATCATTCCACCAGCAAAGAGGTGAGAGCAAGTAGCCCACTACAATCAGGGTGCCGCCCCATAGCCGCCGCCGCCAGGGGCGATTGGCAAGGTTAGCTGACGACTCTATTGAAGAAACCGCCGGGTTGGATTGGCTGTCTAGTTTAGTAAGCTGCAATGGGTTCATCCTTAACTGATTAACAAACTGGAGTATTAACCAATCTAGCGAAAGGCACAACGCGCTTTAGCACTCAGTTTTGCACAGGTGACATGCCATCCTGAAAGAGCAGCGCACTTTCACTCGTAAAAATCGGTAAACGAGCTGTCGAAGGTAAGAATATAAAACAAACTTACCTTACCTGTAGGTGGAATGCAAGCTGATTGAATTCCGCATGAGATCCAGAAAATGTACATATTAATCTCAAGCAGATTTTGATTTACAGCTATGGACAGGACTGTTAGGACACCGCATCCCTAATCCTCCACAGGTCAATGGTGTTACAACTAAGGTGAAACACCTGGGTCGCTTTGCTCTTCTTCATTATCTAATTGGGTGGCATCGATCACCTTCTGTCGCAAGTCATAACTGTAAGCTTTGGCCATAAAACCACTCAAGCAGTGTAGACGGGTAAATACTCGAAGTCTGAGTCCTATTCCTCAGAGGTGAGCCGAGTGGCTTCTAGAGTGGCAAAGTTGAACAGATTGGTATCTGCTAGTTGAGAAGGGGCTACATTTTGCAAACTGCGAAACAAGCTTTCGGTACGTCCGGGCCATTGTTTTTCCCAGGTTTGTAGCATTTCTTTAACTTGCGCTCGCTGCAAATTGGCCTGGGAGCCGCAGAGGGTGCAAGGAATGATTGGAAACTCGCGGTAGCGGGCGTAGCGAGCAATATCCTTCTCCGGGCAGTAGGCCAGAGGACGAATTACAATGTGGCGGCGATCGTCTGTCAGCAGTTTGGGCGGCATAGCTTTGAGTCTGCCGCCATGGAACATATTCAAAAATAGGGTTTCGACAATGTCATCCCGGTGATGGCCGAGGGCAATTTTGGTTGCCCCTTCTTCTGCGGCGACGCGATAGAGAATCCCCCGCCGCAGACGTGAGCATAGTCCACACATGGTCTTGCCCTCCGGTATCACCCGCTTAACGGTGCTGTAGGTATCTTGTTCTACAATCCGGTAGGGAACACCGATGGCCTCAAAATACTCTGGCAGCACGTGGGCCGGAAACCCTGGCTGTTTTTGATCGAGGTTGACCGCTAAAATTTCAAACCGAACTGGAGCACTGCGCTGGAGATGCAGCAAGATATCCAGCAAAGTGTGGGAGTCTTTGCCGCCAGAAAGACAGACCATGACGCGATCGCCCTCGTCGATCATGCAGTAGTCATGGATGGCCTGCCCCACCCGCGCCCGCAAAAATCCCTGCAGCTTCTTAAAGCTGTTAGACGTGGGCTGTCTGATACTGATCATGAATTCAGTGTCTAGTTACCAGCCTTCATTATGCTATGCCCCAGGAATTAACTCAGCCACCTTAATCGTTACCGTTGGTGATGATGTCAATGATGGTAGTAATGCCCAAGATTGGATTAATAATGGCGCTAGCCGCTCCGCCCAACAATTCCAGGAAATCAGAGGTTTGTGTTAATCCAGAGCGAGAAACTACCACAATGTCATTCTCTCGTAGGGAAGGATTGTTCTCATCACTAATGCCAGAGGCCAGGTCAACAGAAATCTTACGATTTGTCACTGTGCCATCGGGATTGAGCCGAATAAAGGCCACTTCACCAGTCTGGGCACGGGGGTCGTCAAAACCGCCTGCCGCCAGAATTGCCTGGTTAAGGGTGGAATTGGGTTTAATTTCAATGCGCCCTGGTGCCCTAACTTCGCCCACCACATCTACGCCAACGGTAGCTGGTGACAGGTTAGCATCGGCTAGAGCCTGGGCTTCTTCAGAGTTAAGTGCCACTGCCGTTGGGATAAAGACGGTATCCCCATCCCGAAGCAGAAGGTTAGGGGCTTGATTTCCCTCATCTAGCAGGTCAAAAAAGTTGATTGGAATGACCTGCTCAGGCCCATTCATCTGAGGTCGCCGCACTTCAATGTTGCGAATATCGGCAAGCTGAGTAATCCCCCCCGCCACCTGAATTGCTTGAACTACCGTGCGCAGCTCGGTAGGGGTGGTTCCGGGGGCAACGGGAGTACCCGCTGGGGCTGTGGTGTAGGCCCCAGGCCGCTTAACTTCACCAACTACCGCCACGCGCATGGGGCGGGGGGTAGCAAGAGTTAAGGTAACTACTGGGTCAAGAATAAACTCAGAGTACTGCCGTTCAATTACAGTAGTGGCTTGGGTCAGGTTCAGCCCCCGCACTGAGATGCGGCCTACCCAGGGAAGATTAATTGTACCGTCTACCAGAACATTGTAGAGATTATCTGTGGTTAAGCGATTGCCGCTGTCACTGTTGGTCAGTTCTGGAACATTGAAAATATCAAAGCGAACAACATCCCCTGGCCCCAACACATAGGCATCATCTTCAGAAGCTTCAATTAGCGATTGCTCTGACAGAGATGGTTGGGCAGGTGAGAGCGGCTGAGCTTGCGCCATAACCGGCGTCACATAGCTCGATACCAGCCCCAAAACGACTAGAGTAGCAACGGCAGATCGACACTGACTAATCATAAAATCACCACCATACATACAGTTCATAATCTTGCAGGTCAGCAGCATGGCTGCTTGACAGGGTAGACCAGAAAACTAACTAGCCCAGTCAACATACCCACAAGCCCATGATTTTTAATCACTCCATTTAACCTAAAGCCCTGATAGTACCCAAACGGATGCTTATAGTCCCCCGGTCACCCGATAAATCTAGCGATTTCCCTGAGTCACACTGGCTGTCCTCGGCAGACATTTACCAAGGCTTTACAAAACTGTTAAGCAGCAGCATTACAAGTTTTGATAGTCAATCAGCCACAGCAGATTATCACCTGACCGCTCTAATTGAATTTGAGGTAGACATTTTCCAAGTTTAGAGCGGTTACTACCCGTCTTTGAATGATGCCAGGAATGCGGACTAGTAAAACTTCAAAAAAGCCGATTGACTTAAACAACTCTTGACAAGCTGGCGCAAATCGTTTTCCTCGAATTAGTTCAACTACTCGGTAGTAGTCTCTGTACTTTGCAGTTTCTTTGAGTTTGAGCTTTAACGCCTTTTCTAAGTCGGGATGGGCACTGAGGTAGCTTTTATGAGCAGCCAGAAAGTTTTTAATCGCGTCACATTCCTG
>Ga0224723_1001162_pt1 | contig 16522 bp, 15 predicted proteins | sample Balambano_FR2_Me_FD_161647 | JGI IMG/M metagenome (GOLD analysis project Ga0224723, IMG submission 161647) | Freshwater sediment microbial communities from Lake Towuti, South Sulawesi, Indonesia - Balambano_FR2_MetaG | ecosystem: Environmental > Aquatic > Freshwater > Lake > Sediment | place...
TCTGCGATTGAGCAACTGCTCTAGCTCGGCTTGCATATCAAAGAACTTAAAGCCATAGCGGGCTTCGGGGACACTGACATAGAGTAGGTCAATATCGCTAGGGTCGTCGCCAGTGGCGCGAAAGTCATCGCGTAGGATGGAGCCAAATAGGGAAAGCTCAACAATTTGCCATTTTTCGCAGAAGTGGGCGATCTCGGATGGAGTTAAGCTTAACCGCTGGTAAATATCTGACAAGGGCATTGAAGTTTGAGGCATAACTCATTAATCTGTTTAATCTAAGGGCGACGTGCTTTCATCAACATCAGGAAATTTGTCGGCAATGGCGGGTAGTGTGGTCATGATAGCGATAACCCAAAAAATGACGACAGACTAACGTTTTCCTATAGTAGAACCCTGCGGTGCGTTGGGGTAGCACCATAGCGCACCCTATAAATTGCTTGTAAGGTGCCGTCGTTGTACTGCGTGACGCCCCGCCACGAGCGGCAAAACAATTATCGAATAAACTGAGAAATACACCCACCCTGACTGATTGACAAAACTCTGCCCTTCGGCGGTTCAACCCACGGCTACACAACCCACGGCTACACAACTAAAGTCGGCCTTTGCCGACTACTTGACCCCGTTATAAACCTGCGTAGGCACAGCTTCAGCCGTCAGCTTTGACAGTTTTGTCAGTCAACCAGACACCCCCCTCAGAACAAGCGAATTCCTATGATGTCAGCAACCGCTTTTCAAATTAATGCCTTTTGGGATGCCGACTCAGCAGTCTGGGTCGCCACTAGCGAAAATGTTCCTGGACTGGCGACTGAAGCAGAGTCCTTCGACGAGCTACAGCACAAGCTTCGGAACATGGTTCCAGAGTTACTGGTACTCAATCAGGTGATTGCAGAAGACTATAAAGGTTCGATTTCCTTTGAATTAATCACCCGCACCCAAGAGACTGTTGAGGTAGCCTAAATAATGGCAAAATCTTTGACCCCCAAGTTAAAAAAGATTTTGGCCGAGGCGGGCTGTCGCTTTGAGAGAACTGGAAAGGGCGATCACGATATTTGGTACAGCCCAATCACTCAAAAGCGATTCGTTGTTGACAGTGCAATCAAGTCACGCCATACGGCTAATGCCGTGTTAAAGCAGGCTGGTTTACCTAAGCAATTTTAGGTTTCAGTCTTATAAGGTGCCGTCGTCGTACTGTCACGAGCAACCGTTTCGTTATTAATCATCCGATATTGGCCCAAAATCATCGGGAATATCATCCAATACCCACTGAAGCAGTTCGCAAAGCTGCTTAAACTCCCGTGGCGTCATTTTTGGCTCATAAACCCCTGTTTCCCAATTACTAATGGTCTGATCTGTCTTCCCCAGCGCCGTGGCAATATCCCGCTGAGTTAGCCCAAGCTGCTCTCTGCGCCGCTTTAAGGGAGACTCATTGCGCTGTGGAGCATCATCTGTCATAGATTACAAGCAAGCTTATACATGTATGCTTGACACGCTCATTACAAGTGTGCTTGGATGGTTCTTGTGGGCTACAAGCGTGCTTGGAGTAAATGGCTTGTTCAAGCCATCGCAAATAACTAGCTGAAACGTTTCAGCCGGTTTCCGTTTGCCCTCTCACAGTCTCTCATCTTGCGAAGGCTTTGGTGCCCTCCGCACCGTTTCTTGTCGCAAAATCAAAATACTTTGTTCTTTAAACCCTTCCTACCATGTCAAACTTCATCCCCAATACTGAAATTTACTGCCTACCCGACTCGACCCAGCCGTCCAGCAGTGGCTCTACCGAAGGGCGAGAGCCTATCCGCCTTATCCTCATCGGTTCTATGGCGGGCATTAACCTGATCATCGCCATTCTGCACCGCCTGGGGTTTGCCGAGCCGCGCTCCTGGAGCAAGCCCCAGACTGATCCCGTCACTGGCCAACCCATGCGCGTCCTTACCAAATGGATTCGCCATTCGTGAGAGTAGAGACTGGCAAAGGCTAACTCATTGCCGCTTCAATGCCGCTTCAATCCGTTCTTTGAGCAACCCGACCACATCGCTTACGGCAACTTCTTGAATAGCGCCAGTGGCCCGTTCGACCACTTCCACCAGACCATTCGCCAGTGCCCGCCCGGTTACTACCCGGTAGGGAATGCCGATTAACTCTGAGTCTTTGAATTTGACTCCGGCCCGCTCGTCGCGGTCATCCAGCAGGGTTTCTAGGCCAGCGGCATTGAGGTCGGTGTAAAGCTGGGTGGCGGTTTTAATCTGGAGGTCGTCAGCTATGTTGGGAATCACCACAATCGCGTGATAGGGCGCAATCGCGACCGGCCAGATAATGCCGTTTTTGTCGTAGGATTGCTCCACGGCGGCCTGGGCCAGACGAGACACTCCTACTCCGTAGCAGCCCATCGCCAGGGGCAGGTCTTCGCCCGACTCGCTGGTGTAGGTAGCACCCATCGCTTTGGAGTATTTGGTGCCCAGTTGAAAAATGTGGCCAATTTCAATGCCCCGCGCTGTTTGCAGGGTTTGGCTGGGGTCGTGGAGCGCGCGATCTCCCGCCATCGCCTTCCGCACATCTACCACTAATTTAGGCTGGGCGAATTGCTCGCCCCAGTTAGCGCCCACCACGTGGTAGCCCGCCTCGTTGGAGCCAGTGACGAAGTGCTTGAGTTCCACCGCGGTTTGATCGACCAAACGCAGGAATTTGGGTGCCAAATCCTTACCCCCCGCCCGGATGTAATCATCCTCCAAGTCGGGCGCCATGTAGCCTAGCGGCAGGGGCTTAGCCGCCCATTGGCGCTGGGCCTCTTCATCGGGGATCTCTAAGGCCAGCACGGTGCTGCCGCCGTAGTTGGGGGCTAGTTTGGTGAGTTCGTTGATTAGCTTGACCTCGTTCACGTCCTGGTCGCCGCGAATACTAACCAGCACCAGCACCGCTTGGCCACTGTCGAACACGGCTTGATAGAGAACGTTCTTGACGATTTGAGTCGGCGAGCACTTAAGAAACTTGGCCAAAGATTCGATGGTGGGCGTATTGGGCGTGTCTCGCTTCTCAAAGGCGGTAAACGTGGAGGGCACCGCCTCCACCGGCAGGGATACGGCTTTCTCCACGTTGGCCGCGTACTGGCCATCGTCGGTGTAAAGAACTTCATCTTCACCAGCATCGGCCAGCACCATAAATTCTGTCGAGCCAGAGCCACCAATTGCTCCAGAGTCTGCATCTACGGCGCGAAATTCTAATCCGCAGCGGCGCAGAATATTGCTGTAGGCGGTGTACATCTCCTGGTAGGTCTGCTTCAGGCTTGCTTCGCCGGTGTGGAAGGAGTAGCCATCCTTCATAATGAACTCGCGCCCGCGCATAAGGCCAAAACGGGGACGGATTTCATCCCGAAACTTGGTCTGAATCTGGTACAGATGCAGGGGCAGTTGCCGGTACGAGCGGATCATATCCCGCGCGATGGTGGTGATCACCTCTTCATGGGTGGGGCCAAGGCCGAGTTCTTGCTGACGGCGATCCATTAAGGAGAACATAATGCCCTCAGCCTTGGTGTAAGTGTCCCACCGGCCCGACTCGCGCCACAAGTCGGCAGGCTGAAGCTGAGGCAGCAAGCACTCTTGCGCTCCCGTGGCGTTCATTTCATCCCGCACAATGTCAGAAATTTTGTTGAGCACCCGCCACAGCAAGGGCAGATAGGCATAGACTCCGCTGGTAATGCGGCGAATGTACCCGGCCCGCAGCAGCAGCTTATGGCTAGGGATTTCGGCCTCTGCTGGGTCTTCCCGCAGGGTGACAAACAGCATCTGAGACAGGCGCATGGGGACTCTCCAACACAAAGAAGCACTATGTTCTCTAAGCATAGTTCTCTAAGCATAGTAGTCCGATTTGCGCTCAGGGGACTTGAGCCCAACCAGTCTGCTCAAAATTTTAAGCTCAGTTTGTCTTCAAAATAACAAGGGTTTTGGTGGATTGACTGACAAAACATTGGCTGATGGCAGTTTTAACTGTGGCTACACCAACGAATCCATCTTGACATGGCTTAGTAGATAAGCAACTTAATTAGCGACTAATGAGTAGCGAAAAACTCATTAATATCTGCGTCAAATTCATGAGTCTTAGATTACTTTTAGGAAAAAATCAAAAAATATTCCAAATCATTCCAGCCATGGGTAGAAATGGCGGGTAAATAAGCGATATGCGGGGAGCCACAATATCAGCCAATCAAAGATTTGTAATTTAGGATACAGAAACTAGCCTTGACCTGAATTTCAATGGTCAGCTAAGCATTGTATACAGTCGGCCTAAGTATTGCGATGCTGAGCGCTTAGGTGTGTGGTCGGCTGGTTTTGATGCTCGCCTTGGGGCGATAGTGAATCGCAATGGTGAATCGTGTTGCTGGAGCTACAGCTTTCGCTACGAAATTGGAGAGTTATGTTGAAAAAAATTGAGTTAAAGCGGGTTTCTCAACTGGCATTTGTTTTAGCCTCAATGGTGGCATTGGCCGCCTGTGGTTCGAGTCCTACAGCAACGACCTCTGAGGCTACCGCCGATGCTGCAGCAGCAGAATCTACTTCACCCGATGCTGCTGCTTCCCCTGCTGATAAGTCCGATTTGACCGATGTGCGGGTTCAGCTTTCATTCCTGAAGCAAAGCTTGGATGCTCCTTTAATCATCGCTATGGATAAGGGCTATTTTGCTGAAGAGGGACTGAACGTTACCTACGAGCGCGGATTTGGTAATACCGACACCATTAGCAAACTGGGTACTGGCAAGTTTGATATCGCCTTTAGCGATATGTACAACACCATGGATTTTAACGATAAAAATCCTAACGATAAGATCATGGCTGTTGCGGTTACTCAAAACCGGGCTCCCTTTGCAGTTATTAGCTTCAAAGACAGTGGCATTAGCACCCCCAAAGATTTGGAAGGCAAAAAGATGGGGGCTCCAGCTGGGGATGGGCCGCGAAATTTATTCCCGTTGTTTGCAGAACAGGTTGGGGTAGATCCTGATTCTGTGGAATGGATCACAATGGAGCCTAAACTGCGGGAGTCTTTTCTTCTGCAAGGTCAGGTAGATGCGATTACTGGGTTTTCTCCTTCAGCTCTGCCAACGTTGCTCAAAGCTGGTAAAACCGAGGACGACATTAACGTCTTTTACTACTCTGAAAATGGCTTAGACTTCTATGGCAATGCCATTCTGGTTAAAGATGTCTTTGCCAAAGAAAATCCTGATGTAGTTGCAGCATTCATCAAAGCCTATTTGAGAGGAATGCAAGATGTATTGAAAGATCCAACCGCAGGTTTGGATGCGGTAATTGCTTCTGATGAGAGCAAGCTGATGGATCGCGAAGCTGAACGCGTCCGTATGGAAATTGCGTTGCGAGATCTGTTCATTACTCCCGAGGTTGAACAAAACGGGCTGGGCGGGCTGGATGAAGCGCGCATGACCAAGACCATTGAACAAGCTGTACAGGGGTTTGGGCTATCTTCTACGCCAGCATTGGGGGATATTTTTACCGATGAGTTTTTGCCTCCTGCTGAGGAGCGGGCGCTACCCCCAGAGAGCGAGCGAATACCCCTGAAGTAGGCCCACGTTGCTTGAAGGGGGTTGGTATTTAGTCCTAATGCCAACCCCGTCTAAAAGACACCTAGCCCGCAATAGTTACTCACCTTCACTCCCAGTAATCCTATGGTTCAACCTGTAACCAGTACGAATGCGCCGGAATCTTCACTGATTGACACAACTCCCCTATTGGAGTTTGACCACGTTGGGCTGGAGTACCCCTTTGAGGGAACTATGCGGCGTATCATTCAGGAGGTTAACTTATCCATTAAACCAGGGGAATTTGTTTCCTTTGTTGGCCCCAGCGGTTGTGGAAAAACCTCAATTTTGAGAATGGTGTCGGGTCTAAATCCAGCACCGATTGGGCAAATTCGCTACCGAGGCAAGCCGGTTACGAAGCCCTTGAGTAATGTGGGTATTGCCTTTCAAAATCCGGTGTTGTTACCCTGGCGCAACACCCTGAATAATGTGCTGTTGCCACTGGAAATTGTGCAGCCTTACAAGCGTGGGTTTCGGCAAAAGAAGTCCGAATTTACCCACATGGCTCAGGATTTACTGGCTACGGTTAGGCTTCAGGATTTTCAAAAGCAGTATCCCTGGCAGTTGTCTGGAGGTATGCGGCAGCGGGCATCACTGTGTCGGGCGTTAATTCATCAGCCTGAGATTTTGTTGTTAGATGAGCCCTTTGGAGCCTTGGATGCCTTCACCCGTGAAGAGATGTGGTCGATGACTCAGGCACTCTGGATGCGGGTAAAGTGCGTCAGCATTCTCATTACTCACGACTTGCGAGAGGCCGTTTTTCTATCAGATCGGGTGTTTGTGATGAGTCCTCGACCTAGCACCATTATCTACGAGGAAATGATTAACTTACCTCGTCCTAGAAGTCTGGAAATGGAGCTTTCTGACGAGTTCAATCATTACTTCTCTAACATCCGTCGTCATATTCACCATAACTAGGCTTGGATTTGTGATTGCCCATGTCAACTCCAAAATTTGAACGATTTCTAAAGTCTAAATACGCCGGTTTTGTGCTGCCCTTCATTGCGACAGTGCTACTGTTTGTGCTGTGGGAACTGGCGGTCATTATCTTCAAAATTCCTGAATTTAACCTGCCCTCGCCGTCTAGCATTGTGCAGGCTGCCTCCGAATTTGCCCCTCAGCTTTTCGTGAACTCCATACGCACGCTTTGGACAACCTTATTAGGCTTTGTGTTAGCTGTCATTGTGGGGGTAATTTTAGGCTTTTTGATTGGCTACTCTAAAGTCGCTTATCTGACCATGTATCCGCTACTGGTGGCCTTTAATACGATTCCCAAAGCCGCTATTGTGCCACTACTGGCTATTTGGTTTGGGGCCAACGCTATTCCAGCCACAATCACCGCTTTTCTGCTGGCGTTTTTCCCAATTGCGGTTAATGTGGCCCTCGGTTTGGATACCGTTGAACCAGAAATGAAGGATGTGCTGCGCTCCCTTGGTGCTAGTCAGGTCGAAACCTTCCAGAAGGTTGGCTGGCCTCACACGTTGCCCTACATTTTTGCTTCGCTTAAAATTGCGGCCTCTTTTGCCTTTATTGGCACTGTTATTTCTGAGTCAGTAGCCTCTAATGCGGGCCTGGGTTATTTGATTGTGCAAGCCACATCGGACTTTAACATTCCCCTGGCGTTTGCGGCGCTCGTTGTCCTGGCGGTGATGGGGGTGATTCTGTACGGCTTTTTTGTCTACGTTGAGAAGAAGGTAATCTACTGGGCGCGCTAGGAAGCGGGTTCCTTGACCATTTGGTTGGGCTTGAGCCGAGATTGAGGTTACGGCGCTGGGTGTTGGAAACCCGGCACCCGATACTCGAACCGCCTCGCTATGATATCGTCAGCGTCTTTTCCTGTTTGCCATGCGTGCTGACGAAGCTCTGGCCCTGCTGGATAACCTGTTGCCGGGTCTTACCTTCAGTAACTTGCAGGAGACTGTCTTCAGCCAAGTGTGGGAGGGGAGAACCTATGCCGAAATTGCCGATAGCTGCGGCTATGACCATAGCTACATTCGTGATGTGGGTTTTCGGCTATGGCAGGTGCTTTCGGAAGCCCTAGATCAAAAGATATCGAAAAGCAATATTCGGTCAGTATTGGAACGCTACGCCCGTCGCCAGCTTGCTTTGACCACGGTGGTCAGCACTCAACCGGTTAACGGCCCTGAATCGACAAGCCAGGCAGACTCCCATCCTCTAGATTGGGAATTTCCTAACGGCCCAGTGCCGCTGCACTCCAGGTTTTACATTGAGCGGCCTCCCATTGAAACCCAAACTATGGCCGCTTTGCTCCAGCCAGGTAGCCTGATTCGCCTCAAAGCGCCTTGCCAAATGGGTAAGACCTCTCTGCTGCGGCGACTGCTGGCCTATGGACAGCAGCACCAAATGCGCTGTATCACCCTGAATTTGCATCGGGTAGATCGACAGATTTTTGCCGATTTGAATCGGTTTTTGCGCTGGTTTTGTGCCAACATCAGCTACCAACTGGGCTTAGAGCCTGACCTAGATAGCCACTGGCAGGCCGACATTGGCAGCAAAGTAAGCTGCACGGCCTATCTCGAAGACCATGTGCTAGCTCAGATTCAGGTGCCAGTGGCGATCGCCCTCGATGAAATCAATGAACTCTTCGAGTACCCGGCTCTCTCTGCCGAGTTTCTGCCGCTACTGCGCTCGTGGTACGAAGATGGCCGCGAAAGCGAGTCCTGGAGCCGTCTCCGTTGGATTCTTTCCCACGCTACAGAAGTCTATGTGCCTCTGCAACTGCATCAGTCGCCTTTTAATGTAGGGTTGGCCATTCGGCTCCCAGCATTCACCCTGGCCCAGGTGCAAGAACTCGCTCACCGCCACGCTCTACCCTGGGCCGAGGGCAGCCAGGGCCAGGAAAAGCTGCTGTCGCTGTTGCGGGTAGTGAGTTGCAGGCCAGGGCTGGTGCGGCTGGCCCTTTATGCCCTGGCTCAGGAAGGCCTCGATCTGGATCGGTTGATAGACGAAGCCCCCACCCAATCTGGCATTTACAGCAACCATCTGCGGGAGTTACTGGCGGCGCTATACCCTCACCCCAGCCTGCAAGATGCTTTTGGCCGGGTCATTCAATCTCCTGAGCCGATAGCCCTAGAGCCCATTACGGCTTACCGACTGGAGAGCCTGGGCTTGATTAGCCTCAACAAAAACTTGGCGGCTCCCAGTTGCGAGCTATACCGTCAATATTTTCTAAACTTTTTGCCTCCGACATCGAGGGCGACCCATGTATGAGTACCGAGTCGGCGGCAGCTTAGCCGCTGATGACCCTACCTACATTGAGCGTGAGGCAGACAATATCCTATACCAGGCCCTTCTCAGAGGGGAGCTATGCTACGTGCTTACCGCCCGGCAAATGGGTAAATCGAGCCTGCGACTACGCACTCGCCAGCGCTTAGAGGCCAGCGGGCAAGGCCGCTGTGCGGCTGTTGATCTATCCCGCATTGGCAGTCGGCAGTTGACTCCAGAACAGTGGTACCTGGGGTTGACTTTTGAGCTAGGGCGCAAGTTTCGCTTATCTGAACCGAGGGATTTATCGGCCTGGTGGCAAGACTTGGGAGCGCTATCGCCGACTCAAAAGCTGGGGTACTGGCTAGAAACAGTGCTATTGGCGGCGTCTTTTGAGCAACCACTGTTTATTTTCCTAGATGAAATCGACAGTGTTCGGAGCCTGAGCTTTTCGGTGGGAGATTTCTTCGGTCTGGTACGCTTCTGCTATAACCAGCGAGCCGAAAATCCGGCCTACCGCCGTCTAAACTGGGCACTGTTTGGGGCGGCCACCCCCCGCGACCTGGTAGCCGATGACCACCAAACGCCCTTTAATATCGGCAGAGCAATTGCTCTAAACGGCTTTACCCTGGCCGAGGCCAGCCCCTTGGCTGCTGGGCTGACTACATTGGCTCATCGGCCAGACCAGGTTCTGGCTGCTGTGCTGGAGTGGACTAGGGGCCAGCCCTTTTTGACCCAGAAACTCTGTGGCCTGCTTCGGGCTACCTATCAAGACGGTGAAATTGCTTCTGGTAATGAGGTCAAAGCCATAGAGGGATTAGTGAGATCGCGCCTGATCCACAACTGGGAAGCCCAAGATCACCCAGAGCATCTCCGCACCATTCGCGATCGCCTGCTGACCGACGAACGGAAATCAGGCCGTTTGCTGGGGTTATACCAAACTATCCTAACCGGGAGCCATCTCTCTATCGACAGCAGCCCAGAGCAAGCCGAGTTGAAGCTCTTTGGGTTGGTAAGCGATCGCCAGGGCTACCTCCAGGTCGCTAACCCTATCTACACTGAAGTGTTCAGTCTCGACTGGGTTAACCAATGTCTATCTCAACAACGACCCTACGCCGCCACCTTGCAAGCCTGGTTGGACTCTAACTGTGAGGACGAATCGCGTCTGCTGATGGGTCAAGCCTTGCAGGAAGCACTGCAATGGGCCGCAGACAAGAGCCTCAGCGATACAGACTACCGCTACCTCTCTGCCAGCCAAGCTTGGGATGCCAAAATGGTTCGTCTTGAACTGGAAGCTAAAGACAGCGCTAATTTGATGCTGGCTGAAGCTCAGCGCAAGGCTAATCAAATCATCTGGCTCAGTTATCTCAGTTTGGGCACCTGTCTGGTTATCTCAGTCGTAGCATTGGTGATGAGTATGTTGAGGGCATGATTCTGAAAGCCACATAAGAATTCAGCTACATCGACTTAAAAATTTCCCAACTCTAAACTTAACTCCGCTTCAGGGAGCTATCAGCCTGCAACAAGACGATGAGGGCATTGCGCAACGTCTCATTATCTAAGCCTTACTATGTCAACGCGACACTTGATTACCTATGGACTGATTGCTGCGGCTACCCCGTTGTTGGTGCTGGTTAACAGTCTGTCTCGCACCGCTTATCAGGCAACTGATTCTAAAGCCAAATCTCTACATCCACGGCTAGCTGAGATGCCCTGCCTATCTGCGGCTGCGCAAAATTTAGCGATCGCCTATCGCGCCTGGGCCGCACCCTCTCCAGCTCGCATTGTGGTTGAAAATGGCCAGTATTTCCTAGAGTTTTATACCCCTTTCCACACTCTCAAACAAGGCCCCCACTTAAGCCTAGTTTTAGTAACTGATATTCTCTCAACAGTAGATATCAAAGCGCAGAATAGCCAGAGCTCACTGTCTAAACACAACCAACCAAGCTCTGAGCCAGGTTACAATTTACCTATTTCTCTTGGCACACTACACACCACGGCTGGCCAGCACCGCTACCCCATCCCTACCGGAGTAAATATCCGTTACTATCAAACGGTTGCCATCCGGTGTGCTGAGCTAAATGCCATAGTGGGGCACGTTCAATTGGAACAGTAAGAAAGCCCTAGCTTTAGTAAGCCAGGGCCTGTTTAAGTGATTAAATCACATGCATAGCCTTATAGACAGTTGAATCTCTGGCTTGACAATCTAGTCTTTCTCTAAATTTTCACGGCGGAGTTCATCAATGCGTGAAGAGTCTTTTTCTAGATTTTCGCGGCGGAGTTCATCAAAATCAACACCACCAGAAACATCTTTGAGGTCCTCATCGGAGAGGGCTTCGTCTTGAACAGCAGCAGCCTTGGTATCTTCAGTCATTTGCTTTCTCCTAATTCGGATTGCATCCCCAATTTAGGGAAAATCTAGTGACTTGTCTGCCGGATAAAATCAGGATTTAGCAGAATCCGTCTTTAGTTATTCCTGAGTAAATACTGAGAATAAGATGAGACAATTATTGTGTAAGAATAATTGTCTCGACCTAATGTAAAGGAAGTTTTTGAAATGCAAAGAACATTCTGAATTTATTTATCTTTGATTGAGGCAACCATCACCGAGTAAGAAGCAAATGAGAAATTGTGATTTGGTGTCAAATTGTTAATTGTGTATCCATTTATTAAGCTATGTCTCAGTTTGATTGAATGGTTCTAAGAAGGCTTTTTAGGTTAGTGTGTTTTCAATGATGGAAAAGCAATCTTCGAGTCAATATTTGTTGGATAAAGTCTTTTCTTTTTGTAAACGAATATTTTGTGTGAACAAAGGATTTTAGGATAAATACGTCGCATCACAATAGAGTCAATGACGGATACTCTGCTGCGGGTTTTGAGCAATGCCGATCTGAACTGGATGATGACCTGCGGTGAGTTCCAGACGCTGGCCGCAGGCGATAGTGTATTGCACCCCTGCATTGCTCCAAGTCATCTAGTCCTGGTGATTGAGGGCAGCCTAGCAGAAAGTTTTGCTGTTTCTGGTCAGGAAGCCGTTGATACCGCTGTGCTGATTGATGAACTTAGCCAGGGAGAATTGGTGGGCATTAGCCCTCTGCTGGAGGCTCCCAGCGTAACGGCGGTAAAAGCACTCAAATCAACTACAGTTCTCTCCTTACCACTGGCTCAACTTAAGGCCAAGTTAGCCGATGATATTTCCTTTGCGGCCCACTTTTACCACGCGATTGCCCTTTTACTGTCTGACCGACTGCGCTGCATTTTTGAACACCCAGATCGGATTGGCTTTTGGGGCGAGCGTTCCAGTAAAGCTGTGTTGACAGTGTTTAGTGAACTGCGCGATAGCGATATCGACTGGCTCACAGCCTTTGGCCAAGTCGAAACCCTCCCAGCCAATCGGGTGCTGCTGCAAGCGGCTCGCCCGGTGGAATCACTCTACATTCTGCTGGATGGGCAGATGGCCATGTCGATTCCCCAAGACACTTTCAATCCTTTTGCGCTGTGCTTTTTGCGGCCAGATCCTAGCGCCCGTAACCGCAACGCATTTGCCATCCTATCCCAGGGCAGTATGCCAGGGATTCTTTCCTTTCTGGACTTTCGCCCGCTGCCCGTTACTGTTCGCACCAGCACAGAGTGCCTGGTCTTTGCGGTGCCTCGCCCCACTCTGGTTACTAAGCTCCAGGTAGATGACAGCTTTGCTTCCCGCTTTTATCGGGTAATTGCTATGCAAACGCTAGAGCTACTACAGACCATGAGCCTACACCTTGCAAGGCCCAATACGCTGGTGGCCTCTGCAACCGGGCTTGGTCAGTCCTCAGCCCTTGTCGGTGCTCCTGAGGATGAGGAAGAACTGGACATGGATGACTTGCAACAAATGTCTGAAGGAGCCAAGAAATTTAACTGGATGCTGACTCAGTTGGGGGTAAACCACCATGGCTGAGCAAGAGGGCCAGAGCTTATTTCGGCAAGAAGCGCTGGAGCGGCTGTCGTCTCCAGAGCGGCTAGACGAGTTAATGAAGTTGGTTATTCTCAAGACCTGGTTGCCCCTGGCTACCTTGGGTGTGTTGCTGGGCCTGGGTCTGCTGTGGAGCATTGTCGGACGTGTGCCCATTACCACCCACGGCAAGGGACTGCTAGTTAAGGATGATGCCACTCAACAGCTTATAGCACGGCTGAATTTTGACAACCGCTACCGGGGGCAACTGCGCCCTGGGATGCCCGTAGTGCTGATGCCCGAAACCCTGCTGGTCTACAACGAGCCAGGGGTGCTGGCGGAGGTAGTCGAGGTTGTAGAGCCCGATGTTCTTACCCTCAGCCAGGTGCGCCAGGAAGGAGAGTCTCAAGCTGCCTCATCTGGGCTGGAAGTCCTAGCCCAACTAGCCCCGATGGTGCAGGCTATGCCCCCCAACACCATCGTACCGGGGGTAGCGGTAGAAGGGCGCATTACCCTGGCCCAAAAACCACCGATTGTGTTTGTCCTGCCGTTTTTAGATCGGTAATGCTTTTTCTAATTCCACCGACCCAACCTCGCCATAGACGAGTTAAGACCCCCACTGTGCTGCAAATGGAGGCGGTGGAATGTGGCGCGGCGGCGTTGGGTAAGATTTTGGGCCACCACGGTAAAATCGTGCCCTTGGCAGAACTGCGACAAGCCTGTGGGGTGTCGCGGGATGGAGTTACCGCTGCCAGCCTGCTCAAAGCCGCCCGCAGCTACGGCATGGAGGCCAAGGGCTACAAAAAAAGCCTGGAGCGTGTGCTGGAGCTACCGCCACCCTTTATTGTGTTCTGGCACTTTAACCACTTCCTGGTGGTCGAAGGCCATGACCACCGCTGGGTTTACCTTAATGACCCGGCCACTGGCCCTCGCCGCATTACCCTGGCAGAATTTGATGAAGGCTATACCGGCATTGCCCTCACTTTTGAGCCGGGGCCAGATTTCCAGCCCGGGGGGAAACGACCCAGCCTGACGCGATCGCTCTGGCAACGACTGCATCGCTCTTGGGGCATCCTGCTGCTGGCCTTAATAGCCGGATTGTTTCTCGTCCTACCGGCCCTGGTATTGCCTGCCCTCAGCCGCATTTTTGTAGATGCTGTACTACTGGAAGGTCGCCTTGACTGGCTACCCTATCTGCTAGGGGGGCTGTTGGTGACAGCGATTGTCCAAGGCTGGTTGACGGCCCTGCAGTTACGGTATTTGAGATCGCTGCAAATCAAACTCGCGGTCGGCATGACCAGCCGCTTTGTGTGGCACGTACTGCGCCTACCCGTAGGCTTTTACGCCCAGCGCTTTGCCGGAGAGATTGCCAGCCGCATTCGCCTGAACGACGAGGTTGCCAGCGTACTCTCTGGTCGGTTAACCAGCACCCTGATTAGCCTGGTTCTGGTAATGTTCTATGCCGTGGCAATGGCTCAGTACGACCTGCCCCTCACCGCCATTGTGGTTGGCTTTGCAGTCATCAACGTTGCCACGCTGCAGTGGATCGCCCGGCGGCGGGTGGATGCCAACCTGCGCCTGTCCCAGGAAACCGGCAAGGCCGCTGGGGTCGCGATCGCCGGTCTACAAACCATAGAAACTCTCAAGGCTTCCGGCTTGGAATCTGACTTTTTTGCTCGTTGGGCTGGGTACTACGCCAAATCCATCAACGCTCAGCAAGACCTGGGCCTAGCTAACCAGGTGTTGAGTATTCTGCCCTCTCTGCTATCTGCCTTGGCCAGTCTGTCACTGCTAGTGGTGGGGGGCTGGCGCGTCATCAACGGCAGCCTCACCATCGGTATGCTGGTGGCCTTTCAACTATTGATGGTGAGCTTTCAGCGTCCCATCAACACCCTGGTGCGCTTCGCCAGCACCCTGCAAACCCTACAGGGCAACTTGACCCGACTGGACGATGTGCTGAGTAATCCGGTGGATAGGCAGATCCCTGGGGATGGGGAGATGGGTGGTGAGATAGGGGGATGGCGCGATGAATCCAAAATCCACAACCCACTCCCCACTCCTCACCGACTGACTGGCGCTATTACCCTCCACAGCCTTTCCTTTGGCTACCATCCCCTGGAACCACCGCTGATTGAGAATCTCAACCTGTCTATTCAGCCGGGGCAGCGGGTGGCGCTGGTAGGTGGTAGTGGGTCAGGTAAATCAACAGTGGCCAAGGTAATTGCCGGACTGTATGAGCCTAGGTCAGGCGACCTGTTCCTAGATGGGGTGCCCCGTGCCCAGATTCCTCGCTCAGTGCTGACCAACTCCATTGCGGTGGTAGAGCAGGACATTCTGATTTTTGAAGGCACCATCCGTGACAACCTTACCCTTTGGGACACCACCATTCCCGAAATAGATTTGCGCCGCGCCGCCCAGGATGCCGCCATTGAGGAGGCAATTTTGGCCCTGCCCTACGGCTATGGAGCCTTGCTACTGGAAGGGGCTGCTAACCTCAGTGGCGGGCAACGGCAGCGGCTGGAAATTGCCCGTGCCCTAGTGGGCAATCCATCTATCTTAATTTTGGATGAAGCCACCAGCGCCCTGGATACCGAAACCGAGCAAATCATTGACCAAAGCTTGCGGCGGCGAGGCTGCACCTGTGTGATTGTGGCCCATCGACTCAGCACTATTCGAGACTGCGACGAAATTCTAGTGCTAGAGCGGGGCAAAATCGTCCAGCGTGGCACCCATGAGTGTCTCTGGGCCGAAGGAGGGCTATATCGCCAGTTGATTCAGAGTGAAGGAGGGTAATCCCTGTGTTCTCAGCCACTTTGACTGCTGCCCCGCGTACTATCACCGCCAATCAACCCCTGCAGCTCACTGACCCAACTCAGCTCTGGCAGGTCAAATCGGGGCGGCTGGCGGTTTTCGCGGTGCCGATGACAGAGGGCCAACCTACCGGAGAGCGGCACTTTCTCTTTACTGTCGGAGCTGGAGAAGCCCTGTTTGGAGCTGAGATTTGTCCGCATACCGGCCTGGGACTGATAGCCGTTGCCCTGGAACCTGCCGCAATTAGCCCCCTCCCTCTCAGCGAAACCGACGAAACCGACTGCCCCACTGCCACCCTCAAGGCGTTGATTGACCCCTGGATTCACCACTGGGGGGAGATTGAGGGCTTGCCTAGAGCCGCTCAGATGGGTCAGGTGCCGCAAATCCACTATATTTCTCTGACCCGTGGCCAGCTCTGCTGCCCTGGCTCTGAGGTGTTGTGGATTCGTATGCAGCAGGGCACCGCCGCCTGGCTGGGCAATCCTGCCTTTCCCCTCACCGCTGAGTTGGGTTGCTTTCCCCTGGGCCGGGGCACCTATCTGCAAGCGCAGGATCACATCGAGTTTTTTGCCCGTCCCACCCCTGAGGTAAAGCTCCGCAAAGTCTTAGTTCGCGGTTTGGCCCAGCTTCATCGCTACAGCTTCAGCACTTTAGAACTGATTGAAGCCAAGCATCAGCGCCTCAGCCTGAAACGGTTTCGGCAGCGGCAGCAGCTTAATCAAACCCTGACTCAAAATGTTGTCCACAGCTTGGCCGGTGTCTTAGACGGGGAAGACACCCAGCCCACAGATTTCCCTCTGTTGGCTGCTGCTGGAGCGGTGGGCAAGGCTCTGGGGGTAACCATTCAGCCTCCAGCGGGGTCAGAAAATGCAGCCAGGATGAAGGAGCCGTTGGAGGCGATCGCCCGAGCCTCCCAACTGCGCCTGCGTCGGGTGCTGTTGCGGGGCGAATGGTGGCGGCAGGACTGCGGCCCACTGG
>Ga0224723_1001163_pt1 | contig 16508 bp, 31 predicted proteins | sample Balambano_FR2_Me_FD_161647 | JGI IMG/M metagenome (GOLD analysis project Ga0224723, IMG submission 161647) | Freshwater sediment microbial communities from Lake Towuti, South Sulawesi, Indonesia - Balambano_FR2_MetaG | ecosystem: Environmental > Aquatic > Freshwater > Lake > Sediment | place...
GTTGTGTTGTGTCGGCAAAATTTGTAAAATATTTCAGTTTTATTTGATGTGTTTTTTTGTTATTTTATTTTATTTTGTTAGCAAATTAGCGCGAAAAGTGAAATTTGTTTCACGTGGGACAAAACTATTGACAAAACAAAAAAGATATGCTATAATCGGATTGATGCAAGAAACTTGCAGAAGAAAAAGAAAAGAGAGAATGGAGACTTTGATTATGAAAAACAAATTTTTTGTTTTTTCTCATATCCATATTCAAATTCCAACAAAAGAAAAACTTTATGAAATAAAGAAAGATATAGGGTTATTTTTTCCTTCTTTTTTCGTCCTTTCAGGGCAAAAAGAGACTCAATCTCTTGGATATTTACTAAAATCTGAAATACATGAAATAGGCAACATTCTTTGTGTTGCTTGGCTTGCTACGGTAGCAGAAGACCGAGTAGAAGAATACAAAGAGTGTCTTTCGTCTCTTGGCATTATTATTAATTTTGCCGTAGCAGATGATAGAGGAACACTTGAGGAGATTATGATATGAAACAGTTTTTTGAAATAAGCGATGAAATAGTAATTTCTCGTTTTCTCATAGAGGATGATTCACAGAAAGAAATGCTTGATTTTATTATTTCGTATTTCTTTGCTGATGACGATCTTGGTGATTCTTCTATTTTTGGAAGAATCATTAAAAGATACGAATATGAATCTCATCAAGGAACTTTTGTCAATATTCTCGCTTCTCTTCCAGAAGAGAGAGTACGAGAATATGTAGATTGTATGGACAATTTCAGAAAATGTGTTGTTTGGTACGAGTTTTTTTGATGTGCTTAACCACATCAAAAATCTCATAAGGAGAAAAAAAATCATGAGCGAAAAGAAAAAAGAAGAATTGACGTGGCAAGAGCGTCAAGAGATACGTATCATTCTCAACAATCACCTTTCGTTGATCAATCTTGTGGCTGATTATCATTCATATCAAGAGTATAGTAGGATATGGATGTTGATAGGCCGTATCGAGGCGACCTATATCGCTAGGAGATTCAATATCAGCTTAGAAGATGCTTGGGAGATCTGCGATATGGAAACAGAAATTTTCTTGAAAATTCAACAAGATATATCTTTAAGTTTTCAAGAAAACATTAAAAGTACGTCTCTTTTGAAAAAGATTATAGAGGAGAATAATTGATGGAAAACCTATTATTTATTCTTCTTATTCTTAACATTGTTGCTATCATTATTCTTGTTTTTCTTATCTTTGCTTTTTTGCAATTAAGAAAAAGCATGCAACAAGAGATGATTTTTTTGGAAAATGTTCGTAGGCGTGTTGCTTCTATCGGAACAGATCCAGATAGAATGCGTGCATATCTAAAAGATACTAATTTCGATATAAAGTAGAAGGGAGATAATAATGCTTTCAGCATTGACGGGATTGTCAATTTTGACAATTCTTCTCATTGTCGGATTGTTCGTTTTTATTTTGCGTGTTAAGCAAGAGTTAGAACAATCTATTGAAATATGGCGAAAGAAGCTAGAGGACGAAGCATATCAATCATTCTTGGAATTGAAACAGGAGATAAAGAAAAAATGACAAAAGACGCTAGCAAAAAAAATGGCGTCATTATGGCACTGAGATCTTCAGTGCCATATTTGGCATTCATTGATTATTTCATCATAGCGATTATCGGATTGAAAATCGCTATCACGCTCTTTGTAGAAAACTCAAAAGAGATCATCGATAATTCTGCTTGGATGTTTTTGTTTAATCTGCTCCCTGCCTTCGGGGTCATTTTGACTGGCAGCGTTGCTGCGGGATTAATTACGAGTCACCTCGCCAAACTTGAATCAGAGCGTGGCGATCTTACTCTCATACGGAAGGAGAAGGCAAGAAAAGAACGACAATTATTTATCAATGGACAAATATCGCTGTGCGTGAATCAGAGAGTACAAGCAGTATCACTGCTTCTTGCATATGTGATCATGACTTCGTTGCCGTCTATTCTCAGCATTGATCCACGAGACGGGTTCGGTCGTTTTTTCTTAATTATCCTACTCGTGGGAGAAATGATTGTTCCGCTTCTGAATATCCGCACATTTTCAATTGTTGAAGAATCTATGGATAGAGAAGGAGATGATATCATCAAAGAAGGCATGAGGAGATCGCAGCGTGCTGCTCTATCTATCTTGGATAAGATATCGGATAAAGAAGATATTGACAGAAGAGATGCTAATGCATTGAAGCATGGTCGTCATGGTGATATTGATGCTATGCTTGTGTCTGCATCATCTCAGACGACCACGCCATTAAATGGTGACAATGGGTTCATATCGCTTCTTAAGCTTGTGACTGGAAAAGACAAGCTATCCTCTCTCTCTGAAGAAGAGAAAAGACGCCTTGAAAAAGCAAAAAGAATAGCAAGAGCGATGAAGATCCAATATGGAGATGAGGCATCATCTCATTTTCGTAGTGGGAAAAGCAACGCTCTTTATGTTTCTCATGCAGTAGGCGTCAGGATCATTGAGCAGATAGTATCGTAATTCAATAGCGATTCAATATCTGTTGAATAACGGAAGTGGCTCTATTGTAGTGATAGAGCCACTTCTATAACCTTTCATGAATAACTGGCAATATCTGATCACTATCTGCTCTTCCACCGATCTCATCAATGCGATATAATGAAGACAAGATCTCTACTTCTTTTGCAACCAATTTTTTTATTTTTATAAAACTCGTACTATAAACCATTGACTTTATCTTTTCTATATGGCATAATTCTAACAGATGCCAAGAGCATCAAGAAAAAAATAAAAGAGAAGAAAAATGAACTACGAAAACGAAACACAATCAGATGAAGCGAAAACGCTACGCTTCTCTCTCAATTTGTTCCTGAAATCTCCTGTCTTCAGGGATTCTGCAAGACAGAAAACAGGTATGCTGGTTAACAAATACGTCATGCTGGACAAGACAGTAGTAGCGTATCGGGTTTCATTCAATATCAGGGATGAGAAGTATCATGAGGTATCCCTGGTTATCCCAAACTTAATTCGCGGGGTTTTCACAATGAAAGACTTGAAAAAGTATCTCAAAGACCAGCTAGAAGACAAGATCAAGATACTATCCCGCTAGAAAATTTCAGGAACAGGTACAATCTTCTTATACCTGTTCCTGTGTCGATAGATTTCAAACAAAAAAAAACCGAAAGAGGTACACTTAATGAAAACTTTACCAGCAACGTTTGAGTCGGTCAAGGCCGTAGAAAAGTTGGTTCCGACATTAAAAGTCGATCAAATTGTGGGCAAACCATTTATATTGTATCGTGCGTTTGCATCTATCAAGAAAGATAAGAAGGGTAATGATTCAGGAAAGGGGATGATACAACTTCAGGGTATTTTGTTTTCTCGATCTGAGAAACAGCCCAACTATGGCTTAGCCATACCGTTTCGCATGTATGCACAGAATTATGTATCTCAACTTCCAGCATACGCACAAATCAAGACTCTGGCATCAACCGATTACCCTGCACTTGTGATGATTCTAGAAGAAAAAGAAGCGAAAGAGTCACCGTATGATTTCACTGATGATCAAGGGGTACGGCGTGCTGGTATTTCCTATGCCCATTTTTTGCGGATCTTTCCAGTCAGAGATCCCGCGACCTTTAGCCTTGCATCAGATTGCGAATTCTTCTTTAATCCCCTTTCGGAAGATAGCTTGAACAATAAGCTATCTGTACTAGAAGAAAACGGAAAATTGTACCGCATGCCGATCTTGTCCGTTGACGGTATGGGGTATTTCAATCCAGACGGAACACCTGTTCGTGTTCCCGTGTTGCCTTTCCCGCTTCAGGAGCACAATGATGATACAGAAATTGTCCATTTCGTAGAAGAACAGCAAGAAACAGAAGAATCACCATTCTGATAGCGTGACCCCTAACCTATCTCGGATAGGTTAGGGGTTTTTCTTATCTGAAAAGAGGAATCAGAAAAGAATGGTGAGGGCAAATTTTAAGCGATTTCTAGAGGCAAGAAATCCTGTGATGTGATTGAGGGTAGAAGAGAATGAGAGTCAAAATAACAGGCGTCCCTCTTTACAAGAGGGATTTACGAAACGGCCAGCCGGAACTAGTGTGCATCACCAACCGATACAGCCTCATTTGTGCTGATTGCTTCACATATGATGAGACGTGCATCTCTTGCCGTCTCGCATGGTATTGGTCATGTCTCCTTAATGAAGTAATCGAGGTAGGCGATGATCTGAGAAGGATACCTGAATGGATGACGGTAACAGACGAACAAGCAACTATGCAGTATATTCCGCGTCAAATCACGGATGATCAATGGCGTAGAATCATGGGGTATTGAAATGAAAAAATTTCAGGACAAACCACCTAGCTATGATATTATCAGACCTAAGCCGATGATGCTGAAAAACGGGCATATCTGTATGCATGCCCACTTTGTCCCGTCTATCGATCCTCGATATGAGATGTGCGATACGTGTGGTGCCGCTATCATCGCACCCGCATACTATTGGAAATTCAAAGAAAACAGAAGAAAAGAAGCACAGAGATTTAATAAATCGCACAAGGCATATCAACTCTGCCTTGTATGCGGTCTCCCATCCGCACTACAAGGAAAGAATATCTACGAAAATACGTGCGATTGCCTAGGCGTCAAAGAGACAAAGAGAAAAAAGAAGGAACAACAACAAGAGAGAAAGGACAAAAACAATGGCAGAAGCACGCTTCTCTAAAAAGAAAGGGCGGGACCCTGCCATTGACTATCTCAATAGCAAGATACGGATCGGGTATTTCATTTACAAGGATCAAAAAATACCCATTGACGAGCTTTCTGATATCCAACTCTTCAGAAAGGCGAACTACGTATCTAAGCAAGAGGACGCTGGAAGAACCCGACCCGTCTACAATGATGAGACACGTGGGCATCGAGGCGGTGACAAGCGGAAAATCCGCTATTTCCCCGACCAGAACCACATACCGGAACAATGGAGCGTAGGCTATATCGCTCCCATTAAGAAGAGCCAGAACCCCAAAAACCTCACATTACAAGATATTCAGAATTGTCTCTTAACCATGCAGGACAATCTACTAGAAAAAGAAATCGAACTACAGCCAAAAGATACAATCAGAATCGCCTTTCACGTGCAAGGATACTATGAGTCATCTCAATCATTTTTGTGGAGATCTGCAAGTGCGGAACTAGAAGCGATCAATCAGTTGTTTTTTTGGGCTACGAGAAAGCGGGTAGGCGACCCTAACAGACCACCAAGTAAGTTGTTTTCTAAGCAACCAGATCCCCTTGATATCGCTATTACGTTGTTCAATGAAGCGTACGATTTCACACGGGTGATCGGGATGTCTCTAGCCGTTGGTAGGCGTGGAAAGCCAAAAGATCTAGAATGAGGATTTGCCATGCGTACATCATCCCTTGCATGGCCAGGATATCAGGCTATGCGATCGCGTCCCCGTCTCTTTTTTGAGAAGGGATATGCTATCGATGCTCTAGGGAAAAGAACAACCATAGCATCGTATGCGGACATTATCGATCTCTCAAACCATTATGATATCTATATCCATGATCTGCAATCATTTCCTTATTTGAGAGATGCAATTGAGCATGATGCTTCTGATATTCTTATTGATTCTCATCAGCGTATGCGTTCGATCTCCATTCATCATGGAAGACGAAGAGGAAAGATCGTCACACGGCGTGCATGGGTCGATAACGCAATCACAGATCCTGTCCAATTCTTGAGATTCCTGTATGACGTGGAAGAATATACAGGCGTACAGTGTCCATTATCCCCTAGCGGTCTCGGGATGACGCTATGGGCTAGGTTCTGGCACAAAAACAAGCATACGGCCGTATATGAGCCAAATATGCATTTACGAACAATTTTAGAGAAAAATGTGATAGGTGGTCGTGTCGATCATTTTTCTAGGCGTACCTACGATACTTTGATAGAGTTGGATATCAAAAACGCCTACTTGCATTTTATCAAGAATCTTCCAGGCGGTACCGCAAGGCCATTAACTGTCTGGGAGCCATCAGAGATGGCAACATATTATAGACGATGTATTTTGCGTATCCTTGAGCCACTCGATCTAGGGGTATTCCCTTACAAGCAATCAGAGATATTAGGCAGAACACAATATCCCACGCAACCAGGAACATATGAGATGTACTTATGGAAAGAAGAGATCGAAGAATGCCGAAAGCAAGGAATACATGTTGAGGAGAGAGAAGGATACGGATATGAGATATGGGATAAGCGATCGGCTCCATTTGTCGCTGAAATGGAACGGTTGCGAAATGACGCTCCTAGCGATATCATGCGATCTGTAATAAAGCGTTCAATTGTCGGCATGATCGGTCGTCATGGGATATCTCAGTTTTCCTATGCCTTAATCGATTATGCTGATGTTCAAGACGATGATATACCATTTACAATTGATGGCAGATTCTATGATCTCGCTTTGCGAAAAAAACGTAGAGAAAGCGGTCAAGGTGTTCTTTATCACTGGTTTTCGTATATCCTTGCGATGTGTCGGGTTGCCCTCTATCAGCGAATGAGGCAAGAATTAGATGATGGCAATAATATTGTGGCGTCAAATTATGACGCGATATATTGCGAATATCCAACCCAGAGAATAATAGGAAATGAAACGGGTATGTGGAGACAAACCGTACTGACAAATGCCACGATACCAGTACCTCGATGGCTCATATCTGATCAGAAAACTGTAACCCCTGGTATTTCACTATAGCATATGGTATACTAGTAGTGCGGAAAACATAGCTTGTAACACCTACATGTAGACATGTATACATGTGGGTGTTTTCTATTGTATAATAGTAGTAGAATGTTATCAAGTTGGGAGAAATCATGGTTGATATTTTTTTGCCCAAGTACGATTATACGAACCCGCTATGGGTAGGTGGGGAGATCGGAACATTTGTTGTCAATTCCCCATTTGGATCGTCATGCGAATATGCGGTAGTAGGTGTGTTCTTTCTTGACGAAGGGGTATGTATTGTCTCTGATGCCTCATTCTCTTCCATTCAAGTAGGCAATGCTCCTAGAAATGGTGTTCCCGTTTTCTTTGCACGTGGTGCAGCGAACACAAGCCAAACATTTTCCGATTTCTGGTTCTCATGTAGTCGTGATTTAACTGTCCAATTAACAAGCGCATCATATCTTGTTCTTGCATTCAGGCGTAAAACGGAAATCAGGCATACCCTTATGCCTCTTGTAGCAGACGATCTTGTAGAAGAAGAACAGGTACTACGGGCGTCAAAGAAGAAAATAGAGAAGTTAGGCGGTATGCTTCAGAATGCCAGATAATGAGACGATAGCAGAAAATGTGGAAGAGAAGATCGAAGAGGCTCAAGAGAAGATCGAAGAAGCAATAGATGAAGCAGAAAAGATCGAGATATCTCCTGAGCAACAAGCAAAAGATATTGAAGAATTTAACGAGATAAAAAAACTGATTGCTGATGCTCAAAAAGAGATGAATGAAAGAATAGACGCATTAGAAAAGAAGCTAGCTTCAGAAGAGAAGAAAGAAGAGAAGAAAGAAAAGACAACACAAATAGACGAAGAAACAAAAGAAGCAATAGAGCAGATAGACATTATCGCAGAGAAAGCACCACCACCACCACAAAAGAGATCGAAGAGAAAGCTAGGAAAGAAGCGATAATATGCCACGAAAAAAGAAAGAACCAGCGGATACTATTGATCCAATTGAGAAGATAACGGTAGATGCTGATGAGGCTCCACCATTAAACAACGAAGAAACGATAGCAGATAAGATATCATCATTTTTTCAGAAAGAGGAACCTAAGAAGCGTAGGCCATCATCTCGCAGTAAGAAAGCAAGAGAAGAGAAAGAGAATACGGTAAGCGAGATGCTGTCTCAGTATTTAGCCCTCATCTCTACCGTTTTCGTGATGATCAGCGTAGATGAAGAATGGAAAGAAATATTTCCAAACACAGAAGAGGCTCAATCATTGCTTCTCTTTCCGTCTAAAATGGCTGTTCGGCTATTTGGTCTTGCTGACAGGATACCAAGTGAGTCTGAGAGAGACTTACTGCAATTTGCAACCGCATTGCAAATCTATGCTTTCCGTGTTGCACCTTTATTATGGAGAAAGCTACAGAATGACAAAGAAGCGTTTACAAATAATCCTGAATATAGCAATGGCAAGGCTAGCGATGGAGAAACCACATTTAGGCCAATTGTTGACGCTTCTAGTGGTCAACGTTCCCCTAGAAGACAACCAGACGACGTTATTACGAGAATTCTTGTTGAGAGTGCTATCAATTCCCGAAAATATGGATTATCCTGATTACGAGAAAGAAATAGAGAAAGCGGTACACGACGTGTATGGATATCCAGTTAAAGGCTAGCGAACGCTGGTTGTTCGTTGGACGTACAGGATCAGGGAAATCGACATTAGCAAAAGATTTCTTAAAGATATTGGCAGCAAAAAACTGGCAGATAGCCATTATCGATAGCGTTGGGCATGATTACACACTCAATCGCAAAAAGAAGCACTACTATAATAGGTTCAAGAGAAACCAGATCGGTACGATTGATGATCCGATTATTGTCCGGCAATATCAAAAAAACATGAAAATACAACTCTTTCAGCCATCGATGCCAGGATATGATGATGATGAGTTGATCGAATATTTGTGGGCATGCTACAAGCAGCAAAATATGATCATCTATTTTGATGAAGTCTACGGGATTGCGACCCAAAACAGATACCCTGATGTCCTTACTGTCCTATGGACACAGGGACGAAAACGAAACGTCGGGGCGTGGTGTTCTACTCAAAGACCGGAACGTATCCCAGAATTTATGATAGGACAAGCAACCAATATGGCTATCTTTGCAATGAATAGCCAGGATGACCGTGTAGCCCTGTATCGTCGGGTTGGGGATGAACGTATCAAAGAAGAGATACCCCCACTCTATCATTTCTTTTACTGGAACGAACGAAAGGAGAGAGTGCAACTTGTCGATTATGAAAAAAAGTGATGTTGACACGGAACTAGGGTATACGTATCTTAGTATGCGAAAAACAATGGAGAAAGCGGGGAAAAAACTGCATTATCGACCCGCTACAAACAAACACGACAAAGAGAATGCACAAGCAATTAGACGCTATTTATCAAGAATGCAATTTCAGCAATCAGAGATATCAACGATAGATCCCTATAAATGCTATCGTTGTCAAGTTGAAAATATTAAAGAAGTTGATTATATTCTCAAAATAGTGTATACTAGAGATGAAAAAGTCTATTTCAGACTATGTGAGGCGTGTCGATGAAAGATTTGATAGATACCCCGTTTATTCAATGGCTGATAAATATCCTTGCTATCATGGCAGGAATTGCCATTGTCAAAACACTCATGGGGTTCTTACCAGACAGCCAGATCACTGATCCTGTCAAAAAAGTATTCTTCATGGTATAAGGGGTACAAGTCATGGCGTGGGGCGATCCCTATGTTAGCCAACGGCTAACTCTTTCTAATGGTGTATCAGCGTGGGGTACGGGCGGTCTTCCGGTATCCGTAGCCTTGCAGCAAACAGGCATTCTAGAGAGTCTTCGTGCATTTGTGTCGGGTACCGTTACGATTGACGCGGGTACAGGTAGCATCGCAGCGGGTGTATCTGGACCCTGGAATACATTATCATTGATCACGTTATCTCCCAACCAGCAAGCACCTATTGTCCAACTTTCAGGGTTGGGATTAAATCTCTTTCAGCAAATGAAGAGTGTGGAGCATCAAGTGGGCAGCCCTGATGTATCGGCCATTGCAATTCAAAACGGCGGTACGGCAACGGATACCTACACGTTCCCCGCAACCGGAACAGCAGTTGCCTACCGATATTATCAGGATATTCCAGTTGCTCAACGCATTCGATCTCTAGGCGGGTTCATCGGCTATTGGCCACTGCAGAATCCCGCCGTGCAACTTCAAGTACAGTATACCCCAAACAGCGGTAGTGCAGCAACCCCGTACAATATTTTTTCCACGACAGCGGGTGCAGCACCTTACCTTGTGACGGGTAATGCTACGGCGGTACTTGCGTCACCTACGGTTGAATTCGTACGCAACATGTGGGAAGTACCGATCAACGCTGAAGATCTTCCACCGTTTGAATTAGTTTCAACCGTTGTTCAAGAATCACCACAAGGATCAGCCGTTGGTGGAGCAACTCGGATTACTTGGCAGGCGACCCCGCTATCTGGGTTGCTGGTACGCCTAGGCATTTATATCTTCAATGGAACAACCGGAACAGGCGTAGCAAGTGCGTTGCTCAACACAAACAATGCATTGACGCTGACCTATGATGCAGATACGCCTAAATTTTCAGAATCGGCGTTTACGGCTCTAGCCCGTATGCGTGAATTCTACGGATATAACCTGCAGCAAGGGTTTTTCTCTTGGGATTTCCTTGGGCGTGATTTGACGCTTCAAGACGTAATCGATACCAACACAACGGCAAATATTAAGCTTACGGTAAATCTCTCAACCGCATTAGGTGCTACCAATAGCAATGCTTTCATTGTTAGACAAATCATTTCACCGTTAGAGGTGCGATAATGCCAGCACGAGGAACAACCGCACAGTATCCGCAATCGCTGTATGATGCAAAAAGTTTTTTTGGTAGCCCTGCAACAAATGCGTTGAGACCAACGATCGTATCCAACCGCAACGGATCGGCCGGAAAGACGGGACCGGATACGAATAGCCCTGTGGTCACTCAATCGTATACCCTTACGTTGATCGTAATTGGTGTTATCGGGTATGCCTTGTGGCATGCAAATTATAATTGAGGTGAAATTATGCCAAGACTTGATATGTGGCACTGGGTGCTTATCGTCATTATTGCTGTCATGGCGTACATGCAGTATTCAAAATGAAAACGGTCATCGGGATCGCACTTGTCCTGATAGGTGCGGTATTTATTTATCGATCGGTTGTGGGCTATGACGGATGAGCAATGGCAGGTTAGCGGTTTGTTGGCTATCGCTACGGGTATCAATGTTTTCTTTAATGAAGAGGCAAGAAAGAAGATTTCTTCTTTGCGTGTTGACGCATTTAAAGGAGACACCGATATTATCGTTGGCTATACGATCGCTGCCCTGACATTGATCGCATTAGCCGATAGCCCCTTGTATCAGATAGCATTATGGCTGTCTGTTCTAGCGGTCATGTATACTCTGTTCCGTCATTACGATACCATAACTTCAACGATAGGATCGCTAAAGATATGAGTTGGCTTACCGATTTCACGCAATGGGCTATGGTGCTTATTGCTATTTACCTCATTCTAGTAAATGGCGATAAGACCGTACAGATTATGAATAGTGCTTCATCGTTCGCCTTCAATATCACACGTGCATTACAAGGTCGGTAGCTATGTGCGATCATATGAGGCATCATCATGATGCCCAACTCGATATCATCAACCGATGGAATACTATCCCTCGTGCGAACGCTACGCAAATGGCTGGAGCACTTGCTACCGCATTCAAGGCAAATGATCGATCACGGTATATCCCTGTTCCGATAGGGTTTGCAACATTTAATAATGTCGCAACATTGACAGGGACACAACGCAACAAGCTACGAGACCGCAATAGGGCGGGCAATGCATTGATCATCGCGTTGTCTCAATCCATGAGACAACTCTACGCAGGGCGGGAATAATGGCAAATTTCTTTGAAGACACGCTAGAGAAATGGGATAATCTACCAGGCAACCAAAAGATCATTGTAGTAGGATCAATTGTTGCGGTAGGTGCATTCGCGTTCTGGCAACTCTCAAGAAATCGATCAGCATCAGCCGGAACAATGACAAAGAATGATCCCATACGATCATCTCTTGCCAAGACGCAATCGCCTACGCTCCCAACCGTTGGAACAGGCGGATCAGGCATAAGCTATCAAGATTCATCGCCTATTCCTACCCCGATATTCCCGATTTCTCCTATCCCTATACCACCTATGCCGACCCCATTTATACCCGTTGAACGTGGTTCAGATCGTGCAGAACAATTCGCACTACCCAAGAGACAAACAAGCCCTACAGAAGAGAAGAGACTATTACCCCTACCTGCTAGGAATAGCCCTCTACCTATTGCTAGTAATCCTGGGTTGGATGATCCGGTAGGATTATCGCCTAAGGGGAGCCCTGCTCCTGTCCCGTCTCGTGGTGGTGGGACAATTGCCTCAAACAAGTTGGTATAAACATGCAACTCACCGAACAGCAAGTGCGTCAATACGCATACAATGCAGGATATAGAGGAAAATCATTAGATCTTGCGGTTGCGATTGCACGTGCAGAAAGCGGATGGAAGACGGACGCCTATAATAGCATCGGCAACGTTGCAGGCGTTGATCGCGGTTTGATGCAAATTAATTCTTATTTTCATCCTCAAATCAGTGATAAGTGTGCGTATGACCCACAATGTGCGATGAATTATAGCTATACGCTTAGCAAACAAGGAAAAGACTTTAGCCCTTGGGTTGCTTATACGAATGATTCTTATAGACGGTATCTCACATCAACCGAAAGAGTAGCCCAAGTGCAACCGGAAACAAGAAACCAACCAAGTGTTACCACACAAGCGGTACAGTCACCTTCTACAACGCTTAATTGTTCCACGTGGTACAGTATCTTTGATCCTCGATGCATCGAGTATTTTGGCAAAACAACGGGGTTAGGGATAGGTGCAGCGTTAGGAGCCAAACAAGGGGAAAGCTTATTTGACGTTATTAAGAAGCGTTCGCTGTATGGTCTCGCAGGTATGGTGCTTCTCTTGGTTGGTATTCTGCTCATTGTCCAGGAGCCAACAAAATTAGTTTTAGAAACGGGCGGTAAGGTCGCAGGGCTTATGAAAGGGGTCATATAATGCAAAGTCTGATACCTATACAAGTAGTCAATAATACGGTCTATTCCAATATATCCTTAGGGACTACGGGAACCGTAGGAGCGTTTATACTCAACAATGAATCAGCATTTACTCTTATCGTTGCGTATGGATCATTTACCTATTTTCAACCAGCGTTTACCGTTAACTTGTATGATACAAGCGTAGGCGGGTTTGACGGGACGTGTACAATATCTACATCATCATCAAGTGTTCCAGCCGGAACAACAAACACACTCTATTTTACTGTATTTGCTCCTGGGGAAAATATTCCAGGAACATACCCGTACGGAATTGTGAGGCAAACGCAAAATAACGTGACACAAGCAAGCACACTTATTAATAATTCTCTTCCATCAGGATCGCCGATCATATCGGCTACTCCTGCGAGTGGTACCCCTGGATCGCTTTCCATTTCAAATATTGGTGAATATTTCACACAAAATGGCAGCATTACCACACAGACGGGAACTATCAGCGGATCGGCAATTGTTGGAACAACGTATGCACAAGTAGGCTTAGGCCCCGCTCCTGGAGCAGGATCGTCAAATTTTTTTGGATCTCTTCATACGTTTCATGGAACAATTAATCTTGAAAACAATGGATTGATTGACTTTGTTAACGGTTTTCAATTGAGACGAATGGCTATATTTTCTGGTAATTTTGGTGGTGCTGGTAGTGCAGTTTTTGCTCATAATCTTGGCATTGTTCCTCAAATTATTTTGTTGCAGCGTGTTGGTTCGGGCGTTCCAGGCGTTGCGGTAGAGCTAATGTACGACAACACAACAGTCACGACAACCAACGTAACGATTTTTGTAAGTGGGGCGATATTCTTTGTTGGCTTGGCTATAGGGTAGATATGAGATATCCCGTCTCACAGTTTAGAAAATCATCAAACAACCACTATTATAACGGATTGTGTACACAAGTCAGTGCATCGATAGCGATGAATCCGTATGCTAAGCCACAGGCGATCTTTGATCTGGCTATATCCATGCGAGATACTATGTATCAGCGTGGTCATGCAGCATTTAATGGTGCAGCAAGAATTGACAATATGGCTATCGAAATGAGGCGAAGGGGATCAAAAATACTTGTTGAAATACCATATACAAACAAGCAGAATAGCGAACCCATGCGATATGACTGGAAGAATGCGATAAAAAATCATGCTGGAAAAAACGGAATTGTCTTGCAAATTGCACAAGCATACAATTTAAAATCGATTAATCCGTTTGTTTACAATGTAGAATATCATGCTATCGCAGTGGTCGATCAAACACAGCAAGGCTACTTATGCAATGATCCGTGCATGCCAGTTGAAAATGAACGTTTTTTCATCTATTCGGAAAATATGCTTGCATACGCTGTTCCTTGCGGATTGATCATCGCTGAAAGTGAGAAAGTTTCCATGTTTCCTAGCAATTGGCAGAAGCAAGGTGACGGTTATTTAGCTCCACCTTCACCGATTGACGATCGAAGATATCTTGTACGTGGCGGTATCTTACTTGCAGTGCAGAAAACTGGCACGCTGCGAGATGATAATATCCCGCTGGAAGATATACGCCTAGCCAGCGATAAAACGACATGGTACCAGACGTGGCGATATTGTCGCTATTATTGGCGTAGCGATACAGATTGTGGCCTGGCTCCAATTGGTGAAGAATCAACAAAAGAGATTGACACGTTGGCAAGGGAACTAGAGATAGAGAAAGGCAAAGAAAAGTATGATGCAGATTTTACCTTGCTGCTCGATATCCTAAGGAGAAGAATGTAATGCCAAAAAGCGGATACAAAACAAGCGAATACAGTGTCATTATCGGCACCATGCTGATTCTCTTTGCAAATATTCTTGATATTCGATTCAGCGATAATGAGCAATCAATCATTATTCAATTCATTGAAATTGTTGCTCTTCCATTGATCGCTACCGTGTATACAATGTGTCGTACACGTCTCAAAGAAAGAAGTCAGCCAGGAACATCACCACAATCATATTATGAACAACAAAACGGAACGCCTAACTAGCGTTCCGTTTTGTTTGTTTTTCTTTTATTGCAACTAGGCAATGTGTGAAATCTTTACGACAACACTAGAGCAGTGCCCTTGAAAAACTTCTGCTATCTTTTCAATACTACTCACAGGGAAATCGGAAACAGAAAAAAAGACAATATTTGTTACTGTTGCATTACCCCTTGTAGTAGAACTAAAAGATATATCTCTTAACCCACCTATAACTTCTCCTACCTTGACTGAAAGATTACTTATCTTTTCTATCTCTTCATCAGACATTGCTACATACAACGGCAAGTCATGCCATGTATCAAGTTGTCTTTCAATGAAGTTGACAAGAGTAATTGAAATTACCATTATTTCATTTCCCTCAATCCTTCTACAAGGTCATGAGGATAATGTGTCAAGGTGACACTGTACAGATCAATTCTTGCGCCAAGCGGTAGTTCTGTCGCACCTTGCGGTAGGCGATCGCCTACGTATTGGAACACAAAAATATGATCTCCAGGAGCAAGGTTCAGCGTCCATCGCTGAGGAGATGGAAGCATTTTTGCGATATCTCCTAGCATGTTGGAAATGATGTTCCATGTGTCTTCGTGACCCACAGCATTCACGATATCCACGTTGTCTTGCACAAAGCCTTCTACAGCGTTTTGAAATTGTTCAAGAGAGCATTTTCCGATCCACGCGAAAACACCTCGATCATGTTCAATCTGTTCAATGTCTTCAATCGCCTTAGCGATCATATTGATTGAAAACGCGTTCAACAAAACTAGCTTGCTCATGATTTTCTCCTATTCTCAATGAGAGATTGAATGGTAGGTAGCAACAATGCGATTGTTGCGATAATAAAGAGAAAAAGATTATCCATGTTGCTGTCTCTTTAATGATAACAGCCATTGTTCATCACTGGCACGCTTGCCAGCGATAACAGCGTCCGCTCTGGATCGGAATTCTTTTGGCTTGATGCTCTTCTCATTTTCATAAAGAGCAACCAAAACGACAACCCCGTTAACAATTAATTCTTTCTGGATAATCCAAGACGAATTTTCGTCCTGAGATACCCAAAGTCCGTCTGGTACTTGTTCTTTAATTGCTGGCATAATTGTCCCCTTCTATATATCCAACGTTGGCAAAAATCGGCAACGTCTGAATGTAATCGATCAGAATGTTGGTCATTCTCTGATCGTGGTCTTCTACCGTTACAGTATCTTCAAGAGATACTGAGTAAAAAAAGTAAGCAATAAAGAAGTTTTTCTTTTCTAAAAAAATCTCCTCTCCACCCGAAACGTAATATGAATCAGGAACAAGGTTAGACAAAAACTCAGCATCGATATCACGACACGCCTTGATATAATTTTGTCTATCCCATTCTTCAACAAGCGGGATTGCAACAATAATTTTTCTCTTGATAATCACTGTCTGTCCCATTCTATGTATCCGACATTGACGAAAATCGGCAAAGTCTCCATTCTCTCTTTTCTTTTTCTTCTGCAAGTTTCTTGCATCAATCCGATTATAGCATATCTTTTTTG
>Ga0224723_1001165_pt1 | contig 16495 bp, 19 predicted proteins | sample Balambano_FR2_Me_FD_161647 | JGI IMG/M metagenome (GOLD analysis project Ga0224723, IMG submission 161647) | Freshwater sediment microbial communities from Lake Towuti, South Sulawesi, Indonesia - Balambano_FR2_MetaG | ecosystem: Environmental > Aquatic > Freshwater > Lake > Sediment | place...
CCATAGGACTGGGGAACTGTGCTAAGTAATCAGGGAAAAGGGGCGTAACATTTTCTTTAGACCTATCCTAACTTGCCAGTTTAGGGGTGATAGAGGAATTTTGTATGGATCTTCTGGAGCAGATTCGGCTGGACTATCAGCATTTCCCTGACCAACAGAGCTACCACCTCTATGCGGAGGATGTTTACTTTAAGGATCCTCTCAACGAATTTCGTGGCATCAAGCGCTATCAGGAGATGATTGGCTTTATTGGCCGCTGGTTTCGAGAGATTGACCTGCAACTGCATCAGATTGAATACAGCAGCCCCAGCCAAATTTGCACCCGATGGACGCTGAAATGGGTGGCCCCCCTACCGTGGCAACCGGCCATGAGCATTCCAGGCCGTAGCGAACTCAATATTGGTGAAGACGGTAAAATCATCTCCCACATCGACTATTGGGATTGCTCTCGTTGGGCTGTTCTCAAACAGTTAAGCGGTTGACACAATTGCAATTTCTTGATGATAATGGGAATTTGTGTGAACTTGAGAGTCTGAATTCCCTTGGCAAACGTTGTAGTAATTGGCGCCCAATGGGGCGACGAAGGAAAGGGCAAGATTACCGATCTGCTGAGCCGTTCGGCGGATGTGGTGGTGCGATATCAGGGTGGAGTTAATGCTGGCCACACGGTGGTTGTTAAAGATCAGACCTTCAAGCTTCACCTGATTCCCTCCGGTATTCTCTATCCTGATACCGAATGCGTAATTGGCAGCGGCACGGTTATTGACCCTAAAGCACTAATTGAAGAACTGGACAAGCTAGATGCGCTGGGGATTTCCTCTAAGAATTTATTCATCTCTAACGCCGCCCACGTCACCATGCCCTACCACCGGCTGATTGACCAGGCATCTGAAGAGAAACGGGGCCAAAATAAGATCGGCACCACTAAGCGGGGCATTGGCCCCACCTATGCCGACAAATCGGAGCGGATTGGTCTGCGCATGATTGATTTGCTGGACTACAATACGCTGCGGGAACAACTGGAGTGGACGATTCAATACAAGAACGGCATTCTGGAAAAACTCTACGACCTGGAACCCCTTGACCCAGCAGCGGTGATTGATGAGTATATCGACTATGCCGAGCGGCTACGGCCCCACGTCATCGATAGCTCTTTGCATGTCTACAAGGCTATTCGCCAGCGTAAGAATGTTTTGTTTGAAGGGGCGCAGGGCACCCTGCTGGATCTTGACCACGGCACTTATCCCTACGTCACCTCCTCTAACCCGGTAGCGGGCGGAGCCTGCATTGGCACCGGCATTGGCCCAACGGTTATTGACCGGGTAATTGGCGTAGCCAAGGCCTACACGACCCGCGTGGGCGAGGGACCCTTCCCGACTGAGCTAACCTGTGGAGTTGGAGAGCAACTCTGTACCCGGGGAGCTGAGTTTGGTACCACTACGGGTCGCCGTCGCCGCTGTGGCTGGTTCGACGCGGTAATTGGGCGCTACGCGGTGCGGATTAACGGCCTGGATTGTCTGGCCGTCACTAAACTAGATGTGCTGGATGAAGTGGACGAAATCAAAGTTTGCGTCGCTTACGAGCTAGACGGTAGCCGATGTGAGGAGTTACCTGGCAACGCCTATGCCTTTGCCCGCTGCAAGCCCATCTACAAAACCCTACCGGGTTGGCAACAGCCGACAGGCCACTGCCGCTCCTTGAATGATTTGCCAAAGGCCGCTTTGGACTACCTCAAGTTTTTAGCAGAACTGATGGAAGTACCTATTGCCATTGTGTCTTTGGGGGCCAGCCGCGATCAAACCATCATTGTGGAAGATCCAATCCACGGGCCAAAGCGGGCGTTGCTCTACGAAAATGGTGAACCCCAGGTGGCCTAACACCAGCCGGTTGAACCAAGGTGAATGTTTTGTGTTTCAAATTCTTAATTACGGGGGAGATATTGCTATGGAACTGACCATTGAATGTAAAGCGCGTGATCCAAAAGCGAAAGCCAATGCCCTGCGTCGTCAGGGGCTTTTGCCAGCGGTTCTGTACGGACATAACGGCACTGAATCAGTAGCGCTGACTGTAGACCAGAAGGCGGCGGATACGCTGTTGCGTAAGGCCGCTGTCAACAACACGATGATTGATTTACAAATTCCTGATATGCCCTGGAGTGGCAAGGCCCTGCTACGGGAGGTGCAGTCTCATCCCTGGAAGAACTCGATCTATCACCTGAGTTTCTTTGCAGTAAAGGCCCAGGATGCCGTGGAAGTGGGTGTAATACTCAACTTTGTGGGTGAGTCTAAGGGTGTTAAGGACGAGGGCGGCATCCTTAACACTGAAATTAATGAGGTTACGGTTAAGTGCAAAGCCATCGATATTCCTGAAAGCATTGATGTGGATGTGTCTGACTTAGCCGCGGGTGATTCATTGACCGTGGCTGACCTCAACCTACCCGAGGGGGCTGTTGTCGTTGGCGACCCAACCCAGGTGATTGCCACAGTGCTTCAGGGCAGACGAACTGAGGACGAGGCCGCCGCAGAGTAACCCGTGTAACAGCGAACTGTCCCCTTTTGAGAGAAGCCCACCCCATCTGTTGGGCCTGCCTCCAGAAGGGGATTAGTTTATGAAGTATCCATCTTGGAAATCTCCAGAGCTGATTAGGTGAACCCAAATCAAACCTTCTGTAAAACGAAGAGATTGCCCTGGTTGCCTCGGCCAATGCGTAAATCGTCATCCAGATAGGTCACTTCGAGCCAGCCAGACTGCCGTTCAGCATTGATAGAAAAATCAACCCCCTGCCAGAGAGAAAGCTGGTTGGTGGTTTTCAGGGTGTTGATAAATTGGCCTGGACTAACATAGCCCAGCAGTTGTTGAAGACCTACCACACCACGCTCAAAGCGGACATTGACGCGCCGATTGGAAACCGGCTCTAACCGGGCAGACACGGCAACTAACCCAGACAAAAATGGCGGCCCAGACACTTCAGCCAAGTTGTAAATACGGTTTTCGTCCAGGCGAATGCATTGGTAAATCGCCCCCAGAGAAGCGAGGGGAATACGGTCGATGTTGAGCAGTTCTTGACTGGTGGTATAAAGCAAGAGCCAATCTCCTTCTAGCCGGGCCTTAGCCGCCAGTGGATCGGCTGTAGGATTACGATCTTCTAGGTGAGTAGCCGCCGCCTGAACGGTCAAACGGTCGGCCTGTGTAGCATTTAGCCCTCGGTTAAGTGGAGCAATTTGATCCAAAAGTTCGGCTTTGCCTAGCATTGGCGACCCCCGACTGTAACAATCACCAGGGGCATCATAGGCTACAGAGCCAAACAGGACAATGGCCTAGCGCCGCTGCTATAATCTAGTGTCCGTTAAATACTCTGCTTTGGTTGGTAATGTCCTCTAAATTCTACAATCCATCTCTACGGCAGGTGCCTCGCAACGCTAAGGCTCCTATTCTGCCTTCGTCTGGGGAGTCGTCCATTTTGTCCTGGCTAGAAAGTATTGGTCGCCTGCGTACCCGTGAACCGCAAGAAAGCTATCTAGATGAAGCTGAAAGCGAAGAAATTTCAGATCTGATGGGTGGTGATGATAGCTTTGATGAGGACGATGATGACGGTGATTTGGTGCTAGACGAGGAGGATGATTAAGCCTCTAAGGAGGGGTTTGTCATTAAGTCTTGTTAAACTTCGTGCTCTATTGTGAGAGTATGCGTTTAGACTCCCTGGCTATTTACTGCAACCAACTGTAGTCAACAGGGAGATCATCCGGTAGACTCCTGTGGTGTGTGGTGTGACGCAATTGAGGAATCATTGTGGATGCAAAGTTCTTAGCCTCAGGGCGACTTAGCCTCAACGGGCTAGCCCTGCTGTGGATTCTAGGCATTGGACTGAGTGCAGCGGCTCTAGGGTTGGATGTCAGCCTAGGTCATGCGTTTACCCTGGCTGAGTCGATAACGATTCCGCTGTTACTGGCGGCCCTCACGAGTGGGCTGGTGGGCTTCTGGGCCGTGCCCTTGCTGCGAACGCTGAAGACGGGTCAATTTATTCGTAAGGAAGGCCCCCAGGGTCATCTTAGAAAAGCCGGTACCCCAACAATGGGGGGGATTTTCTTTGTTCCTGTAGCGGTGCTGGTTGCTCTTCTGGCCAGCCATTTCTCGGCTGACGTAGTTGCGCTGTCGGCCCTTACCCTTGGCTATGGAGCCATTGGTTGGTTAGATGATTGGCAGGTGATTCAGCAGCGGTCTAACCAGGGTATTTCTCCAAAGGCCAAGCTGCTTCTACAGATTGTTTTGGCCGTTCTCTTTTGTCTGTGGGTGCTGCAAACTCAGCCGGTAGGTATCACGACCGTTGGCCTGCCGCTGGGCTTGTCTTTGCCTTTAGGGGTTCTGTTCTGGCCACTGGCTGGATTTGTGCTGGTGGCCGAAAGCAATGCCACGAATCTGACCGATGGTTTGGATGGCCTGATGGGAGGCACCGGAGCGATCGCCTTCTTTGGCTTGGCGGTGATTACTGCCCCCACTCACCCCGACTTGATGCTCTTCTGCGCCGCTATGAGCGGGGCTTGTTTAGGATTTTTGATTCATAACCACAATCCTGCCAGGGTCTTTATGGGAGACACCGGTTCTCTGGCGCTTGGCGCCGCCCTAGGTGCTGTGGGAATTTTGAGCGGCAACCTGTTTGCGCTGCTGATTATTACCCTGCTATTTTTTGCAGAAACCCTTTCGGTGATTATTCAGGTCGCTTACTACAAGGCCACCAAAGGGCCAGATGGGGTAGGCAAGCGCTTCTTTAAGATGGCTCCTTTGCACCACCATTTTGAGCTTTTGGGCTGGTCAGAAACTCAGGTTGTGGCAGCTGGCTATGCTGTAGCAGCGTTGCTGGCTGGTTTGGCAATGGCAATCAGCTAAAGTAGATTTCCTCAGTGTAGGATTGGCAAAGAAGTTTGCTCAAGCATAAGCGGGCGTTACGTGTGGACGACTTGACCTTACACCCTCTAGGCACCCCGCCCAACGGCTGGTTGGTCAATGACAAAGTGGCCGACATTAGCCGCCAACCAGCTGCTCCTCGGTTGCTTATGTTGCCTACAGATACCAAGCAGGTGGGATTGGATTTAAACAAAACCGCCTGCTTAGTTGTGGACATGCAGAACGATTTCTGCCATCCCGATGGTTGGCTAGCTAGCATTGGTGTGGATGTCACACCGACTCAGGCCGCCGTCAATGGGCTGAAAAGTCTGCTGCCTCAACTCCGGGAAGCACAGATTCCTATCCTGTGGGTGAATTGGGGCAACCGCCCTGACTTGCTGAACATTAGTGCTGGCCTGCGCCACGTCTATAATCCCACAGGCACCGGCGTCGGGTTGGGCGATCCGTTGCCGGCCAATGGCGCGCCAGTGTTGGCCAAAGGGAGTTGGGCGGCTGCAGTGGTAGACGAATTAACTTCGCAGCCAGCAGACATCTGGGTAGATAAATACCGTATGAGCGGCTTCTGGGATACACCGCTGGATAGTATCCTTCGTAATCTGGGTAAGACTACTCTGCTGTTTGCGGGGGTTAACATCGACCAGTGTGTGATGGCCACCTTACAAGATGCTAACTTTCTCGGTTACGACTGTATTTTGCTGCGCGATTGTAGCGCGACTACCTCTCCAGACTATTGTTTTCAGGCCACTATTTACAACGTTAACCAGTGCTTTGGGTTTGTCAGCGATGGTAGAACCCTGGCTAATGCGCTTAATGCGGCCACAGCCTGAATATTTTTGACTTAACCTGGTTCACTTTCGCCAATTTGTTTTACCCTTGGGCAGATCAATCAACATTCGTCTGAACTATCGTTAGCTGCTGCCACTATCACCTATGAACGTTTCCTTTTCCTCCGAGCCTACGGTTCAACCTACCACCCCGACGGATTGTCCCCAGCCTACTCGCCAAGCGCCCTCAGTGCCAATTTCGGTATATCGAGAATTGGCTACCGAACTGAAGGCAACCCAGGCACTCGTTGAGTCTTTGACCCAGCAAAACCAGCAGTTGGGCCAACAAAACCAGGTACTTCGGCAAGAAATGCTCAAGTTTGCGGAGTCGGCAGCGCAACTCAAGCAGGCGGTAGAAGCCAGCGCCCCGTTGACGGAGATGGTGGCCCGCTCAACCCTGCCGCTATCTGCTGAAATGCCGCTGGGGGTACCAATGCCACCGCCTTCGGCAAGGCCAGAAACAATCCTTGCCGGACCTCATCGGCTAGCTTCTGAACCCGGAGCTATGGCGGTTTCTCAGGAAGAAGCGTCTGGGTTAGCCAGCCAGCTTACTCAAATGCTGAAGCCTAAAGCTAAGGCTCCCACTAAAACCGTGGCTAAGCCCACGCCCAAACCACCCGCCAAGCGCCCTCAGCCAACTCCTCCGCCCCAGATGCTCTACACAGAAGAACGGCTGGATCCGTCTCGGCCAGGGCAAACTCAAGAAAAAAGCGTTGACCTGAGCGGCCTGTGGCTGGCCACGACCATTGTGCTGATTGTGGTAAGCGCCTTTGGAGCAGGCTTCTTGATTATGAAGCCGTTGCTAAACAATTCCCGATAGGGTCTGGCCCTGACAACACCCGTCAGTTTTTGTGCAAATGTAGCTGACGATACAGTAGTCTAGAGGATAAGCTCGTTACACATAGGTCGGCTGCAATTGTCAGCGGTTAACGCTAAAGCAACTTAGGTTCAGGTATGAAGAAGATAGAAGCGATTATTCGCCCTTTTAAGCTTGATGAAGTCAAGATTGCCCTGGTTAACGCAGGCATTGTTGGTATGACAGTGTCAGAGGTGCGAGGGTTTGGTCGTCAAAAGGGGCAAACCGAGCGATACCGAGGCTCTGAGTACACGGTTGAGTTTTTGCAGAAACTTAAGATCGAAATCGTGGTTGAAGAAGCCCAGGTAGACACCGTCGTCGATAAGATCATTTCAGCTGCGCGCACCGGGGAGATTGGCGATGGCAAAATTTTCGTTAGCCCTGTGGATGAAATTATTCGGATCCGCACAGGTGAGAAGAACACTGAAGCGGTTTAAAGCATTAGGTATCGGGGATTAGGGATCGGGTATCGGGTATCGGGTACCTGCCACCTGGCACCTAATTAACAATCTGGATCACTGGTTTATTTTGATCACTGGTTTATCTACAGAAGACGCGGCTATTGAGGCTCTGTTAGACCGCTTTAGTCGCTTCGGTGTAGACCTTAGTCTTGACCGCATTCGGCACCTGCTTAAATGTTTAGGCAATCCTCAACAGCGCGTGCCTATTGTTCATATTGCCGGTAGCAATGGCAAAGGGTCTGTTTGTGCCTATCTGTCGTCGATATTGACTGAGGCCAGATACCGAGTCGGACGCTACACCTCGCCCCATTTAGTCAGTTGGCGAGAGCGGGTGTGCATTAATGAGGCTCCCATTGCAGCCAAAGACCTACTCCAGCGACTTCAGGAGGTTGTAGCGGCCATTCACCCTGAGCGGCCTTCTCCGACTCAGTTTGAGGTGTTTACAGCGGCAGCCTGGCTACATTTTGCCGAAATGACCGTAGACGTGGCCGTCATGGAAGTTGGCCTGGGTGGACGGCTAGATGCGACCAACATGGTGGATAACCCGCTGGTGAGTGTCATTACGTCCCTTAGCCGTGAGCACTGGCAGCGCCTTGGCCCGACCCTGGCCGACATTGCCAGGGAAAAAGCCGGAATTCTTAAACCTGGCCGACCTGCGGTGGTTGGGCCACTGCCAACCGAGGCCGAAGCGGTTGTCACAGACCGCTTGACTGCGCTAAGGTGCCCAGCCCTTTGGCCTCCACCCGCGTGCTTTCAGAAGGATGGCCGTGCAATCTACAGCCTGGCGGGAGAGTCGCTAACTTATACCCTGCCCTTTCCGGGGGAGCACCAACTCATTAACTCCGCTTTGGCAATCGCCACCTGCCACCAGTTGCGACAGCAGGGCTGGATTATCCCCGATGCTGCCATAACTAAGGGCATTGCCCAGGCTCAATGGCCAGGGCGGTTGCAGTGGGTCAACTGGCTCGATGCGACAGGGCAGGCCCATCCTCTGCTGATTGACGGTGCCCATAACCCGGCTGCGGCTCAAATGCTCCGCCGTTATGTGGATAGCTGGCTAGCTAACACCAGTTCGCTCTCGTTGCAGGGAGTCGATACCTCGGCTAGCGCCCTGGGTGTTACCCCATCAGTAGTCTGGCTGATGGGTATGCTCTCGACCAAAGACCATCGAGAGGTGTTTGAAGCCCTGTTGCGCCCTGGTGATAGCCTGCATCTGGTGCCTGTGCCGGGGCATTTGTCAGCAGCACCGGCAGATTTGGGGGCGATCGCTCAAGCCGTCTGCCCTGAGTTGGTAGAATGTCGGGCCTATTCGTCCTTGGCGGAGGGATTGCAGGCAATCTCCATGATCCCTGCGTCCCCTAAGGTGCTTTGCGGTTCTTTGTACCTGATTGGTGATTTTTTTGCGAACCAGCGGTTTGTGGCCTTCAATCCCTAAAGAACCCAGGTTTTAAGACGTTACCTTTTGGAGCATTGCCAGCCAAACCCGTGCTAGGGACAACCGATCCGATAGTCGCCGTAGGAGAGATGTGCCCCACAAAGGTTGGCCCCAGTAAAATCAGCACTGACGATTTTGGTTTGTTGCATATCTGCCTCAGTCAACACAGCGTTGATGAGCAGAGTATCTTCCAGATAGGCGTTGTTGAGGACGGTGCTGACTAAAGACGCTCTGGTAAGGTTGGTTCCTAGCAGCGTACTATAGGTCATATCAGCCAGGTTCAGCACCGTGCCTTCCATATTGGCCATGGAGAAATTGGCGCGGGTGAGATTGGTCCTGGTCAAATCGGCATTCATTAACTGGGCTTGAAAAAAGTTGGCACCACTTAAGTCGGAGCCTCGCAAAACAGTGCCAGTAAGATTCTGATAGCGCAGGTCAGCACCGCGCAGGTCGCAGTTGAGACAGGTGCCCGTCGCCAGGAACGTTTGTAAGTCGGCGGGGTTAGCAGCTCTGGCTCCAACAGGAAGTAGGGCCGTAGCGCTTAGCATTACACTCAGAGTTTGGCTAAGCCCCATGATCAGGGGAGGTTTCTGCATTAGGAAGAGGGAAGAGAGAAGACGGAAAACAGAGGAAAGAGAAAGGCAATCGTCAATCTAAAATCCAAAATCGACCCGAAGACGGAGAAGGGGGCTATCGGTTTTTGCGTCGGCGTCGAGGTTTCTTTGGACGAGCGCCTTTGCTGGGGGGCTGAAGGCTAGCTGACCCTTGTTTGGCTCTGCGCTTCCAGGCTGAGGTTAGCCAATCGGCCATGTAGTGGCTCAAGGCACCCACTTCTAAGCCAATCAATAGAGCCAACCAAAAGGGCCAGTAGGTGCGCAAGTTCCAGCTTAGACCGGCTACTAAGTCTCCCCAGCTAAGCGTTGTGCGCCCTAGGGAGTTGAGAACATCCACAGTGATAATGCCCAGCAGGGCTAGCCAAATAGAGGTGTAAAGCACTCGCACCATCGTGCCAATTAGCGGCCCGTGCGACCAGAGTGAGCGATGGCGCAGGCTGCCCCGGTAGAGAAGCCAAATCCACCGAAACCAGCCCCAACGCTTGTATTGCACGGAATGAATGTCCAGGTCTGGGCCTAGCACCCAGCCGCCCAGCAAAAAGCCCAGGCAAACCGTGGCAGTCAGCCAACCATCGAGAGTTAGGCGAAAAGCTGCCAGCAACACCAGGGGCAGTGTCCAGAGCGTGATGCGATCGTGGGTGCGGCCTGATGCCATAAAATCTTCCCGTCAGCCACCAAATCTGTCTCTCCTCTGCTATGATAGGAAGCCGTGCGAGATACGGGCGATTAGCTCAGTTGGTAGAGCGCCTGCCTTACAAGCAGGATGTCACTGGTTCGAGTCCAGTATCGCCCATTGCTGTACTGACTACCGAGGGAGTTTTGCACTATGGCACTCTCTACGTCCACCGCCCTATAGACCGACACCTGGGTTAAGGCCACCTGGGACGACTTCGTTGCCACTATGGATGATTCCCTAGGATAATGCCCCCGTTGATGTCAATGTCTTTGGCCCGCCGACCCTGGTAATTGAGATTGGTAGCACCTCGTTCAAATAGGATGATTGATATCCTACGTCAAACCATAGCGACTCCTGATTTAGTTGCGAAGATCGTCATTATCAGGATGGCCCGTTTGTATCCCTCTTTAATCACTCTACTTGGAGGAAATCTGAACCCTGCATTCTCTCATTTTGCTTAGCTTATGGCATTGTCCATTTCGGTCACAGAATTAGGCTATCTCAGATTTTCTCTCATAAAAGTGACAGAAGAGGGATAACTAAATCACCGCTAATTTCTCCCCAGTTTTCTCCTCAAGCTTGGCAATTGTAGCCGCGCCGACTATGCCGTCGGCTTTTAGTCCATTGGCTTCCTGGAACTGAACAACGGCTTTAAAGGTAGCAGCACCAAAATGCTTATCTGCAGCTAGCTGATCGGGCTTTAGACTGAGGGCTTTACGCAGCATTAGCTGCAGTTGACCCACTTCTTCCGCCAATAAACCTTTAGTCAGAACTGGCATTTTTCCAAAGCCTTGAGCAGGGGATTTATTCACCTTAGAAGCCGTGGTAGCCCCCCACTGGCCATCGACTTTGATTTTGTCGTTGGGGTTGAATTCATTCCACAGTTCTTGGAACGTACGGACTTGCAGTGGCCCCAAATCTTCACCGCCCCCCTTGTAGTCAAAATGCATAGGGTCGAAGCTGCCAATCCACATCCAGTTTTGTTTTTCTAAAAAGGGACGCCAGCTAGAAGCCTCTTGAATATCAATAGCCAGAGCACTATTGTGGTTACTCAAGGGCGGCGAGGCAGCGGCCCGAATACCACAAAGGCTACGCTCAAATTGAAGCCTCAGCATATATTGCTGCATCGGTGTGCGTAGACAACTGTTGATATGCAGCTTAATGCCACGATCTTCCACAGCCCGCACTAAGGCGTTGTAGGCTTGAGTTTGCAAATACGGATTGTTCTGACCACCCTCGCAAACAATTAATTCATGATCAATTCGAGATAACTTACCGGGAAGTTCAGCGATAATTTTCTCTAACACCTGTTGAGAGAGTCCTTGAATTTGGCCTGTATCACAACCGGCCACTAGCGCAGAGAGTTGTACCATTGTTTTTTACCCATGAGTGAAAACTGGTAGAAATTACCCTTGAGTCAATTTTTTGACAGTTAAGCCGTGAGCTTACGACCAACTTTAAAGGCAGATTCAAATCGGTCAAGGCCGTGGGTGCCACCATTTACAGCTCGTCGAGCCGTTTTTAGATCGTAGGTTAATAACGCCTCACGAATTCGTCGCTCAACATTCTTTAAAAAAGCAGCCAGAATCTCAGCCGCCACTTCAGGATCATTGGCTAAATTTGGATTTTCAACCAAATTTTTGCCAATTTGAGCGCCCAATTTTGTATAGTTGGCGCGCCCAGTTAATTGAATAAAACCACGACCCTTAAAGTCGGCTCCATCCGTTGGGCCTTTGTTGCCTAAATCTTTCCGGTTATCATAAAGAGAAAATGGCGCTCCGCTAGGCGGCGTATTGTAGCGGGACTTGAATTCATCAATAGGCACAAATCCTTCGGTTTCTGCTCGGATGGTACTCAAGGCCATAAGAATCATGTCGCGATCGCTCAGGCTAAATTTCTCTAAGCCTGCCAAAATAAATGGCAGATGCTTTTTAATGTTGCCAAGGGGGGTAGACGGAAACATCTCCGAAACCACCGCCACCGTAAATTTATCGGATGCATCTGGACGCTGATCTTGTGCAGTAGCCTTTATTCCTAATGCACTTAATGTCTGCGAACCCACGATGCCATCTGCTAGTAACCCCTCGCTTTTTTGAAACGCAATAACAGCCGCTTCGGTACCATTGCCAAAGTCGCCATCCACAGAGCCTGGATCAAATCCTTTCTTTTTCAGTATTTCTTGCAATGTAATGACGCGATCGCCCTTGGCCCCTTTTTTAAGATTCATGGTTGTGTAGTTCCCTTAATATCTAACGCCATGACAATTATCAAATGCTGGAGGGCAAATTCGTTATATGAATTTGCGGATAGACCCACTTTAAATAGAATCGATATAGTCCTGCAGTACCCGCGTGGGTAATACGACCTAGCTAGTTTAATAGAATTAACCCGAACCTTAAACGTTAGTCTTAAAAACCTGGTTTCTAGCCATCCGCCGTTGGTAGGGATAGAAAACTCGCTCATTCCGCTTGATAATCTCCCGATTTACCGCCAGTTTTGCTTAGCAAGCGTACTGAATGGATTTCTATAGACTTTTCCAGTGCCTTGGCCATGTCGTAGAGGGTAAGTGCCGCAACCGTAGCAGCCGTTAGCGCTTCCATTTCTACCCCAGTTTCGGCCTTGACCTTAACGGTGGCTTGAATGCGATAGCCCGGCAGCATTGGGTCTGGGCTAATCCCCACTTCCACTTTGTGGATTGGCAGCGGATGGCAGAGGGGAATCAGGTTAGCGGTTTGCTTGGCGGCCATAATCCCAGCAATGCGAGCGGTTCCTAAGACATCTCCCTTGGAGGCATTGCCAGCTTCAATGGTGGCTAGGGTTTCTGGCTGCATCTTAACGGCGGCGACGGCCACAGCTTCGCGCACGGTTTGGGGTTTGCTCGTAACGTCTACCATCTGGGCCTGGCCGTAATGGTCAAGATGGCTGAGCGCAGTAGGAGGTTGGGAGTTGTCCATAATCGGGTCTATACTCTACTCAAGATAATGTGTTAATATTAGAAGCCTATGAGGGCGTGTAGCTCAGTGGACTAGAGCACGTGGCTACGGACCACGGTGTCGGGGGTTCGAATCCCTCCTCGCCCGTTGAAGTTATCAAGGATGGAACATTCACCGCAGTGTTCATCCTTGATGCACATCAGTTACTGAACCACTGCTGTTAGGAGTGATGTTAGGTCGGCAAGCGATAGCTAGCTTAACCCCAGCCTGCCCAACAAGAAGTGGGCATTATCGCTGGCGATTGATTAACGAGATGTAATAAAGCAAATTCAAGAGCGCATAAAAGGCCGTAGCCACATAGGTCCAGGCGGCGGCAGTAAGGACAGCCCGCGCTCCTTTGCGCTCATCCCCTTGCAGGATACCAAGTTCGTCAACCAGGCGCAGAGCTCGACTCGATGCATCAAACTCTACCGGTAGCGTCACAATGTGGAACAGCAAGACAGACGCAAAGAAAATAACCCCCAGCCACGCCAGGTTGAGCAATTGAAAAATTAGTCCGGCCATAATCAGCAAGGGGCCTATGCGAGAACCTAGGTTGACCAAGGGAACCAGAGCGGCTCGAAGGTTCATAAATTTATAACCCTGAAAGTCTTGCAGCACATGACCGCACTCGTGGGCGGCTACCGCTGCCGCTGCCAGGGAACTAGAGTTGTAGATGCCCTGCGATAGACGAACCGCTTTAGCACCGGGGTCATAGTGATCTGTGAGTTCGCCTGCTACGGGTTCAACTTTGACTTCTCGAATACCCTTCTTAGCTAGAATCGTCTGGGCCACCTGGGCGCCGGTCATGCCCATAGTAGAAGGGATCTGGGAGTAGCGACGGTAAGTGCTTTTTATTCTAGCCTGTGCCCAGAACATCAGCAGAATGCCGGGAATCATGAGCACAAAGTACATTGGGTCGAAGAACATGGCGTTTGCTCTAAAGACAGGGTAATGGAGAACAGCTAGCTTCCCTGAAATCATAGCAGGCTACACTTAGCCAGCCACCAAACTTTAGGGGCTTATCACATTTGGCTACCTTCTCCTAACTTCTTAGCTTAAGGAAAAACGCCGAAGCCAACTAATTTTTACAGCCCAGACTCAACTAAAAACCCATCCTGTTCTTGTCTTGCAGCGCTATCCACGGGTACAGCCACAGGTAGCTCAGGAATAGGAAAGACAGGTTGGTCGAGAGCTATCTGCAAGATTTGGGAATCAGTCGTCTGAGATAGTTGCCAAGTACTATCGCCAGCTCCCATACTGCTCGACAGCAAATTAAGCACACCCACTACCACGACCCCAACGCTAGCCATACTCACCATCTGGAATCGCTGGTTAAGACATCGAAACACCCGGGCCAACGTCACCTCAGCATCACAGGAGGTAATACCACTCTCTTCTCGAAGGCCCTGGCGCAAAGCCAACAGACGATTGTACAAGCACTTGGTAGTAGGGTCGCTATTTAACCAGGTTTGCACCAAACTACGCTCTTCTGGAGTAACTTCCCCATCCAGATAAGCGCTCAATAGCTCAAAGCGATCGCGTTTCATGACGTCTAGTTCTGAACAAAGCGGAACAGGCCGATTTACCAACTGGCTAGACCGCACACAATCGTTAACGGGGTTATGAACTGTCCCAGTCAGGTAGGGGGAAGTGGACATACCGAAAGCAGCACCTAAAGTCATTACACCAGACGGCAGGCTTAGCGTTTAGTTTCCGCTCACAAAGCTAGGGCAGAACTAACTCTGTGTTTCTACTGCCGCTACCGATCATAATGGCAATCCCCCAAAATCGGTAATACTTCGCTGGACACATTCACCTAAAAAGGTCGCTACACCCTGATTGTTGTTGTGTGATTGAACTAAACTTAGCCGAAATTTAATGGCTAACTAACTAGACTGCAGGCTAGGGCCGTAAAACCCTGGGCCAGTGTCAGCCTTCCCTTAACCGCCCAAGTAGGGCTGCAGATCACTCTGCAACCGCTGTCGGGCGCGGGCAATCCGTGACTTGACGGTACCCAGCGATACCTCTGTAATATCGGCAATCTCTTCGTAGGAGAGACCCTGAATCTCCCGCAAAACAATAGCCGTGCGAAAGACATCGGGCAGTTCGGCAATGGCCTGATGCAGATGAGTGTAGAATTCCTGGGTCATCAACGTATCTACCGGCCCAGGGCCAGTAGCCGGGACATCCCAGTCAATAGCGCCGTCTTCTAAGGTAAGCGGTGCATCTAGAGATAGCGTGGCTCGATTGCGCTTGCGCCGCCGCAGTTCGTCGTAAAACAAGTTGGTTGTAATACGGCCTAACCAGCCCTTGAACTTGGCCGGTTCGTTGAGCCTGCGCAGATTACGATAAACGCGAATCCACACTTCTTGGGCCAAGTCGGCCCGGTCTGGCCAATCAGGGGCCAGATGGTAGAGCAACTTGTCTACATGGCCCTGATAGCGCCGCAGTAGCTCGGCAAACAGCACCTTGTCAGGGCGTATGCGCTGCTGGCATAGGGCCACAAGTTCCGAGTTGGTCAACTGAGACGGGTTAACCGACCGCTTGGGAACTCTGAGGGATACAGACCATGTGGAAAACATAGGTTGACTCATAACTTCCGAGTTACGCCAGTAACTAAGCGATAGCAATTCAAAATTGGACGATTACAGACTCGCTAAGTAGGCGATAGTGGCTCCGGTATGACGCCTGTGCCAAAGGCTGACCGTATTGTGCCTGGGGATAGAAACTCTAAGCAGTGCCTGTGTGCCTGTGGATTGTCTGTCACACCCCAAGGCAATAACAAAAGAAGGAAGCCTAAGAAAAGGACATTGAAGCTCCAAAACCTACATTGGCCAAAGCAGATTCTAGAATCCGGAGTTGTCCTGACGGCTCTGCCTGGGCATATTTCAGGGTGATGAGAGAATTAGCCATCTAAACTGAAATAAGAATTTAAGTAGGTTAGTGCCAATTCACCCCTGAGACTTCCGCCCAAGGGGTGATATAACAGAAATGCGCTGATCTCCTGGAGAGGTGGCAGAGTGGTCGAATGCGCCCGACTTGAAATCGGGTGTGCAGCAATGCACCGAGGGTTCGAATCCCTCCCTCTCCGTAGGCATTTCAAGGCTTTCAGCCCTTACTGTAGTGATTTGCTTAAGTCAGTTAGGGCAGTTTTTTATGCTCAAAATGCCGTAATTGTGTAGAAAATTAGTTCAGATCTAGATCGTTTTTTGGGATGGATCGAGTAGAGCAAGCCATTGAGAACGCTAACCAGGGGTTGCACCGGATCAAGGTGATTTGCCGGGGGCGAAGACTGGCGCTACGTGGCTTACTGCCTAAACGCCCTGGGGAGGGGAGGGGGTGGTTTTGACAATGAGGGCAAGACGGCGGCTAATTGGGGTAAAGAGTTTGGGGCGCTTAAGGGTGGATCTGTCACCCCAACGTCCTACGAATCGAACTATCGGGAACCGCTAGAGTCGTTGCCGGTCAAGCCGTTGACTGAAGATCTGCTAATCGCCCACATCCTGAAACGCAGTCAGCCCAACACCTGGAAACGCAACAACGATTGCATGGTTTTTAAGCAAGTCGCCAAACATGCGGGCTTAGTGGTCGATTTCAGCACCATCAAGGGGAAGTACAAGCCCACACCGCTTAGCCCTGATGACGTGCCTTCTGACCAGGAAATAGAGGCTATCTGGGCCAGCATTGATAGTCCTGGGTGGCGATGGGTCTACGGTATGTTAACGACCTATGGGCTGAGGCCCCATTGCCCT
>Ga0224723_1001166_pt1 | contig 16491 bp, 14 predicted proteins | sample Balambano_FR2_Me_FD_161647 | JGI IMG/M metagenome (GOLD analysis project Ga0224723, IMG submission 161647) | Freshwater sediment microbial communities from Lake Towuti, South Sulawesi, Indonesia - Balambano_FR2_MetaG | ecosystem: Environmental > Aquatic > Freshwater > Lake > Sediment | place...
ATCAACACGAACAACAAACGAACTAACTTCATTTTTGTCACCTTTCGCATACAAGAGAACAGAGTTAAGGAACAAGAGCATACTGGCGCAGCCTTCCGCAGCGGCGCTACGCTTGCTCGCGCAGCGCGTACTGCGCCCGGCCGACGAAGAATTCCTCGTCGTTGGCTGCCGGGTCGATGCCCAGGGCGCGAACTGCATTGCGCGCCTCGTCCATCACAAATTGATTCATCTTCATCACCGGTTCACGGGTCATGCCTCCGTTGCCGCCCACCAGCCACTGATAATATTTCTGAAGCGGCCAGTGATAGGTGCCGAGCATTTGCGTGGGCAGGAATTGATTCTCAAAAGTCATGCGCGCGGGCGTGATGCGCCAGAACAGATCCATCGCCTGATCAGTCTTCTGTTCAAGAAGCGCATTGAACATATCGACCACATAGGGTTTTTCCGGCGACTGCATCAGTTCATACGCGCCCGGCCCCATCCACTGCTGACCATGTGACGTGACCAGCAGCGGAGACCAGCGTTCCCACGGAACCTGCACCAGGACGCGATCGCTGTACCGCCGGAACGCCTCGAAGATGAAGGCCGGTTCGGTGATCGCCACCAGGATCGAGACGACATTGGGCACATCGACCAGCGCATCGAGAACGTCAAACGGGAACCCTGCCGGGTGAAAACGCCCGAAGTTGTATTTCATGCTGGGGTAAAGCACCAGCGGCAGCGACGTGATCTCGCACATGGCGCGCGTCCGCTCAATGATCTCGCCAGGGGAACGCGGGTGAAAGCTGGCGGGGTACGAGAGCAGCGCAAAATCCGCGCCGGTCTGTTCCGCAAATTGCAGATATTCCAGATCACGCTCGAACGAGTCAAAGATGATCCCCGACGAGACTTTCAGACGACCGCCGGCCTCATCGACCACAATTTCGAGAAATTGTTTTGCCTCTTCAAATGTCAGGCCGGCCTGTGTCGTTAACTCGGTCGCAAAGAAGCCATGCGCGATCGTCTGCCGCACGTCATGACGGATGCCCGCCTCGTCGAGCTGTTCCAGGTCAGGCGTGAACGATGGAAAAAGGAGATTCTGCACCCCTCGTAAATTTTCTTTGGCCCACTGCTTGTGTTCGGAGTTCATCAGCTTTGCTTTCGTAGGGTTGGCTGCAAGGAATCGGTTTAACAGAGGCGCAGCGGCAGCGCCGAGAATCCTCGAAAGTTCGGTGTGGTCACGCGCTTGCTGTTCGCTTGATCGATCTGCCACGTTTCGCTGACGTTGAGCAGTTCATGGAAGAGTACCTGCGTCATCAATCGTCCAAGCGGCGCGCCGATACAGAAATGAATGCCCATGCCGAAGCCCAGGTGTCCGCGCGGGTCACGGTTCAGATCGAAGGTGTCCGGGTCGCGGAAGAAACGTTCATCGCGGTTGGCTGCGCCGATATGCAGCAGGACCTGCGCGTTCTGCGGGATAGTTTTGCCGTGCAGTTGGACATCGACATTGGGCGAGCGGACGAAGCCCTGCGCCGCCGCGTCCCAGCGCGCCGACTCTTCGACAAAGCCATCCATCAGCGCGGGTGTTTCCCTCAGCGCCTCAAAGACGTGGGGATGCAGCGCCAGCCCATAGGTCATATTGGTGAACAGATTGTTGATCGACTCAAAACCGGCGACCAGAAACGTCATGGTCGTCACGACCACCTGATCGTAGTCGAGCCGGTTGCCGTCGTCGTCCTGCGCCTGAAGCATTGCGGTCATCAGATCGTCCTGGGGAGTCTTCAGACGATCATCAGCGAGCGCGGAAAGATAGTCGCGCAGGTGGCGCATGGCGATCTTTTGCGGCGGCTCCTGCCCTTCAGGAACCTGCACCCGCAGAAAAAAGTCATCCAGCCAGTGACGCAGATGGATGAAGTCAGAATCCGGCACGCCGAACATCGCGCCGAGCAGTGAAGCGTTATACGGCGTGGAGACGGTCGAGACGAATTCGAACGCGCCTTCCTGCCGCGCCTGATCCGCCAGGGCGCGGGCCAGGCCGCGTATCTTCGGTTCGAGCTGCGCGATGGTGCGCGGCGTGAATGCCTTGTTCACCAGGCGGCGGGCGAAGGTATGGCGCGGCGGATCGGTCGTGCCCAGCGTCTTGCCGATGCGTTCGGGCATGTCATTCAGCAGATTTCCGCGCCGCTGCGATGACCAGGTGCGGTGATCCTGAAACGCGGCGACGACATCGCTGTAGCGGGTGATCACCCACACCGCTTCCAGCTCGCTGTAATGAGCGGGGTCGTGATCGCGCAGCCATTGGTAATCGGGGTAGGGATCGTCGTCGGCGACGATCAAAAGGCGATACTGAAACGTCGTCGTCGTCATGCCGCGCCCCGTGACTTGCGATAGCCAAGCTGCTGTGAGATTTCTTCCCCGGCCCGGATCACTGCGCCGCGCAGGGTGTCCTGCGAACGGTCAAACCGGAAGGCCGGGACCGACATGCTGATCGCGGCGATCACCCGCCCGCGAAAGTTGTAGATCGGCGCGGCGACACAGCGCAGATCGGCCAGGACTTCGCCGTTGTCCAGCCCCCAGCCGCGCTGCCGTGTGATCTCCAGTTCGGCATGGAGCGCGTCCGGGCTGGTGATGGTCGCGTCGGTGAAGCGCGGCAGTCCATGTTCCGCGATGATCCCCTCGACCACGCTCCACGACTGATGCGCGAGGAGGACTTTGCCGACACTGCTGCAATGCGAATAGAGGTGTGATCCCAGCGCGCTGTTGGCAACGCGGATGGCCTGCATCCCTTCGAGCGTATGCACATAGCAGATTTTGCCGCGATCGAGGATCGCCAGGCGCACGGTTTCCTGATAGGTGTTGTTCAGGCGCTCCAGGATCGGGTGGGTGAGGGCGCGCAGTTCAGTCGTCTCCAGCAGGATTTCGCTTAGTTCGACCAGCCGCCAGCCAAGCCGGTAACGACCGTCCTCACTTTGCGTGAGCAGGCCGATGTGCGTCATCGAGCTGACCAGATCGTGCGCGCTGGACTTGGCGATGTCGAGCGCGTGCGCGATCTCGCTTACGCCCCATTCCGGGCGTTCCCCGTTAAATAACGCTAAAACGTGTCCCAGTTTTAAGATGGTGCCAAGCATGTATTATTCCTTGAAATTTTATCGGCTATGGTATACGGGCTTCAGACGGCCTACAACCAGCCTGTTCGATTATATCGAACGATCGGTTTGCAAATTCAGGAAACATCTGCCAACCTACTATGGCTCAGAGGGTTAAATTTTAAGATATAGAGATGCCTTTCTTCGCCTCAACGTCCTTAAAACGACGACGATCCATGCGCGGCGGAGAACGGCCTGTTCATGGACACCATGACTTCTTTTCTGCGACTTCCATCTGATCTCACGCTGCATTACCGCAGCGACGGCGCAGGCGATCCGCTGGTGCTGATCAATGCCCTGGGCACGGATCTGCGCGTGTGGGATTCGGTCGTAGCGCATCTCGTCCACCATGCCCGGCTGATCCGTTATGACAAGCGCGGACACGGTCTGTCCAGCGCGCCGCCCGCGCCCTACACCATCCGCGATCACGTCGCAGACCTGAAACATCTTTTGGATGCGCTGGCGCTGGAGCGGGTAAACCTGGTCGGACTCTCCGTCGGCGGGTTGATTGCGATGCAGTTCGCGCTTGAGCAGCCAGCGCGGGTCAGCCGGTTGATCCTGTGCGATACCGACGCGAAGATCGGCACATTCGAGGGGTGGGAACAGCGCATCGCAGCGGTGCGCGAGCGTGGGCTGGATCAGATGAGCGCCGAAATTCTCGCGCGCTGGTTTGCCCCTTCATTCAGAGAAACAGAGCCTGACCAATGGGAGGGCTGCCGTAACATGCTTGCGCGGCAGTCGATCGAAGGCTACACAGGGACATGCGCGGCGCTGCGCGATGCCGACCTGCGCGACTCGCTAGGCGCGATCACGAGTCCCGTGCTGGTGCTGGTGGGGCGTGAGGACGCCAGCGTGACGGTCGATGCGGCACAATCCCTGGCGGATCGGCTGGGCGCGGCGTTGGGTGTGATCGAGGGCAGCGGTCACCTGCCGCCGGTCGAACAGCCGCAGGTCGTGGCGCGACACGTCATCGACTTTTTGTATTCGGGCGATCGCTATGCGCGCGGGATGACGATCCGCCGCAGGGTATTGGGCGATGCGCATGTTGACCGCGCTGAGGCTGATAAAACCGAATTCGACCACGACTTTCAGCAGTTCATTACCGAAACGGCGTGGGGAACGGCCTGGGTGCGCGGCGGGATCAGCCGGACGACGCGCCACCTGATCACGATCGCGATTCTGGCGGCGCTCGGCAAGGAACATGAACTGGCGATGCATCTGCGCGCCACGCGCAGCACCGGCGTTACCCTGTCAGAGCTGGAAGAAGCCTTCTTTCAGGTCGCCGTTTACGCTGGAATTCCAGCCGCAAACACCGCATTTTCTCTTGCAAAGCGGGAGTTAACCGAGCATGACTAAACTGTCCAGGCCGCTGACTTCACTGGATCGCAGCATTCACCCACCCTATCTGCACGCGGATTATCAGTCCACCGTCCGGCGCGCGCCGCAAAAGCCGCTGGTGATCATGCCGCAGACGTTAAGCGAGCTGACCGCGCCGGTCTTCGGGCATGACGCGATCGGAGCGCTGGATCATGATCTGACGCGAAATGCGGTGCTGAACGGCGAACCGCTCGGCGAGCGCATCCTCGTGACCGGGCGCATCCTGGACGAGAGCAGCCGCCCGATCCCCAACGCGCTGATCGAAATCTGGCAGGCCAACGCGGCCGGGCGCTACATTCATAAACTCGATCAGCACGACACGCCGCTCGACCCGAATTTCCACGGCGCAGGCCGCGCGCTGACGAACGCCAGCGGCGAATATACATTCACGACCATCCGTCCCGGCGCGTATCCCTGGCGCAATCATGCCAACGCCTGGCGTCCCCCGCACATCCATTTTTCGGTCTTCGGGCGGGCGTTCATCTCGCGGCTGGTCACACAGATGTATTTCCCTGGCGATCCGCTGCTGGCGTTCGATCCGATCTACAACGGCATCCCGGACGCGAACGGACGCGCGCGCCTGATCGCCGCCTATGATCACAGCGTCACTCAACCGGAATGGGCGCTCGGCTATCGCTTCGATATTGTGGTGAACGGCAGCGCGATGATCCCGTTCGAGACAAAAGAGGCATAAACGATGACCCTGCCGCAAACGCCCTCGCAGACTGTTGGGCCGTTTTTTCACTTTGGCCTCTTTACGCGAGACGATCACCACGTCCTCGTCACGGATCAGACACGCGGGGAGCGCATTCTGCTTGTGGGCCAGGTGATCGACGGCGATGGCGCGCCGATCCCTGATGCGATGCTGGAGATCTGGCAGGCCGACGCGGGCGGGCATTTCGACCATCCCGCCGACCCCGATCACGCCCTGGCTGACCCGCATTTTCGTTATTTTGGCCGGTCGGCGACCACGGACGGCGGCTATCAGTTCAAAACGGTGAAGCCGGGCGCGGTCGCTTATGATGCAGAACGGAAGCAGTCTCCTCATGTCAACATGCGGGTATTCGCGCGTGGGATGCTGACGCACCTCTATACACGCCTCTACTTCTCCGACGAAGCAGCGGCCAATATCGATGATCCAGTTCTCAACCTGATCGAACCGGAACGGCGGCACACGCTGATCGCCGAGTTGCAGCCAGGGGGCGATCTTCCCACGTACTGCCTCAATATTATTCTGCAAGGCGAAGGCGAAACCGTTTTCCTGGAGCCGTGAACCGATGCTGCGCGACCCACTGTTCACCGACCCACAGCTTACGCCGTTGTTCAGCGACGAGGCGCTGATCGCGGCTATGCTCCAGTTTGAAGCGGCGCTGGCTCGCGTTGAGGCGCGTATGAATGTGATCCCGCCGGAGGCTGCTTCGGCGATCGAGGCGGCGGCGGGGGCGCTGACGGTCGACAGGGAGCGAATCCGCGCGGGAATGCGCCGGGATGGTGTGCCCACCATCGCGTTGATCTCGCAGCTCCGGGAAGCGATCGACCCGCGTTATCGTGCGTATGCTCATCACGGGGCGACGACGCAGGATGTGATCGATACCGCGCTGACGCTGCTGATGCGCGAGGCGCTTGATGTGCTGAACGAGCGTATCCACCGGATTATAGGTGTGCTGGCGCGGCTGGCGGATGCACATCGCACGACGATCATGGTCGGGCGCACCCACAGCCAGCACGCGCAGCCGATCACGTTCGGGTTCAAGGCGGCTGGATGGCTCGCGCCGTTTCTGCGTCACCGGCAGCGTTGGCAGGAACTGCGGGCGCGGGTACTGGTGTTGCAGTTGGGCGGCGCGGTGGGGACGACTGCGGCGTTGCGGGATGATGGGATCGCGGTTCACCGGGCGCTCGCTGCGGAATTAGGACTGCATCCGGCGCGGTTCGCGTGGTTCACCGCCCGCGACGGCATCGCGGAGATCGGGGGGTGGCTCTCGCTGGTGAGCGGCAGCGCGGGCAAGATCGCCCAGGACGTGATCCTGATGGCGCAGAGCGAGGTCGGCGAAGTGCGCGAATCGCTGGACGGCGGCGGGTCGAGCGTCATGGCGCACAAACACAACCCGATCATCAGCGAGACGATCCTTGCGGCGGCGCGCGCCAACGCCGGGCATCTCGCCGCGCTGCACAACGCCCTGATCCAGGAACATGAACGCGCTGCTGGCGGCTGGCAGGTCGAATGGCTCACGCTGCCGCCGATGTTCACGCTCACCGGCGCGGCGCTGCTGAATTTGCTGGCGGTGTTGGAGGGGATGCAGATCAACACGGCGCGGATGCGCGAACAGATGGACTCGGCGCAGGGGACGCTGCTTTCGGAAGCTATCGAACGGGCGCTGACCGCGCATCTCCCACAGGCAGAGGTCAAACAGCGCGTGCGCGAGGCCAGTGAAATCGCGCTGGCGCAAAAGCGACCACTGGTCGATGTGCTGAAGGACATGCTGGACGACAGCCTGTGGTCGGCGCTGGAACCCTGGCGCGACACAGGAGCGTATTTAGGCTCGGCAGATCGTTGGATCGATCAGGTATTGGATGGGGTGTGACCGATGACAGACGTGATGATCGTAAGCGCGGTGCGCACCGCGATCGGCAAAATTAGGGGGGCGCTCAGCGAGGTGCGTCCCGATGATCTGGCGGGGATGGTCATCAGGGCGGCCGTCGAACGGTCTGGGATCGACCCGGCCAGCGTGGAAGAAGTGTATATGGGCTGTGCTAACCAGGCCGGCGAGGACAACCGCAACGTGGCGCGCATGGGAGCGCTACTGGCCGGTCTGCCGCCCCAGGTCGCCGGGCTGACGTTCAACCGACTGTGCGCCAGCGGCCTGAGTGCCATCAACGCGGCGGCGCGGGCGATCAAATGTGAGGAGGGGGATGTTTTCGTCGCGGGCGGCGTGGAGAGCATGACGCGCGCGCCCTACTCGCTGCCGAAAAATTCCACGGCGTTCGGGCCGTCCGGCAACGTGACCGCCTGGGATACGACGCTGGGCTGGCGCTACCCGAATCCCAACCTCGAAGCGCTGTTCCCGCTGGAAGCGATGGGTGAGACCGCCGAAAATATCTATGAGATGAGCTGCGCCGGGCAGATCAGCGGCGGGGCGATCACGCGGGAAGCGCAGGATCGGTTCGCGCTGCAAAGCCAGACGCGCGCGGTGAACGCCATCAATCAGGGTTACTTCAAGCGAGAGATCGTGCCGATCACAATCCCGCAGGGCAAGGGCGGCCCGGTGATGTTTGATACGGACGAACATCCCTTTTACAGCCGGGGCGAAAATGGCTATGAAGTGACCACCTCGCTGGAGAAGTTAGGCAGGCTCAAACCGGCCTTCCGGCAGGGCGGGAGTGTGACGGCGGGTAATTCCAGTGGTCTGAACGACGGCGCGGCGGCCCTGGTGCTGATGAGTGCGGAACGGGCGGCTTCGCTCGGCCTGAAGCCGCTGGCGCGTTGGATAGGCTCGGCGGTGAGCGGGGTCAGCCCGCGTGTGATGGGCCTGGGGCCGGTGGAGGCGGTGCGCAAAATCAGCGCGCGGACGGGCATCGCCATTGACCAGATCGATCTGGTCGAACTGAATGAAGCCTTCGCGGTGCAGGCGTTGGCCGTGCTGCACGAACTCGGCATCCCGGAAGCCAAAACCAACGTGAATGGCGGGGCGATCGCGCTCGGTCATCCGTTAGGAAGTTCCGGGGCGCGCATTCTGACCACGCTGATTTACGAGATGCACCGTCGCGCCGATCAGGGCGAAGCGATGCGCCATGGCCTGGCGACCCTGTGCGTCGGCGTTGGGCAGGGCGAGGCGACGATCATTGAACTCATCCGTTAAGGGATCATCATGAAGCAGGTTCGGCAGATCACAGCGGCGGAAGCAGCCGCGCTGGTCAAAGACGGCGATGTGCTGATGGCCGGAGGGTTCGGCATGACTGGAAATCCCGTCCATCTGCTGCACGCGCTGGCGCAGATCGGCACGCGGAACCTCACCTACATCGGCAACAATGTCGGCGAGCCAGGGCTGGGCGGCGGGCGTCTGCTGCGCAACGGACAGATCGGCAAGGCGATCGGCTCGTTTTTCACCAGCAATCCGGAAGCGGTCGAGGCGGCACAGACCGGGAAGATCGAGATCGAACTGCTGCCGCAGGGTTCGCTGGCGGAGGCGATCCGCAGCGGCGGCGCGGGCATCGGCGGCTTCTATACCCCAACCAGCGCAGGGACACCGTTAGCGCAGGGGCGCGAAACGCGCGAGATCAACGGGCGCGCGTATGTCTTTATTCCCGCCCTGCGCGCCAATGTGGCCTTCATCCGCGCCTGGACGGCAGACACGGCGGGCAACCTGGTCTACCGGACGACTGAACAGAACTTCAACCGCGCGATGGCGATGGCCGCCGACCTGGTGATCGCGGAGGTGGAGGAGATCGTGCCGATCGGCGCGCTTGATCCGAACACCATCCACACGCCGGGCAATTATGTTGATTACCTGGTGCAGGCTTCGCTGACGCTGGACGACCTGGGATCATCGGCGTCGATCGAGACCAGCGGCAAACGCGCTGACGAGGTGCGAATGAACATGGCTCGCCGGGCGCTGGCAGAGCTTAAACCCGGCGATGTAGTCAATCTCGGCGTCGGGATTCCCACGCTGGTGGCCGATCTGATCACGCCTGAACATCGCATCATCCTGCACACCGAAAATGGGATGCTGGGCGTTGGCCCGGAGCCGGAAACGGGCGGCGCGCTCGAATATCCGGTCAACGCGGGCAAAATCCCCGTGACGGCGCTGCCCGGCGCCTCCTATTTTGACAGCGCCGACTCGTTCGCCATGATTCGCGGCGGGCATGTCGATGTGGCGATCATGGGCGGCTTGCAGGTGGACGAAGGCGCAAATCTCGCTAACTGGGCCGTTCCTGGCAAACCGCTGCTGGGCGTGGGCGGCGCAATGGATTTAGCCAGCGGGACGAAAAAGCTGATCATCACCATGACGCATACCAACCACGATGGCAGTCCCAAACTTGTCCCCGAATGCACGCTGCCGCTGACGGCCGTCAGCGCGGTGGATATGGTCATCACCGATCTGGCAGTGTTTACCTTTGTGGAGGGGCATCTGCGGCTGACGGAGGTTATGCCCGGTTCGACCCTGGACGAAGTGCGCGCCAAAACCGCCGCCCGCTTCGAGACCCTTTAGCAATTTGTGAAGCACAGAAAGGTTCCTTATGCTGCTGCTGACCGCACCTACCGGAAATGTCGGGGCCGAAGTTGTCCGCCTGATGATGGACGAGAAGCCGATGCCGTTTCGCATCGCCGCGCACCGCCCGGATAACATCAGGCGCATCTACGGCGATGACACGCCGGTCATTTACTTCGATTATGATGACCGGTCTACCTGGGGCGCGGTACTGGATGACGTGGATCAGGTATTCCTGGTTTTTCCGCTGCCGATGCCGCGCACAGTCAAGCGGTGGATGCTGCCGTTCATCGACGAGATGGCACAACGCGGCGTAAAGCACGTGGTCTACCTCGACGTGACGGCGGCCAAAGACAAGAAATTCGTGCCGCATTATCACGTGGAACGACATCTTGAGCAGAGCGGTATCCCCTACACTTTTCTGCGCTCCAGCTACTTTATGCAGAATTTTTGCCGTGGACTGTCTACCCACGGGTTGGACATCGTGGAACGCGGCGAACTATTCGTCCCGGCGGGCAGGGGCAGGATGACCTTCCTCGATGCGCGCGATGTGGCGGAAGCCGTCGTGAACATCATGAAAGACCCCGAACCGCACAAAAACCAGGCATATGTGCTGGCCGGCCCTGAGGATATGGATCTTCATCAGGTGGCGAGTGTGTTTTCGGACGTATTCGAGCGCCCGATCCGCTATACCAATCCGAACGCAGTCCAGTTTGCCTGGCGGTTGTTTCGGCGCGGCGTCAAGTGGGACGTGATCGGTTTCATGACGATCGTGTATACGATTACCCGGCGCGGCAACAATTCAGATTTCTCTGCTGATCTGGAACAATTGCTGGGTCGCAAGCCGCGCACCCTGCGCCAGTTCATCCAGGAGGAAAAATGGCGCTGGGACACCCGCACCTGGACCTGATCGGGCTGGATCGGGCACGCGCAAGGGCCAGGCCTGTGCGTGATTCCAGCGCACCGTATCCGGGGTCGTGAGCGCAGCGGCGACTTTCAAAACCGAGTGTCCTCAACTAAAAAGCGTGAGTCATATGGCAATTGATTCTCTACCTATCCTCCCTGAGTCACGGGTGGCGCAGCATGGCAGCCAGTTTGCGATGGTTGCGTATGCCGATGGTTGCAAGTGCCTGGCCGTAAGCGGTGAAATCGGCAGGTTCGAGGGAAGTTTTGACACGACCCATGACGTGCTGCTGGCTCCCTTAAACACCCACAATGCCAGTATCCTGAGAAATCGCCTGCCCTGGCTGCGTCCGGTTCCACTGGGAACACAAACGTCGGCAGGATTTGGCGATCGGCTTGGATGCGCCACGCCGGGTCATGTGCTGGCTGTGCGCGGAACCGGTGTCGCGCCCATTTTCGCCCAGCAGTCGGTTCGGGAGAATGCCCGCACCGGGCGAACGCCGCAGCAGGTAATGGACGACGCGATGTGGGGAGTTTTTGAAGCGGGCTGGCAGGAATGGTGGGGCGCTGATGCCGACCACCTTAAACAGGTGGAGGATATAAAGCCGTTTGTTGAGGCGGGTTTCACCTTTTTTACGATCGATCCCGGCAACCATGTTGACGATCAGGCCGCTGATGACGACCCTGCCAGCCTGCGTGCCAAAGCCGCCGCGCTCGACTGGGCGACTCTGGATACCACCCTGGACGATCTCCTCAGGCGGTATCAGGGCCAGGTTCGGCTGGATGGGCTGACGCTTGAGTTAAGCGAAGAAGCGGCATTGCGCGCAGCAGTGAAATATGGCGCGGCGATCGCCCACACAAAACGCATGGCTTCCACGATCCAGTCGTTAAGCGCCGGACGATCCTTTGATCTGGAAGTCTCTGTTGATGAAACCGCCACAACCACCTCTCACATCGAGCATTACGTGATCGTGTCTGAACTGCTGCGGCTGAATGTACCCTTCGTCAGCCTGGCGCCGCGTTTTGTAGGGCGTTTTGAAAAAGGCGTCGATTACATCGGCAGCGTGACTGAACTGGACATCGATCTGGCCGCGCACGCCGCGCTGATCCGACATTTCGGCAACCGCTATAAGCTGAGTCTGCACACCGGCAGCGATAAATTCGGCGTCTATCCGGTCGCCATGCGTCATACCCGAGGTCTGCTGCATCTGAAAACCGCTGGAACAAGTTATCTGGAAGCGCTGCGCGTGATGGCGTCGGTTGACCCTGCGCTGTTTCGACAGGTCATGCGCTTGGCCTGTGACCGCTACGCAGAAGACCGCCGGACATACCATGTCTCTGCTGACCTCAGGAAAGTGCCGCCAGTCGAGATGATGACCGACACTGACCTGCCCGCTTTGCTCAATCATTTTGACGCGCGCCAGGCGCTGCACGTAACGTTCGGCTCGGTACTCGATCAATTCAACGCCGCGTTACGAGCGATGCTGCACACGCACAGCGCCGCCTATCATGCCGCCCTCAAAACACATTTCGACCGGCATCTTGCAGCCCTGCGCCGCCGCGTTCAGTGATGATGCGGGTCTGGGGATGACAATGCACCGGGTCATAATTGTTGTGTGCCAAACCCCGCTTCTCGCGCTTTGAGGATGGCCTGCGCCCGATCTGCGACTTGCAGCTTGTTAAGGATGTTGGAAACATGATTCCGCACGGTTTTGGGGCTGATGACCAGGCGTTCGGCAATCTCCGGGTTTTTGCAGCCCTGTGCGATTAAATGCAGAATTTCGCGCTCGCGTTCGCTCAATTCGGGGAATACTGTGACCAGTTTAGTCGGCTGCACCTGATTAAAAAAATCAATCAAACGGGAGGCAATCGCAGGGCTGAAGATTGCTTCACCGCTGCCTGCCGCACGGATCGCCCGCAGCACATCTTCCTGCTTCGCGCCTTTGAGGATGTAACTGCGCGCCCCGGCACGCATGGCAGAAAACACGGAATTGTCGTCATCAAACATCGTCACCATCAGGATAGCGATGTGCGGGCTGGCATGATGAATTCGCCGTGTAGCCTCAATACCGTTCAGACCCGGCATCTGCACATCCATCAGAATGACATCCGGCTGAAGCTGCGCCGCCAGTTGGATGATTTCATCGCCTGTCTCCGCTTCGCCGACCAGTTCCATATCGGCTACTGCCGCTAAAAGCGTGCGAATACCGTCCCGAAAAAGGGGATGGTCGTCGGCAATCAGGACGCGCAGCCGCTCGATCATGGCGATTGACTTTCACCGACCGCTATAGGAAGATGGACAGTGATTACTGTACTTCCCGCTCTCGACTCCAGAATAAAACGACCGCCGAGTTCCTCAGCGCGTTCCTGCATCGACTTCAACCCGATGCCGTGCTTGGCGTCTAGCGCAATCCCCACACCGTCATCCTGTATAGAAATCAGCAGGTCGGTTCCAAACTGGATGTTCACCTGACAATGAGCGGCATCCGCGTGCCGCAGCACGTTGGTCACTGCCTCCTGCACGATGCGGTACGCGGCGACTTCGACGGCGGCAGGCAGCGCGGGCAGAGGTTCTGTTACATTCAGTGTGATGTTTGTCTTGCCATTACACTGCTGGATAAAATCGCGCAGCGCACCCACCAACCCAAGCTGATCGAGCGCGGGCGGGCGCAGGTTGTAGACCAGGCGGCGAATGTCGGTCAGCGAGTCGGCCAGCCCGTTTTCGAGATCACTCAGGATGGCGGCGGCAGTCTGCGGGTTACTTTCCAGGAGCAGCTTCGCCGTGCCGACTTTGATGGTGTGCGCGGCCAGGCTCGGCCCTAAGCCATCGTGCAGATCGCGGCGCAGGCGGCGGCGTTCTTCCTCGCGCGCGGTGATGATCTGCTGGCGAGACTGCTGTAATGCCTGACTGAGCTGCACGGCATGGGCCGCAATCCCGGTCTGCTGGGCGATGTTGTCCAGAAGCTGGCGTTCAGCGGCATCCAGCGCACGATCATCCGCCCCCTGTCCGATCACCATCTGCCCCACGGTCTCCTGCCCAACCATCAGCGGCAGGGTGGTGATGCGTCCGCCGTCGGCAGGCTGACCGTACACCGCATCGGTCTTGAGCTGATCGCCGTCTTGCAGCGCAATCGAGACATAGCGCAGTTTGAGTGCCTGCGCGATGGTTTCGGCGATGCCCGGCAGCAGCATGTTGGGGGATACATTGGCTTCCAAACGCTGGTTGAACTGCGAGATCACTGCGTAGGGGTTGTGGCGCTCACCAAAGACAAACCGCTCCACCCAGTGCTGTAAACGCTCCCGCAGCGGCTGAAACAAGACCGCGATCAGCCCGGTGGCGATCAGCGAAACGAAGATTTCTTCGTCCGCTTGAAAGAACGCGCTCGATAAGGTGACGATGATCGTATAAAACAAGATGACAAACGCGGTTAATAGGCTGAATACGACCGTGCGTTGGACGATGATCACAATGCCCCACAAACGATAACGCACAATGCTTAGGTAAATGGCGATAGGCAGAAAGGTGCTGGCAAACGTCATCCCCGTCACAAAAGTGATTTTCACCAACATGCCGAGGGCGCTGGTTGGTCGCGCGGCGAAGAGGATGAAGGGGATGAACAAAATGGATATAGAGAGGATCGCAACCCCAGCGATGGTCTTTAGAATCAGGATCGTCTGTCGGCGGTGCAGTGGATCGGTGAGTCGCCTGAAGCGGTAGAACTGTGCCCCAGCCGCCACTACATAAGCCCCAGCGCTGACAATCCAACCCACAGCGAGTTGTGGGTCGTCGATATTCGCTACCCCAGAGGGGGGCAGCACGTCAGACCGGAATAGCTGTCCAAAGATCAAGTAACCCCAGACAAAGAAGGCGATGTAACGTGTCCAGGCAGGTACAAACTGACCATTTGGAAATACGAGCAGCATGGTAACTATACAACCCACGGCGAAGGTGTCGATGACCTCAACCGGAAGCGCCCAGGACGGATACCAGGCACTCAGAGCCATGATAAGCGGCGTGAGCGTCGCACCAAGGGTGAGCAGGGTAACAGAGTGCAGGAGATAGTGGGGCGTGATCGGTCTCTGGAAAAAAACAACAAACGCGACGACCAAGTAAATCGCGCTCCCAGCCAGTTCAATGCAAATGTTCCAGACCGCGTATGTTTGTACCGAGAGGTTTAGCCCGGCAAGTGCATCGACATCGCTGGTGGTCAATTCGCCGATATTCCGAGTGGCATGGTCTGATACGCGGGTCAGTTGTTCAAAGCGTGGGGGCACGGCAGAGATCAGCAACACAACTAATAAGACGGCGAAGCCAGCCCACAGAACGCGGACTGCTAATCGCCCAGAGCGATGCCAGAGCGGGCTAAGGTATGCGAGTCGGCTGTTGATGCGGTTGTATAATCGAATCATTGCAACGCCTGACGCTCGTTTTTCCTTATTGTAAACCCGACAGAAAATCGCCAATGGCTTTTACCGCATCGCCGATACCGTCTTCTTCTGCGATTTTCCGGCTCAGTTCTGCTGCCTTATCGCGCATCTGGCGGTTTGTCGTTGCTTCCTGAATCGCCGCCGCCAGCCTATCCGCCGTCAGTTTTTTGCGGGGAATGGAATCCGTTCCAACCCCCAGTTGTCTGGCACGCCGACCCCAGTACGGTTGATCGCCACTGTGCGGCACAATCACCGTCGGCACCCCCGCCCTGAATCCCGCCGCCGTTGTCCCTGCGCCGCCGTGATGCACCACCGCCGCCATTTTCGGGAACAACCGCCCATGCGGTGCATACTTCAGAATGTGAATATTGGCGGGAACATCGTCCGCGCCGAACCCTGCCCATCCCGTTAGAATCACCGCGCGCTGGCCCGACTGCTGCACTGCGTCAAAAAGCATTTGTGTCGTGATCTGCGGTTTGCTGTCCGGCATACTCCCAAAACCAATATACACCGGGGCATCGCCCGCCGCTAAAAAGTCGAGCAGGTCGGGCGGGGGTGTCCAGTCGGGGTCATCATCAAACAGATACCCCGTGACCTGAAAATGTGCGTCCCAATCTGCCGGGCGCTGTACCACATGCCTGCTGACTGTGGTCAGTGCCGGCGTGGTCGCCAGCATTGCCCGATAATCCCTGAATTTGGGCTTTGGCAAGCCGAGATGCCTCGTCGCTATTTGGCTGCGCGCCCCGCCCATCGTTGACCAGGTAGCACGCTGAAGCAGGTTGTGGCTTATGCGGTTGTAACCACGTGAGAATGGAAACCAGCCTGGCGCGGGCGGCAAAGCAGGCGAGGCAAATTCGCGCGTCGGGTTCAGGGCGGCGGGATTGATCAGGATCGTTTTGAGCTTATTCACCTTTAGAATGTCAAACAGGAGCGCCACGCCAAATTCGATCGTCATCAGCACATCCGACTGACGAGTGGCTTCCATCGTCTCCAGACCCATCTGCACCATAATCGGTTTGATTTGTGTTCGGAGTGCCTGAAGCTGCTGGACGATGCCCGCATCCATCAAGGAAGCATTTTCTTTGGCGAAGGTGTTCACATCCGTCGTGAGCGGATAAAAGTCCAGATGACGCGCCCGCCCCCACGCCTCATAGCCGGGTGATGCCACCACCTGTACCGTGTGTCCGGCGCGTTGCAGCGCCATGCCCAGCACAACATGCGGGCGTATATCCCCCCACGTTCCATACACGAAGATCGTTATGTGCATTCAACACCCCCTCATCGTCAACGTCTGCCCGGCACGCAGTTGGAGGATGCGCTCTCGTGCCGCCGCCAATGAGCCGACGATATGCACAGCCTGACCCAATTCGCTGCCTGTCTGTCGAAAGGTTGCCCGGATGATCGCTATGGCAATCGGATTGCGCGTGACGATCACGATATAGCCCAAGCCA
>Ga0224723_1001167_pt1 | contig 16486 bp, 13 predicted proteins | sample Balambano_FR2_Me_FD_161647 | JGI IMG/M metagenome (GOLD analysis project Ga0224723, IMG submission 161647) | Freshwater sediment microbial communities from Lake Towuti, South Sulawesi, Indonesia - Balambano_FR2_MetaG | ecosystem: Environmental > Aquatic > Freshwater > Lake > Sediment | place...
GGGTGATGGAGGAGAGGATGGTAACTTCTTCCTTCTACCTTTTTCCTTACTACTTCTACCTTAAATAAAGGTAGTATTTAAGAAACTGCTAAAAGAGTTAGTTATCCTTCTTTTACCTGTTTCCTCATCACTTCTACCTTTACCCCAAGGAACCTGTGCCTTCCATCTCCATCGAAAATAAACAATACAAAACCTACATCCTCACCGACGAAAGTAGCAATTCGCAACTAGAGGTTGTACCAGAACGCGGTGGTATCGCTACCAAATGGCGCGTTCAAGGTCAAGAAATTTTCTACTTAGATGAAGAACGCTACACTCACCCGGAACTTAGCGTAAGGGGTGGAAATCCAATTTTGTTTCCCATTTGTGGAAACTTACCAGATAATGTTTATACCGTTAACGGCAAACAGTACACACTCAAACAACATGGCTTTGCTCGTGAATTACCTTGGGAAGTTTCTCAATCAGCAAGCGAAGTTCAAGTTATTCTAAAAGCTAACGAACAAACACAAGCAGTTTACCCATTTGACTTTCAATTGACTTTTACTTATCTGCTTGCAGGTAATAGCTTAATACTTAACCAACAGTACACAAATAAATCATCCCAACCCATGCCATTTTCTGCTGGGTTCCATCCTTACTTTGCTGTTAGTGATAAAAATCAGCTGAGCTTTGAAATCCCTTCCAAAGAATATCAAGACCAAAAAACTAAACAAACTCACTCCTTTGACGGTAGCTTTGACTTTGAGCTTGATGAAATTGACGTGTCGTTTAAACAACTCAGTGCTAATTCAGCTAGCGTCACCGATAACAGCCGTAAATCAAAATTAACTATCGAATACGACGATATTTTCTCTACTCTGGTATTTTGGACAGTGAAAGGTAAAGATTTCTATTGTCTAGAGCCTTGGACTGCTCCTCGCAACTCTTTGAATACAGGTGAAAAACTAACAATACTAGAGCCAGGTACAAGTTGTTCTGCCATGATGAAATTGACAGCAGAATTTTTCTAAACCCCTTTACAAAACTATAATCAATAGTGTTATACTACCAGAGTTGTGAAAAATAAACGGGTCGCTAACTCAACGGTAGAGTACTCGGCTTTTAACCGATTAGTTCCGGGTTCGAATCCCGGGCGACCCATTTATAATTTAAGAGTCAGAGTACTCCACTGGTAGTGTTGAGGTAAATCATGTCAATTCCTCTCTGCTGATAGCTTATTTATTCACTTAGATATAGAGCAGTTGGATTGGCCATCTTCCTTGGACGTAAAGTTTTTCAACATAAGCACACATCAGTAGTTATAATTTCCTATATGTTGAAGAAACTCTTAAGATTAGCGTAATAATTACGCTGTTCTCTGACTAACTAGCTGACAACCACATTAGGAGGACTGTATATGGCGCTTGTACCAATGCGGCTGATGTTAGACCATGCCGCTGAAAACGGTTACGGCATCCCAGCTTATAACGTAAATAATATGGAGCAGATCCAAGCAATTATGCAAGCTGCTCATGAAACAGATAGCCCAGTAATTTTACAAGCTTCTCGTGGCGCCCGTAAGTATGCTGGGGAAAATTTCCTCCGCCACTTGATTTTGGCAGCAGTGGAAACTTATCCTCATCTTCCGATCGCCATGCACCAAGACCACGGTAACGAACCTTCAACTTGCTATTCAGCAATTAAGAATGGTTTTACCAGCGTGATGATGGATGGCTCCTTGGAAGCTGATGCTAAGTCTCCTGCTAGCTACGAGTACAATGTGAATGTCACCCGCGAAGTGGTGAAAGTAGCTCATGCTTTAGGTGTTAGCGTTGAAGGCGAACTCGGTTGCTTGGGTTCTTTGGAAAGTGGTATGGGTGAAGCTGAAGATGGTCACGGTTTTGAAGGTAAACTAGACCATTCTCAATTATTAACCGACCCCGACCAAGCAGTAGACTTTGTAGAGCAAACTCAAGTAGATGCTTTAGCGGTTGCTATTGGTACCAGCCATGGTGCTTATAAGTTTACCCGTAAACCAACTGGTGAAATTTTGGCTATTAGCCGCATTGAAGAAATTCACCGTCGTTTACCTAACACCCACTTAGTAATGCACGGTTCTTCATCAGTACCAGAAGATTTAATTGCCATCATTAACAAGTATGGTGGTACAATTCCTGAAACCTACGGTGTACCTGTAGAAGAAATTCAAAAAGGTATCAAGAGTGGTGTACGGAAGGTAAATATTGATACCGACAACCGTTTGGCTATTACTGCTGCTGTACGTGAAGCGTTAGCATCAGACACCAAGGAATTTGACCCCCGTCACTTTCTCAAACCTTCTATTAAATATATGCAGAAAGTTTGTGCCCAACGCTATCAACAATTTGAAAGCGCTGGTAACGCGAGCAAGATTAAGCAAGTCTCCTTGGATGACTTTGCGACAAAATATGCCAAAGGCGAACTTGCTGCTGTCACCAAGAAAACAGCCAACGTTTAGTTTTTAAACCCTATTCATACATAATAGGGTTGTAGGGGCGAACTGTTGTTCGTCCCCTTCATAATGTTGCTTCCCAAACCTTACTAATCCGATCGCTAGTTTCTTGTAAGTGAGCTAAGGTATAAGTATCATATTTTCCTTGTTTCAGACTAACATCTACAGCTTTTTGTAATTGATGCAATTCATACCAAGCTAAAGTACGACCATCTTCAGGCACGTCTGTAGTATATAGCACCATATTTAGCAAAATACTGAGATGTTCCCGTTGTAAGGAGCGACGGATACTAGAAATTGATGTGTACGGCTGATTGCTGTAAATTTCAGTCCAAATACCTTTTTGTAAGGTGTCAAATAATTCTGGTAGAGACAGCGCTTGTTCAGGAATTTTAAGTTCAATATCTCGTAACCGATTTAAGCGATCGCCATTGAAGAGCGATCGTAATATAGTAGTTTGAAAGTACAGAATCCTTTTATGAATTGGATAATCAAGGCGAGACAAAGGTACATAATTACCCCAATGATACCAGCGCGATGGAGCCAGCTGATTGAGTAATTTTGGTGAGAAACTCAAAGCATTATCAGCAAATACATATTCTTGCAACTTTACTAAAGCCTGACGTTGTTTTGAAAGGGAAATTGGGACAAATGTCCAACGATCTTGATTATTAACTTGAACACGTTCAAAGGATTGTCCACCAACATACTCAGTTAGCAAGCTAGCATTACGTGCGTAATAATTAAAAATTCTATCGAACAATACCCGTAGGTTACTGTAATCTCCCTTTAATGGATGCTTGTCAAGCTTGTTCCACATAACGCGAGCATTATCCATTTGCCACTGAGAATAAAGCATAACATCACTACTCATATCCCAAACATTAACAAATGGATTAATATCTTGAATATCTTCATCAGAAGCATAAGCTAATTCTGGTTGTGGTAATGATAAAGGAATTGGTTCTAAATTATTCAACTGATTTTTGTAACCGTACTCAATAGCCCATTCATCATAAAGACCAACAATTGTTGGAAAATAGTCACCTTGCTCAACTCCCGTTGGTGCAATGTTTACAGGTACATAATCCATGACCGAACTTACCAAACCTTTAGTATGAGTAATTTCAGTATTATTTAAGTCCTGTGGTGCTAACATTGAACTACCATGAAAGTTATGGCGTAAACCAAGAGCGTGTCCGACTTCATGGGCAATCAGAGAACGTAAATATTGATCCACATAGTTCTTCATTTCTTCTTGACTAACCTGAGTATTCTGCAATGACAGAGCTAACGCTCCCATGAAAGCTTGCTTGGAAGACTCGTTACTATAGCAGATATCACTTTCTGTAAGTTTGGTGAAATCATTAACAGTAGAATTACTCAGGCATGATATATTGGATTTATCTAACAATGCATGATATTCTTGCTCAATTGAGTAAAGGATATTAGCATCCACAATAATATCTGCGTCTAATATCTCTCCAGTAAACGGGTTAACACGAATTGGTCCTCTGGCAAAATTTGCATCTATAGAATTGAACCAGCGAATTGTATTGTAACGTACATCTGCTGGTTGCCAGTCTGCATCATCTGGCATTTGTTTCACTTCAATTGCATCTTTAAATCCTGCTTTTAGGAACGCTTTATTCCACATTAAAATACCTTCACGAATCGCATCACGGTATCTTAGTGGTACAGCATTCTCAATCCAAAATACAATCGGTTTTTTTGGTGGAGATACTGCACTACTATCTGATGGTTCAAGATACCAACGATTGATGTAACGTACAAATGTTTCTTTGCCAAAATTTCGAGAAAAGTCTCGGAAAGCGGTAATAAAATATCCGACTCTATCATCTGCAAGTCTAGGAACATAAGCGTTATTTTCTTTTAGTTGGGAAAAGCTGTAATGTACTTTTAGAGAAAGTGCCCGACTATCAGGTAAAGTTACAGTGGATGCTCCATCATGTGATGAAAAATTATAATTCAAGTTAATCTCAACATTTTCTGGGAAACAATGAATATCATCAAAATAAGATTTGCTTTCATCTAAATAATAATCCCCTTGCAACGAAGATTTTAAGAAAGAGGTTAGTCTCGGAAAATCACGCATCAGTAAATCATGTAAATTTACCACAAGAGTATTAGTTTCGGGGTCAATACCTTTGATTTCTAAAGCATAAAGAACTGAATCGCTGAAAGAACGGGCCAGGGATTTCTGTTCAGGTACATCTTGTTTTGAACGAAATTTAACATTACGAACAACAAAATGTAGCTTATTATTTATTTTTTGAAAATAGAAGAGATAATTTTGCAAAGGTAGTCCGCTATAAATTCCTTTTTCTCCAATCCCTGATTCTAATGTCACTGTGACTAAATAGTTTTTATTCAGTTGTTCTGGCTTAACTTCCAAATATATCTCATCTTCACTGCGGTCAATACTGAACAGACCTTGTAGCTTATTAGTTGAATTAGCTATCAAGCCAAATCGCCGAAAAAGCTCTTTTTGAATATCCCAAACATTGTCAACAATTACTAAATTTTCTAATAAGTTTAATTGTTGCACATAAGTATTGGCAATTTCTTCAGCTTGAACTTGATAATTTCCAAATAAGTGGTAGAATAACAATGTGAAAATTAAGATTTTTTTAATCCAGTTCCTCATTCTTTAGCTACCTATATAAAAGCGTTTTTAGTATTTGTAAAACGCTTAATTAGAAATAGCTTAACTGTTATTTAATCCATTTGTATAGTCAGAATATTACTAAAATTGAGAAAAGAATTAGTCCGGAAATACTTTAGAAAAAAATATTTTAAATTTAATAACCCGGACTTATTTAAAAAGTGGGGGATATTGGTTTTTAGATTTTAATTTAAAAAACGGGTTGGAGATAGCTGAGCAATAATGCCATCTTTTTGTCCAGTTACCCATTTCGCAAAACGCTGTGCTAATGGTGGGACAATTACTAAAGGATTACTAAAGCCTGAAAATACATGGATATGAGGATATTCTGGAATACTGCCAATTAAAGGTAAGCGATCGCTACTAAAAGCGACTAAACAATGATGCCAACTACCAGGTAATTCCTGCAACGCTGGTAAAATTTCACCTATACCTTGTCTTAAATAGGCTTCACTTTGGGACTGATCTGGAATTTGATGAAGATTTATGATTCTAGTTAGTTGACCGATGTATATACTATTATCTTGAAACTGTACAGCACCTGTATCTAAAATCGCTGGCATTAATTCGCTACTAAGCTCATCCCACACTTGATCCACTTTAGTAGATTCAGCCTCTAATTGAAACCTTTGAAGTGTAGCGGGCATTACCAAAGTACGCAGCTGTAAATCAACAGGTATTGTAGCTAAAATTTCAGCATGAGAGAAATATAAACGGATCGGGATATGAGAATATTTTAGTAATTCACGACTAAACCCACCGGCACAAACAGCAATAAACTCGCTATAATAAGTTTCTGTACTAGTTTTAACAGCACCTGACTCTAAAACGGTTACTTGTGCAATCTGCATCTTACCACCAGCACGTAAAAAAGCTTGAATGTAAGCTTGTGTTGTTTTACTCGTGTTAATGTGTCCGTGCTTAACCGTTAACGCACCTGCGATCGCTTCTTTATTCAACAATGGTTCTAACTCACAAGCTTCTTTAGGAGTGAGTAATTTAGGAGAAATAGCAAAATTAGCATAAGATGCAGCAATACTTTCGGGATTACTAAAAGCAGGAATAGTCAATAACAAATCCAACTCCCGCAACTGAGTATCAGCATCCAACTCTGCTGATAAAATCCGATGACGTACCATCCCTTCATCACAAAGTTGACAAGTTAGCTCAGTAGTACCAGACCAAAAAGCTAATCCACCATAACTATAAACAGTAGCATTGGCAGGTGTAGTATCTTTCTCCAGCAATAATACAGAAAACCCTGCTTTCGCTAATTCATAAGCGATCGCAGCACCCGTAATTCCAGCACCAATAACAATCCAATCGTAGGTTTTCATTTTTATACACAATCAAAACAAACTATAGCAATCCTAAATTATTCTTAAAAGGGAACAGGGAACAGGGAAATCCCCATAATTAAAATTAGGGGATTTTAAAAGGGACGCCTTTTTTTCTTGCACTACGTGTCGCACTTCGTGCCACTTCGCTAACGAAAAAAAATCTTTTTATATTTTTCATAAATAAATTTAGGGGCGCGATTACCCAATTTTCGGGGCTAAATTCTTTCACTGTTTCCTGTTGCCTGTTAAGAGTTGCCGCCCCGAAGGGGCTTGGTGAAAAATTAGATCCCGAACTTCTTTAAGAAATCCGGGATCTGGACACCACGATTTTTTCCACAAATCAAACGGGATTGCTTTATTCTCTCTATAAGTAGCGTAAAAGATTTAAGGTTACGGTTGACCTACTGCCAATAACCTTAGATATAATCATTTAGGGAATAAAAATGCGGCGTGTTCCCAAATAGTTATCAAGGTAAAGAACAAGTTCAAGAAGACGATTCACGCATAGATCCCGATAATCTGTATCAGTTAGTAGGCGATCAGCATCACCAATGGTCGCAACAGGTAGTGAAGTCGGCGTATTTTCTTCACGCAGTACTTGCTCTAGTGAATCTTTACCTTTCATTCTGCGATTGGCAGTTAGCAAAATCATCTGGTTTGCTTGAGCGAAGCGCCAAACAACCCTATCATTGCTGGTCGCTGACAAGTTCATCTCCTCTAGCAGCATAAAACGTACTGATAATAACTCTGACCAACCCTGATTAGTGAGACTTCCTGATAAAAGTAATGCGTGTCCTTCCAAGTTGCGATCAACTAAAAAAATCATGTAGGAGACTCAAGTTTAGCTTGAAGTTTAGCCTTCTGTGCCTTAAGCTTCTCCCAAATGGCTTCTTTACCAGGTGGTGGAGGCATTTTGGCAATTTTGGCGATCAGCTCACGGTTTTGTTCCTCGTAGTAATTTTGCAGTTCTTCCGCTTCTTTCAGAACAATTTGATATTCCGCTTCAACTTCGGCACGATTTGCTTGAATATAAGCAATAGCCGCATTGATTTGAGCATCAGTGAGGTTAAAGAGACTGCGAATGAACTTAGGGGGATATTCGGCAGTTATGTAATCCATTACATCATAAAGTGTGATCCGAGTGCCGACAATTGTAAGCCCTCGCTCTGTACGAATGATTTGTGTCTGTCTATCTGCTTCTAGGATCATAGTTGTAACTTTTTAACAACTGTCCTCATCCTAACCTAAATAATTTATGATGCCACTTTACTTTTTATCTTAGCAGCAATAGCAACTAACCCCAAAAGTAAAAGTGAAGCTGGATTAATTATAGGTTCAGGAGCCGATACTCTAGCTTCACTTTCCCGAATTGCTAACAAAGTTAAATTAGTTTTACTGGAAAATGAACGTTGGAGAGAACCTGCTACTAAAGCTGAGGCAAATTCTTCTTTACCTTCAAAATCAAAGTCTTTAAATAATTTTGTCAGAGTGACATTGGGGCTATTTTCATTCTCTAGATAATCATTATTCGCAAAAGTATTTAAACTTCCATTTAAAGCAAAGAAATCTAAAGTTATTTTAGAAACTAATCTCGTATCTGTAAATAAATTCTTGATAAATTCAGAAAGATTTACTTGGGCAACATTTGTAGTATCAAGTAATAAAAAGGAAATATCTCCACTTGCTCTAGCATTTTCTGCTGGTGCTTCCTCAATAGCTGTTCTTAAATATAAAGCCGCAGTAAAATCAAAAATAAAAGATTGACCAGCATCAACATCAAAATTACCAACAATTTTCGCTTCAGTTTGGGCTAAACCAAAATAATCTTTATTCAAACCAAATGCTAAACTTAAAGCAGAAGTTGATGCTGTTGCTGGAGAAGGTATAAAGTCTGTTACTGCTCTATTTGTTTGATTAACTTCTCCTCCATTCGCAAAACCAAAGGTATTACCCTCATTTAATCTTTCAATTGCTGCAAATTCTTCATTAAAATTTGTAAATTTTAATTCACCTTGAGACAAAGCAAAAGTTGCAGCTTGAACAGGTGTAGAGAAAAATGCAGAACTAGCTAGCAATGGAGAAGCTACTAAAAACCGTTTGATAAATTGTAAATATAATTTCATTTTTAGTTTCCTTAAGTGAATTATGCTCTCAGTATTTATTTACAATCCCGAACATACCGATTCCGTATTTTACGTAATTTTGCAGATACGACGGGAACATTACTTGTTTTGCGATCGCCAAACTTCCCGAAATCAGTGCTAATCAACATAGTATGTCTTACTACAAACCAAAGTTGAGAAAAAATTGTCGAAAATCAAATTATAAATGTGGTTTTTCTTTGATCGGCAGAGCATAATAAGAGAATGCCTATTTATCTATTGGGTGTACTACTGGTAAATTTATTGTTATGCAGATTGCTTTCTTATACAAAAAACTAGAAAAATCAGTAAGATGGAAATTATGTGCAGCTCACTCAAATTCCACTAAATTTCTAGAAAAACTGAAGTTATCTTCTTGGTGGCATTTTGATTGTACTGAGTTACCGATTGATACTGTCGGTATTTTAATGAAGCAATTTTGTAATAAGCTAGTACACAAATGTAATAGTGTATATAAAATATTTAGTGCAAACGTACTTGGAGAAATTACTGTATGAAAACGATTGGTTCTCTGGTACGTTCTGATAATAACTTGGGAGTAGGGAAGATAATTGATATATCTGATACCCAAGCAACAGTTGAGTATTTTTGCTCTGTTGGACAACGTATCCAAAAAAGTTTGTCTCTCAGTGTACTAGAGCAAGTCAGACTTCAACGTCAAACTCGTTGCTACATCTACTCACATGAAGGAACATGGACTACTGCGAGAGTTCATGAATGGGATGAAGAAGATGATCTATATAGAATTGATTTACCTGACAAAAAGTCAATTGTAGCTACTGAGCAAGAAGTTTACGTTCGTTGTCACATCCCTAGTGATGTTGTTGTTGATCCCATTGACATTTTAGCGATGAAGAGTCAAGAGACTCCTTACTTTCATGATCGCCGATTTGCTCTGGTCAAAAATTTAATTTCCCAACGAGCAGTGAGTCGGGGAATGACGGGGTTAATTTCTGCTAACATTAAGCTTTATCCCCACCAAGTAGAAGTTGTCCGTCGGGTGTTAGAGGATCCAATTCAACGCTACCTTTTAGCAGACGAAGTTGGATTGGGAAAAACTATTGAAGCTGGTGTGATTTTACGTCAGTATTTACTAGATGAACCATCTGGACGTGCTGTGGTAATAGTTCCTCAACACTTAGTGGAACAATGGCAACAAGAGTTAGAAAATAAATTTTACATCTCCCACTTTGGTAAGCGAGTGGTAGTAGTTGCAACTGAAGATATCCACAAAGTTAACTCAAAAGCTAATGTGGGCTTTCTAATTATAGACGAAGCTCATCATATTGCGGCGATGGCAACTTCAAAAGCATCTCAGCGTAAGGATTTTGAATTCTGTAAATACCTAGCTCATAAAAGCGATCGCTTACTTCTACTTTCTGCAACTCCTGTAATTAACCATGAGCAGGATTTTTTGACAATGTTGCATCTGTTGGATCCAGAAACTTATAAACTTGATGATTTGGCAGGTTTCCGCAATAAAGTAGCAAAACGTCAGAACATTGGTAGAGTTCTGCTTTCTTTTAAAGAAGATGCCAAACCTTTCGTTTTAAAAACGAATCTGAAACAACTCCGGGATTTATTTCCAGAGGACAAGTATTTACTTAACTTAGCCAACGATTTAGAATCTTTACAGGATGGTACTGACACAAATAAGATTGTGAGAGCAATTCGCACTCATATCAGTGATACATACAGACTGCATCGGCGAATGCTCCGCAACCGTCGCGCTTCTGTAGAAGATGTCATTTTTGACCGTAATATTGTACCAAAAGCTGAGTATGATTTAGATGAGCGTAGCTATGATATCCATGAGTTACTGGAGGAATGGCGTAGTGTTGCTCCAGACGAGAAAGAATATCACAGGATTTTTCTACTTTTATTTCGTGCTTCTAGTACTTGGTTAGGTATTTTAGAACAAGTAATTAATATCCGTTTAAAAGGTGTATACACTACAGAACTAACCGAGGAGTTTGGTGTTGATAGTATAAATACGCTGACTAAAACTCCTTTATTTACAGGAGAAGAAGGAATTTTACGTAGACTGTTGCAAATAATTAGTCAACCTTCCCAAGATGGCGATCGCCTAGAATTACTGAAAACAGTTTTACTGTATCACTTATGTGAACCCTTCAAACTGCAATCCTTCCGAGGAAACTTAACAAAATTACTCCAACAAATCCAGCAAAGGATTAAAAGACCAATACCAGGTGATAAACTACCAAAAATTGTTGTATTTACAAGTTTTACAGCAACTGGAGCCGAAATTGTTCGTTGCTTAACTGAAAATTTTGGTGAAGGAACTGTTGCTAATCATCAATTTGGACAAACTCGCGCTCAAATAGAAACTAACCTTAATAAATTTAAAAACGATCCAAATTGCTTTGTTTTCGTCTGCGATTCTTCTGGAGAAGAAGGTCGAAATCTACAATTTGGTGATTGGATGATCCATTTTGACCTTCCTTGGTCGCCAAATCGTTTAGAGCAAAGAATTGGTAGGATAGACAGAATTGGACGCTCTTTAAAAGTCGAAGTAACAGTGTTTGCTGGCCCAGACTTAGAGGATAGTCCTCAAGATGCATGGTATCGATTATTAAAAGATAGCTTTAGTATCTTCCAGCAATCCATTGCTAGCTTTCAGTTTTACATTGATGGAAAGTTACCACAACTAGAAGAAATTTTATTTAAATTAGGAGCAACTGGACTAGTAGAAAATATAGAAATCATTCAGAAAGAAATTGAAGAAGAAGAAATAAAAATCAGCGAACAAAACGCTCTTGATGAAATTGACGCTTTTGATGAAAATGCTGCTCACTATTTTCAGACATTAGACGATTATGATGCTACACATAATCAAATAGAACAAGTAACAGAAAATTGGTTTTGTAATGCTTTAAGATTTCAAACAGTTGAGAATCCTAATTTATCAGCAGTCAAACGTTATAAAGCAAGCGATAATACCTTAGTTGCTATTGATGATTTGAAAAGTCGTTTTACAGGTGTCTTATCAAAATTTGGGACTTACAACCGTAGGATAGCAAACGAAAATAACGTTAAGCTTTACCGTATAGGTGAAGAATTTACAGAAGCATTATCATCTTACATACATTCAGATGACCGGGGTCAAGCCTTCGCTATGTGGCGATTTGAAGAAAGTTGGGATCCAAGGGAAGGTATGGAGTGGTTTGGGTTTAGATTCAATTATATAATTGAAACAAATTTAGTAAATTATACACAAGATGCTACCCAATACACAATTTTGCAAAGACGTGCTGATGGGTTATTCTCGCCAATTGTGCAGAGTATATTCATTGATGCACGACAGGAGCCAATGAGTGTTGTGGAAGATGAAGCACTATTAAATATTTTGCAAAGACCTTATAGAGGCAAAGATAGTAGATACCGCGATTACAATTTAGCCAAAAATCGTTTACCTATACTGGATGAATTTGTTGATTCTAGTAGGTGGCAAGATTTTTGTTATCGAGCCAGAAGAACTTCTTTAGAATTACTTAACCAGGGTACTAAATTTAAAGAATTGTGTTCCACGAGTGTTTTACGTGCAGAGCAAAAATTAGGCAAGAGATTAGACCAGTTAAAACTACGGGTAAACAGATTAGTTGAGCAAAAAAATCCTGACTCACTACTTGCACAGGAACTTCACGATGAAACAGCCTACGCAAGTGCAATTGTAGAAGGAATCCGCAATCCCCGTATTTATCTAGATTCTGTTGGCTTCATAATTGTTTCTGGGCGATCGGCTGTTGAATTTAATGAAGAAGTGTAAGTAGGTGGGTGGAAAAAATTATCGTTGAGGTTGGGGAGTAGGAAAGAGGATTTTAGAGATTTTACATTTCGTTACAGCGGTTTTCAACTTGATGAGGTACATAGGCAACGCAGCTATTTTGTAATTCATGCTCCTCGTCAAACAGGTAAAACCACAGCAATGCTAGCGCTGGCCAAAGAGCTAACCGATAGCGGACAATATTGCTTGGCGTGATAAAATCAAAGACCCAGAAGCAAAAGGAATAGACCAGTTAGAGGCTTATTTAGAACGGATAAAAGCAGATTATGGATGGTTATGTGTTTTCGATAGACGCTCGAATGCACCTGCTTTTATTGACCGTTTGAAAACTAGAAATACCACGACTGAAAAGGGACGTTCTATTGTTATTATACGTGCGTAGTAAAGCGTTACTTTATGAGAAAAGCAGAGATTACCTCGTTGTTGAGATATCGGTGTATGCTGCTGCAATTAGTAAAATCATTGTATTTTAGAGTCTTACTCAATACCATATTTAATCTTCAATAAGAATAATTTTTATATTTTTTTAATGTGTTCTGTGAATTGAATGAGTTTACAAAAATTTTAAAAAGCTGTTCCTAGTAATTACAGTAATAATTTTATGCCTCAGTAGATTATTCAGTATTTCTACTGTTTGAAATCAAGCTTGTGACAGCAGAAATTAGGTATCAGAAATGCAATTTATACAAACTATAGTCAAGTTGACTAATAACGTAATTATGAGGCAAGTAAAATTGGAAACTTATTATGTTTGGATTTGTTTAACAATAAAATGTGGGGTGATACCCCCTAGACAATAACACTGAGATAATTAGTAATAGCAGGGAGATAATAGTTTTTTATAGGGTTATGCCCGTTACGTATAAATGGGGTAAAGAGCAAAGCAATGAATATTTCTATTCTGATCTACGGAGGAGATATCGCTACACTTCCAGATCAGATCCGTGATGGAACCGCTTTTAGTGTAGAAGTTATCGCCAATTTAGATCAGGCGGTATCGCGTATTCAAATTTCACCGCCCGATGTTATGCTTGTGCAAGCAAGTTGTGATGGCAGTATGCAACTCTGTCGTTGGCTTAAAGATGTAACAAAGTTATCGTGGATTTACTGCATTCTTTTAGAGGATCGGGCTGAGGTATTGGCTGATCGAAGTAAATATGGATGGGAGTGGGAGTTGGAGATGACTTCTTCTGCACTTCGACAAGGAGCTGATGCTTACATTTGGCAACTTCCAGAAGAAAAGACAGAAAAATCTTTAGTTTCTGAGTTAAGTGCTAACAATCGCTTACTACTAGCACAATTAACGGTAGGTTTACGGAAAGCTCAAAAATATCGTGATTTGGTACGAACGAATGATTTACTTTCAGCGATCGCTTTAGCTGATGCGTTAACAGAAATGAATAATCGTCGTGCTTTAGAGTGGGATTTACCCAGACAAATTCAAAAAGCACGTAGTAGTAACTCTCCAATGAGCTTGATTATTTTAGATGTGGACTTTTTTAAGAAAGTTAACGATAGTCATGGACATTTAGTAGGCGATCGCCTGTTACAGTTACTGTGCAATCGCTTACGACACAACCTGCGGTTTCAAGACACTCCTTTTCGTTACGGTGGTGAAGAATTTGTGATTATTCTGAGTAACACAACTAGTGATGAAGCAATGGTTGTAGCTCGTCGTTTAAATCGCATAGTCAGCGAACAACCATTCGCCATTAATAACAAATTATCTCTCAACGTCACAATCAGCTTGGGAACAGCTTGTCTCCAACCAGAAGATGATGCTGATGGCAAAAGCTTACTCCATCGCGCCGATCAAAGGTTACTAAAGGCGAAAGCTACTGGTCGTAATCGCGTAATTGGAGTATCCGATGCATCCCAATCTCATCTAAAAGCTGTGACTTCATGAAAATAACGCAGAGTTTCATTTTAGACTTTTGATTAATAACTTTTGTGAATTCAATTTAAACAGAAGCAATTATTGCTTGTACCATAGCACTTTCACATTCAGAAACTGAGGCACGTTTTCCCATAGCATTTACTAAAGCTTGGTAAGCTGCCCAGTTTTCTTGTAGTAAAGTCTTAGCTTGTAAAGCACAAAAGCGTTGTTTCTGTTGACAAACAGATTCAGAAAAACCTAAATTTGTCAATACTTGCGACAACTTACTTTTATCATCAGCTCCACCCTCAGCGTTATGAAAAACTAGAGTCTCAGCAGCAATACCTGCCATCCAGATAGTACAGTAACGGTCTAGCATTTGAGCGCTAATTTTACCTTTTTCCAGTTGGGATGCTAACTCTTCATCATTAAAGCTAACTCCACCTTGTCCTAATTGTTTTTGCTTTAAAGCTTCCCAAGCGCTAAGAGTATAACCAGTAACCGGAATACCTAGTAAGTGCGCGACAAGAAAATGTCCAGCTTCGTGGTGAACAATGCGTTCTCTGTGTGCAGGTGAAAAACTGGCAATCCAATCTAGCAGTAAAGTACTACCTTTGCCTTGTAAACTGAAACTATCAAAAGTGGCAATTCCCAACAGCGCGAATGTCGTAATCGCTGGGATTGTGGGCGATAAGTTGAATAATGGTCCCAGTAAACTAGATATCGTTATGAAAAAGATGGCGATCGCAATTAAATTTATAGATATTTGGCTCATTGGATTTATGAGTGTAGCTTAATCTTTCTTAATTATGCACAAAAGTTAAGAATATAGCTCACATTCTTTCAATTCATTTGTACTAATGACATCTATAGCAGAACTCACATTTCGACCACTTGAGAAAAAGCAAGGGCTAGAAATTCTTTGTTGGCGGTATTTGCCACCATTAGATTATTACAATTTTGATGTTGAAATTAGTAGGGTGCGTTACGGCACGACAATATTAAAACCAAAAGCAGAAATTATTTGCCGTAACGCACCGTTAACCAGAAAGCGGTGCGTTACGCTGACGCTTAAACGCACCCTACTACCAACACATTTTTTTGCATGAAGTCTCACAGGCAATTATATTATAGAATCAACAGCCTAGACTTATGCTATCTGCTTGACTCAATAATCGGTAGTTTTTGGGAACACTAAGGTAGCGATCATAATTTAAAGCAAGCTTTTATGTCTACTGAGTTGCGTATTGAGACTCTTAAAGGGACATTAACTGGTTCTCAAATACCTAGAGCTAAAAAAGAATTAAGCATCTATGAAAATCCTTTATTTATAGCAGCATTTAATTTGGGTAGCTGGACATTTCCACAATGTTCTACAATTCCTCGGATTGCAGGTAAAGAATTTTGGGACAAGATTCACATTGACTATGATATTGTTGAGAATCACGTCAGGAATATGTTGCAAAAAATTGACAAAGCTTTTGCCGAATTGGCTGCAAGCGAAAGATTAAATCATTCTCAAGATGAATTAAACCAAACATGAAGATATTTTGACTTACGAAGAGAAAAGGGAGAGCTGCTCACATATTTGTTGTCCTTTGGGAGCCTGACCTTGAATTACGCTGTAAATATAATCACCAATTGCCTTGGCAAGTAATACTGGTACCGCATTACCAATTTGTTTATACTTAGAAGTAACAGAGCCATAAAAAATCCAATCGTCAGGAAAAGTTTGGATTTTAGCACACTCTCGCACACTTAAAGGACGTAATTCTACAGGATGACACATATCTGTAGCTTTCTGGTGTGGACAGGTTGTTACCGTAGGTGATGGTTTATCCCAGGATAATCGCCTGTAAAAGCCAACCTTACCACCTCCCGATTCGTAAGCACCCCCCATTGCTTCTTTTTTTAATTCTTCTGGTAAATATCTCCAGTTTTGTCCTTCTTTTAGTAATCTCAGATACTTTAAGCGGCTTTCTGAGTATGGTGTAAACTCAGGCTGTGGGTCAACGATACCTGTTAAACCGTCTCTTAGGGTACGCCATTTAGGTAATTTTTTTCCGTCTTGAGAATAAATAGCAAAAGGAAATGTGATAGGTTCATCATCTCTAGAACCGATAAATACTACACGTTCTCTGTTT
>Ga0224723_1001168_pt1 | contig 16474 bp, 12 predicted proteins | sample Balambano_FR2_Me_FD_161647 | JGI IMG/M metagenome (GOLD analysis project Ga0224723, IMG submission 161647) | Freshwater sediment microbial communities from Lake Towuti, South Sulawesi, Indonesia - Balambano_FR2_MetaG | ecosystem: Environmental > Aquatic > Freshwater > Lake > Sediment | place...
GGGTGTTAAAAAGAAAATGCGGGTTTATCTGCGCCTTCAAAAAATTCAGTTCGCTGATCAGCCGTTCGTTCTCTACTTCCTTTTGTCGCGCCTGAAATTCAAACCAATCTTTGGCAAAGCGAAGCATGGCAATGAATACTACGATAAAGAGCGTGGTGGCCACGGCCTGCACAGCATACGTGGTGCCGTAGAAGTATTTTACCTGGTAGGTGTAGCCATCAATAAGGTAACGCTGCAAGTGTACGCGCACCACCATGAGCAATACGAACGGAACGGTGAACTCCAGCAGGTATTTGCCCAGTTTTTTTTGTTTCAGAAACCGCGGCAATAGGATGAAATAGTTAAGATAGGCCACGGCCATATTAAAGGCCACCTGCACACCCGCTCTTGAAAAAGCTTCCGAGAGGCTGATGTCGGCACCGCGAAAGGCCGATATCTGGTACACAAAGAACGACAGGTACACCCCCCAGAATGACAAGTGCAGCAACACTACCCGGTATCGCGGTAAAAAGATATTCATGATTTTCGTGAGCCTTTGCCCGAAATGTACGCTGTGCCCAGGCTTGCAGATGCATTGTGCCGGCTAAATTAGACCAATGGGGCGCACACTTCGACACTTCGTTCTTTTTGCCTGACGGGCCGGTTAGTCGAGTAATTGGCCGAACTATCGAGGCATATTGGCCGCTGGTATAATAGCCGGCACCATGCGGAAACCAAATGGTTGTTTTGCAGTTGTATCAGAGTGGCAGTTGCCATTTTACTCTAAAATAAACGGTCATGAAGTTTGTAAGCATTGTGTTTCTTCTCACATCGTCCATTGCCTGGGCGCAGGCGCCAGGCGGTGCCGCGGTGAACGGTCGGATTACCGGTATCGTGATTGACGGGTCGTCTCAGCAACCCGTGGAGTTTGCGACTGTCGCGCTTAACGACCCTAAAACCAATAAGCCCGTCAACGGCTCGGTGTGCGATGAAAAGGGCCGCTTCACGATTACGAAAGTGGACGCAGGCAGTTATATGCTTGCCATCTCATTTATCGGGTACGAGACCTACACGGCCGCAGTGGAGGTAACTGAAAAGAAAAGTGTTATCGCGATGGGCACGATCAAAATCAGCCCCGTGGCAACCGAGCTGAAAGAAGTGGTGGTGGAAGGCCAGCGGTCGTTGGTGGAAGAGAAGGTAGACCGCACCGTTTACAACGCAGAGAATGATGCCACCGCGCGCGGGGGCGATGCCACAGACGTATTGCGAAGGGTGCCGATGCTTTCGGTTGATCTTGACGGGAACGTATCATTGCGCGGCAACAGCAACATTCGCGTGCTCATTAATAACAAGCCCTCGACCATTGCGGCCAGCAGCGTGGCTGATGCGCTAAAACAAATACCGGCCGATCAGATCAAGAGTGTGGAAGTGATCACATCGCCCTCGGCCCGTTACGATGCAGAGGGGTCATCGGGTATCATCAATATCATCACAAAGAAAAATACACTGCAGGGCGCTACGCTGGGCGTGGACTTGGGCGTGGGGCTGCGCGGCTCTAATCTGGGTCTGAACGGAAATTACCGCGCCAAAAAAATGGGCTTCTCATTGGGTGGCTGGGGCCGTGCAGGCTACAACATTGTGGGCGCTTTCGAAAACCAGCAAACCACAGGTACAGCGGGCAATGAAACGGTAAATATTCAAACAGCAGACACTCGCAGAAACGACCTTATGGGCCGATACAACCTGGGGTGGGATTACGACATCAATAAATATAACTCCCTTAATGCGGGCGTTCGTCTTGGCGTTCGCAACGGCAATACCTACCAGGACGGGCTCACCACAAGGCGTTTTGACAACGGCACACTTGTGTCGTCCAACTTACGCGATGCCATCTCGTCCGATTTATCAAATACCATCGACATGAACCTCGACTACCTGCGCACGTTCGATAAAACAGGCAAAGAGTTTAGCGTCAGCACACAATACAGCGTGAACAACCGCGAGAATAATTTTCAAAACATACTGTTCAACGAATCTACATTTGAAACGTTAAGCCGCATTCGCAACGACAACCAGAGCCTTAACGAAGAAATTACCGTGCAGGCCGACTATCAAACACCTCTCGGATCAAATCAGATTGTAGAGGTGGGCGGCAAGGAAATCATCCGCAGAGTTTCCAGCGACTTTCAGTTCTTCAGCGCTGCGGGAGAAGGCGAGTACCAGCCGGCTACAAACTCCAACTTAGCCAATGTGTTCAACTACAATCAAGACGTTACGGCCGGTTACCTATCGTATACCCTCTCCACAAAAAATGCCTACAGCCTGAAGGCGGGCGCGCGTTACGAGTACACGCGCATTACAGCTAACTTTCAAAACGCAACCGAACTCAACACCGACATCCCCGATTACGGGGCGCTGGTGCCGAGTGTAAACTTATCCAAGCGGCTGAACAGCGGCAGAACGGTAAAGCTGGCGTACAACAGGCGTTTGCAGCGTCCGTCCATTCAGTTCCTGAATCCTAATATTCAGGCGGCCAACCCCCTGAACGTGACAATTGGTAACCCCAGCCTGGCGCCCGAGTTTACCGACAACTTTGAGATTTCGTACAACACGTTTATCAAAGGCACATCGCTTAATCTGTCCTCTTTCGTACGCAATACCAACAGTGCCATTCAGCCCGTGCGCGAAGTTCGTGGCGACACTATTTTCACCAACTATCAAAACATAGGGCAGGAGAATGCTTACGGTTTGAGTGTTTTTACCAACGCAACGGTGGGTAAGTTGTCGCTGAATGGCGGGGGTGATGTGTATTATGCCACACTCGCCAACAATGTGCCCGATCCGTTGTACAACGCCAGCAACCAGGGCTGGGTGTACAGCGGCCGTGTGTTTGGAAGCTACAACCTTGAGAAAGGCTGGGGTCTTCAGTTCTTCAGTTTTTATCGTGGGCGGCAGGTAAACTTGCAGGGCTACCAGGGAGGCTTTGGTGTATACAGCCTGGGTGCGCGCAAGGACTTTAAGAATAAGCGCGGCAGCATTGGCTTCGGTGCCGAAAACTTCATAACCCCGGTTTTCCGCATTCGCAGCGAAACCGTATCTCCCGTCATCAATCAAAAGAGCGTAAACGAGTTGCGCAACATGAGTTTCCGCATCAACCTCAGCTATCGCATTGGCAAGATGAGTTTTGACAATCAACGCACTGGTCGCAAAAGAAGATCGGTTAACAATGACGACTTGAAAGATGGTGGTGGCGATGGTGGCGGCATGGGCGATGGCGGCCAGGGTGGAGGTCAAGGCGGAGGTGGCTTCCGGCCTTCAGGCAACGGCCGGCAGCCAGCAACAGCACCGGCTGCTGCTGCGCCTAAAATGCCGGCTGCCAATCCCGCGGCAGTAGTGAAAGCCGAGGGCAAATGGACCTACACCGTGGAATCGCCACAAGGTGGAAACGGCACCTACACTATCACCAAAGACGGAGAAAAATATACAGGCTCCATCAAAAGCAACCGCATGGCCAACGAGACAGCGCTCACCAATGTTACCGTAAACGGCAATGAGCTGGCGTACCAATACGAATTAAGTATGGGCGGCAATACAGTGGTAATCATCGTAAAGGGGATTATCACTGGCGACACCTTTACCGGCACCATGACGTTGGGCCAGTGGGGAAGTTTCCCGGTAACAGGCAAACGGGCTCAATAACTTTTCTTTTGTAGTGTGGAAGCAGGCCATGGGTGGCCTGCTTTTTTTATTTGAACCTAACCGGCTGGCTGCGGGTTTATCTTTACAAAAAAACTAATTTACCGTCTGAAACGTCTCTAAAAATATTATCCAAAAACCGATATGGACCAACACAACGAATTTAGAAAGTATGCCGTGCACCACCTGGGCATGAGTGGAAATACCGTAGACGACTACGCCCGCAAAATTGAGAACATGACGCAGTACGTCATTGAAGAGCGCCCGGGCAACTTCCGCGCCATCGATGTTTTTACACGCCTCATTTCTGACCGCATAATTTTTTTGGGCATGGGCGTGGATGATCAGATTGCCAACTTGCTGATTGCGCAACTGCTTTTTCTCGAATCGGCCGATCCTAAAAAGGATATTATCATGTACATCAATAGCCCGGGCGGCTCGGTATATGCGGGCCTGGGTATTTACGATACCATGCAATACATCAACCCCGATGTGGCCACCATCTGCACGGGTTTGGCCGCCTCCATGTCGGCCGTGTTGCTGTCGGCAGGGGCAACCAAAAAACGATCGGGCTTACCCCACAGCCGCATAATGATCCACCAGCCCTCGTCTGGCATGCAAGGCACGTCTAAGGACATGGAAATTTCATTGAAGCAGACCATTGAAGTGCGCGAAGACCTGTATAAAATTCTTGCGAAACACACGGGCAAAACGTTTGACGATATTGAGCGCGACTCTGACCGCGATTACTGGATGCGCGCCACGGAAGCCAAAGAATATGGCATGATTGATGAAGTGCTGGAGCGGAAAAAATAGGCCGGGGCACCGGCAGGCACTCAATGTGCCAATTATTAAATACCTTTGTGGCATTGTCACCGGCACACGCAACATCGGTGAGTTGACTCAACACACATATGGCCGAAGTAACTTGCTCGTTTTGTGGAAGAAATAAAAAAGATGTAGACCTGATGATTTCAGGCATACACGCCCACATTTGCGATAAATGTGTAACCCAGGCCAGCGCCATCCTGCAGGAGGAGAAAAAAAATAAGGTGGAGGCAGGCAACCTGCCCAACTTTAAGCTCGTCAAGCCCCGCGAAATCAAAAAGTTTTTAGATGAGTACGTCATCGGGCAGGATGAGGCCAAAAAGGTAATGTCGGTGGCAGTGTATAACCACTACAAACGTCTGATGCAGCGTAAAACCGATAATGATGTGAGCATCGAGAAATCGAATATCATTATGGTGGGCGAAACTGGTACCGGTAAAACCTACCTGGCCCGTACGCTGGCAAAAATTTTACAGGTTCCATTTTGTATTGCTGATGCGACTGTGCTGACGGAAGCCGGTTATGTAGGGGAGGACGTGGAAAGTATTCTCACACGGCTGTTGCAGGCTGCCGATTACAACACCGAGGCAGCCGAGCGCGGCATTGTGTACATCGATGAGATAGACAAGATCGCGCGTAAGTCCGACAACCCGTCCATCACCCGCGATGTGAGTGGCGAAGGGGTACAACAGGCCTTACTAAAATTGTTGGAGGGCACTTCGGTAAATGTGCCCCCACAAGGCGGGCGCAAACACCCCGACCAGAAGATGATTACTGTGAACACCGAGAACATCCTGTTTATCTGTGGCGGTGCGTTCGAAGGTATGTCGCGTTTAATTTCGCGCAGGCTCAATACACGCCCCTTGGGTTTTGCTGCTACAGCCGATAGTATGGCACCCATTGATGTTGATAACGAAAACCTGCTTCGCTTCATCTCAGCGCAGGATCTTAAAGCATTTGGCCTCATCCCCGAACTAATTGGCCGCCTGCCGGTGGTGTCATTCCTTAATCCACTGGATCATAGCGCACTGCGCAAGATATTGATTGAGCCTAAAAACGCATTGGTGAAGCAGTATAAAAAACTGTTTGCCATGGAGGACATCGACATTGAGTTTAAAGACGGAGCCATCGATTTTATTGTGGAGAAGGCCCTCGAATTCAAGCTGGGGGCACGTGGCTTGCGCTCTATTTGCGAAGCCATTATTAACGATGCCATGTTTGAGTTGCCTTCAGAAAAGACCACCGACCGGTTGGTGATTAACCGCGCTTACGCGGAAGAGAAATTCAGCAAATCGCACTACAGCAAGTTGAAAGTGGCCTAGCAGTTGCCACCGGCAAGCGTGTAGTATTACTACAGTGCCGGGTTAATTTGAAAGTGCCGAAGCACGGCCACTACGTGGCAGGCTGTGCCCGCCATGACAAACAGGTGCCACACAAAGTGGCCATAGCGAATGCGGTGATCGTTGGCATAGAAAACAGTACCCAGTGAGTACATGATGCCTCCCCCCAGCACCCAGAATATTTCGACATCGGAAAGGCTTTCATACAAAGGCTTGGCCGCCAGCACTGCCATCCAGCCCATGCCGAGGTAAAGTACAAGCGACAGCCGGCCCGAGTTTGCACCCCAAACCGATTTCATCACCACGCCAAAAATAGCCAACGCCCATACGGCACCAAATAGCAGCCAGCCCCAGGGTGGGGGAAGAATACTTAGCGTAAAGGGGGTATACGTGCCGGCTATGAGTAAAAAGATGGCACTGTGGTCAAAGATTTTGAACAGCCGCTTGGCGCGGTTATTCGCCAGTGCATGGTAGAGACATGAGCTGAGATAAAGCAAAAACATGGTGCCGCCAAACAAGCTTACGCCCGTTACCGCCAGTGTACCCGTGGTGGAAGCCACCATCAAAGGCGTTACTGCCAGAGCTGCCAATGCGCCTAACCCATGACTCACGCTGTTGGCAATTTCCTCGCCCAGGGTTTGAGGTCTGTTTTTATCGATGGCCATGCAGATAATCAATCATGCGTTGTGCTGTATTTTCAGAAGCTGAGCCTACATCCAGCAGGTTGTACACCTGCTGATAGCCGTGCAGCACCGCCTCGCGGTAAGCGCCTGGCTCGGCCAGCCGTTTCAGTTCATTTTCTACATTTTCCACTGTCATGGCGTGCTGCAAAAACTCTTTGATCACCTCGCGGTTGGCCACCAGGTTTACCAGCGAAATGAACTTTACTTTTATAAAGCGAATGCCTATGGCGTACTCAATAGCTGCCGCGCGGTAGATAACAGCCTGCGGTACGCGAAACAAACCTGTTTCGAGCGTGGCCGTTCCGCTGGTAACGATCGCGGCATCCGCACAACTCAGCAGGTCATAAGTTTGCTCATACACCAACTGTACATGCGGAATATTTTGCAGCGGGCGATACAGTTCCACCGGCAGGTTTTTAACAGCAGCCACCACATAATAATACTGCGGGTTTCGCCTGGCTACTTCGGCCATCAGGGGCAGCATGCGCGCCAACTCTACTTTGCGGCTGCCGGGCAGCAACGCAATGATTTTTTTTTGGTTTGCGTTGGGCGTAATGGTTTGCCGGAAGGCGGCATTGGGTGTGAAACTTTTGATGGCGTCAAGCACCGGATTACCCACATAGTCTACATCCCAGTTGAATGTTTTAAAGAAGTCTTTCTCGAACGGCAAGATGCAAAACATGCGATCTACATTGGCTTTGAGCTTCCAGGCCCGTTGCGTATTCCATGCCCATACTTTGGGCGATATGTAGTAGTAAACGCGAAAGCTGTTTTGTTTGGCAAAGCGGGCGATGCGCAGGTTGAAACCGGCATAGTCGATTAAAATAACAACATCAGGCTGAAAGTCGATAATATCTTTTTTGCATTGCGCCAGGCGCTTGGCAATGGTGCGCAAGTTGGCCAGCACCGCTACTACGCCCATAAATGCCAGGTGTTGGTAGTGCACGGTAAGTTGCATGCCGGCTGCCTGCATGAAGTCGCCACCGAAGCCGCGCATAACGGCCTGCGTGTCGCGAGCGCGCAGAGATTTAATCAGGTTGCCGCCATGCAAATCTCCCGAGCGTTCGCCAGCGATAAGATAATATTTCATTTAGCGCGCGCTTGAAGATGAGTGGCGCGGCAGTGCGCACTATTCGCCCCGATAGTCCACATAATTGCGGGGTGTTTCGTACAAGCGCACTTCGTGCAGGGTGCCAAACCTGCTGATGGCCGAAATGCGCGGGGCCAGAATTTTCCATATCTCCACCACCAGTGTCTCGCAACTGGCCAGCTTGCCATGCATGAAGTCTACGTCTAAGTTCAGATTTTTGTGATCTACTTTTTCGATCACTTCTTTGCGAATAAGCGTGCTCAGTTTTTTTAAGTCGATCACAAACCCCGTATCGGGGTCAGGGGTGCCTCGCACCGTAACGATAAGTTCGAAGTTATGACCATGCCAGTTTTCGTTGGCGCAGGGCCCAAACACTTCTTCGTTTTTTTCTTTCGTCCACGCGGGGTTGTATAGCTTATGCGCAGCGTTGAAATGTTCTTTGCGGCTTACGTAGATCATACCTGAAAAACTGTGCAAATATACGCTAACTTGTCCGCAAAAAACGGGCAACATGATTGTAGTAACGGGCGCAGCCGGTTTTATCGGAAGCTACCTGGTGAAGCGCTTGAACCAGGACCAATTTAATGCCATTGTTGCGGTGGATCAATTCGGCCATCCCGCCAAGGAAAAAAATCTTGAAGGGGCCCGCCTGTGGCAGCGCGTAGATCGCGATGATTTTTTTGAGTGGTTGGATAAGCACCAGGAAGGTGTTGAGTTTATTTTTCATATCGGTGCGCGCACGGATACCACCGAATTCGACACTCATATTTTTGACAGGCTGAACCTCCATTACACGCAAGCTCTTTGGCAACGCTGTTGCCGGTACCACATTCCTCTGGTGTACGCTTCCTCTGCCGCTACTTATGGCCTGGGCGAACACGGATATGATGACGATGAATCGCGCCTGGCAGCACTCAAGCCGCTCAACCCGTATGGCCAGTCGAAACAGGACTTTGATGTGTGGGCGTTGCAGCAAAATGAACAGCCTTTTTTCTGGGCGGGCTTAAAGTTCTTTAATGTATACGGCCCAAACGAATACCATAAGGGGCGCATGGCCTCGGTGATCTGGCACGCCTACCGGCAAATTGAAAAGACCGGTGGCATGAAGCTGTTTAGATCGCACAACCCTTTATATAAGGATGGCGAGCAGCAACGCGACTTTGTATATGTGAAGGATGTAGCGGAAGTGTGCATGTTTTTAATGCACCATCGCAAAAATTCGGGTATCTATAATTTAGGATCGGGAAGGGCGCGCACGTTTTTAGATTTGGCCCATGCAGTATTCAATGCGATGGACAGGCAAGCCAACATCTCTTTTATCGATACGCCAACCGATATCCGCGACAAATACCAATACTTTACTGAGGCCAACATGCGCAAACTCAGATCGATTGGATACTCGAAAGAATTTCACTCGCTGGAGGCGGGCACCAACGATTATGTGCGAAACTTTTTGAGGGCGGGAAGGTATTTCTAAAACTTGAAGACAAAGGTAAGTCGCAAAGCAATTCCTGTTTACTAACCCAGCGCCTCCACACCGGGCAGCACGTTGCCCTCAAAGTACTCCAGCAGTGCGCCACCGCCCGTAGATACATAACTTACACGGTTGCTGAAACCCAGTTGCGCAACGGCAGCGGCCGAGTCGCCACCCCCTATAAGCGAGAAGGCGCCTGATTGTGTGGCGGCAACTACCGCTTCAGCTACCTTTCTGGTGCCTTGGGCAAACTTTTCCATTTCGAATACACCCATAGGCCCATTCCACAGAATCGTTTTTGAGCTTTTAATCACACCTGAGAAAACTTCAGTTGCCTGCGGGCCAATGTCCAGCCCCAGCCAGCCATCCTTAATAGACAGGTTTTGGGCCACTTCGGTATTGGCTTGTGCATCAAACTTATCGGCAATAACGGAGTCGATCGGCAGGTGCAACTCTACGCCTTTGGCTTTGGCTTTTTGAATCAACTCTTTGGCTAGCTCCAGTTTGTCTTCTTCTACCAGCGACTTGCCGATGTTACCCCCCAGGGCTTTGAAGAAGGTGTAGCTCATGCCTCCGCCAATAATCAGGTGATCGACCGTGTTGAGTAATCGTTCGATGATCAGAATTTTATCAGATATTTTTGCCCCGCCCATAATGGCTGTAAAAGGTTTATCAGCATTTTGAAGCACGCGTTGGGCGTTATCCAGCTCGGCAGCCATCACCAGGCCTGCGCATTTTTCAGTGAAGAACTTCGCCACGATGGTAGTGGAAGCATGTGCGCGGTGGGCCGTGCCAAACGCATCGTTTACGTACACATCGCCCAAGGCAGCAAGCTTTTTCGCAAAGGCCTCGTCTCCTTTTTCTTCTTCAGGATAGAAGCGCAAGTTTTCCAGCAGCAGCACTTCGCCAGGCTGCAGGGCAGCCGATTTATCGCGCGCCTCCTGCCCCACGCAGTCGGGGGCAAAGTGCACCGGTTTACCCAGCAGATTTTCCAGCGTGCTGATGGTGTGCCTGAGCGAATATTTGTCTTCAGGCCCGCCCTTGGGTCGGCCTAGGTGCGACATGAGCACGCAACTGCCGCCAGCCTCCAGAATTTTTTTAAGCGTAGGAATGGTGGCCCGAATACGGTTGTCGTCTGTAACCTTAAATGCTTTATCCAATGGCACGTTGAAATCAACGCGGATCAGGGCACGCTTATTTCTCAAATTCAGGTCGGCAAGAGTTTTCATGAAGGTTGAGATTTTGAACGGATGCGAAAATAGCAAATGACACAAACATTGCGCGGTGGCACTAATCGCCAAAACTGATGCCCAGCCCCTTGGCTGCCGACACCAGGAAGGAGTTCTTATCGACTGTGTGGTATTGTGCGGTAGCTTCTTTCAAGGGTACCGAGGTAACCGAGTTATGTTTAAAGGCTACCATCTCGCCAAACTTGTTTTCGAGCGCCAGCTCAAAGGCTTTTACGCCAAACAGCGATGCCAGCACCCGGTCGAACGCCACCGGTGTGCCGCCCCGCTGGGTGTGGCCCAGAACGGTCTCGCGTATCTCAGCCTTGCAGCCGGCATCTTTCAATTGTTTTGAAAGCTGGTAGGCTACCCCGCCCAGCCGCACATGCTCCGAACCTTTGTCGCCTGCCGAGGCGGTGATGCTGCCCTGTTTGGGTTTTGCCCCCTCGGCAATAACGATGTTGGCAAACCCTCGGCCATTTCTATAACGTGCGTCAATTCGCTTTACCAGTTTGCTGATGTCGTACGGAATTTCGGGTATTAAACAGATTTCAGCCCCGCCCGCAATGGCCGTATGCACGGCAATCCAGCCGGCATCGCGCCCCATCACTTCCATGATCATTACACGGTGGTGGCTTTCAGCCGTGGTTACCAACTTATCAAAACTATCGGTGGCAATTTGCACAGCGGTTTGAAAGCCGAACGTCACATCGGTGGACGATAGATCATTATCGATGGTTTTGGGAACGCCAATCATGGGCAAGCCTTTATTAAACAATACTGTAGAGATGCGCTGCGACCCATCGCCCCCGATGTTGATGATGGCATCAAATTGTAGGGCGCGTAGTTTTTTTACCAGCTCATCCGACCGATCGGTAAAAACCACGGTACCATCGGGCTGTGGCGTGGGGTAGTTTATGGGGTTCGACTTGTTGGTGGTTTTCAGAATGGTACCTCCTTTTACGTGAATGCCTGCTGTGCGCGCAGAAGTGAGTTTTATTATCTCTTGTGGCTCGTTCAGTATTCCGTTAAACGCTTCTATGCTGCCGTGCACTTCCCACTTGACATTTTTATTCAGTGCATTTTCTCTACGCGCCCGTTTTGCTACCCCCCTGATCACGGCATTGAGGCCGGGGCAATCGCCACCGCCTGTGAGCACCAGTACTTTTTTTACTTTTTCCATACCTGAAAAGTAAGGAAACATTTTTCCGTTTGACGAATGGTTGCGCAGATCATTTTTATGCCGAGGCCCTTCGCAGCCGATCGTTAATGGCCCGGCCTAAACCTGCCTCGGGCACGTACTCGGCAAGGATGATGTCCGTTGGATGGTTGTCCAACATCCGCAGCGCGGTAAACAGGTTTTTTGCCGCCTCTGCCATATCGCCCGAAGGAGAAAGGATAAACTGATGGGGTGAGTTGTAGTTGGTTTGGAAGGAGAGCACACCCGCACGCGGATGCTGGCGTAGAAGCTGCTCGATGTTACCTGTAATCATTTTTTTTCGAGGGGCGTAGTGACTTTTGAGTTGCCCGGGCGCCACCGGATTAGACGAAGAATGCAGGTGTAGCTTCACGGGGCCAATGCAGCTTTCAATCTCTTCCGCACTCAGGCCGCCCAGGCGTAAAACGGTTGCATCATCACCCTCGAAGCTCAGTATAGTCGACTCAATGCCCACCGGGCATGGCCCGCCATCCAGAATATAATTTATTTTTTCGCCCAGTTGATCTTGCACGTGTTGTGCGGTAGTGGGGCTTACATACCCGAATGGGTTTGCACTGGGTGCCGCCAAAGGAAAGGGCAGGTGCCGCAGCAGTTGCTGCGTAAGCGGGTGGCTGGGGCAGCGAATGCCCACGGTATCGAGCCCCGATGTTACCAGGTCGGGAATGTTTTTTTTTCGCGGCAGCACGAGTGTTAGTGGCCCGGGCCAGAAGCGGGCAGTTAGCTGGCGCGCTGTTTCGGGTATGTGCGAAACATAGTTGAGCGCAGCGGCTACATCGGGCACATGGCAGATGAGCGGATCGAAACTGGGCCGCCCTTTTGCCTCAAAAATTTTGGCCACCACAGCGGCATCCAGGGCGTTGCCGGCCAAACCATAAACTGTCTCAGTAGGAATAGCCACCAGTTGCCCGCCTTTCAAAAGACGAATGGCGGTGGAGATGTCGGTGCTGATACTTGCCATAGTGCGCATAAAGAACGGAAACAATCACGACAAGCCATACGGGTGCAAAAACCAAACGAAATAATGATTGTCCGTTTTAAGCCGACCCGGCAGCAACTGTTTTGTCGCGCATGCGCAAGAGCGATCGGTCGCGGTTATAGTGTTGCAAGTCGTTGAGTGCAATCCATCTTAAATCGGTCGACTCATGGCTGATGATCAACTCCTCCCGTTCGTCTGCTGCCACCAAAAACCGGATGTCGTAATGATCGTGCGCAGGAAAATCGCTGCGGGCGGGAATGGGGTGTATGTCGATGTCGAAAACGGATGGGTGCACCAACAGGCGTATGAGCCCGGTTTCCTCTTCTGCCTCGCGCAATGCTACCCTCAGAATGTCTTCATCCCCATCGGCATGGCCGCCAGGCTGTAGCCACTTTTTTAACCTGGCATGGTGTACCAGCAGTACTTTATTGCGATCGGGGGTAACGATCCAGGCAGAGCCCGTGATGTGGCCGGGCAGGTGATCGCGGTGGTAGCTTTGGGGATGCTGCAGCAAATCAAGAAATCGCAACACAGTGGGCTGCTCCGAAGGAAAAGTAGCAGCATATCGAGTGAGCGCCAACGTCAGCGATGTGCGATCCACAAAAGTGGCTGCTTATTCAATAACAATTGTGACTTTGTTAATCCGTTTGGCTTCCAGTTTGCCTGTCTGTTCGCCACCGCCAAAGTTATTTTTGTCGCCCTTCCTGGCCAGCACAAAATACGATATGGCCTTCAAATCCTTAAAGCGGGCCACACCTTTTTCATCGGTTACGCCCTCAGCCACACTGTTTTTTTCAGCCTTGTAGTCTTCTTCGTTTTCGTATAGTTGCACAGTAGCGCCTGGTTCCGTGTTACCCAATTCATTGCGAATGGTAATTGCGAGTTGTGTTTTGATGATTTGAAAACCCATCAGGGCGATCAGCATGAGCAGGATAGATTTCTTCATAAATGTTGCTTTCACTTTTTCACCGGTGTTATCGGAGAGGCCAAGTTAAAAAATACCGCTTGAAACTTGAGCATAAATTTATCTACCGCAACAAGGCCACGCCTCCTCGTTTTTCCTGCACGCCCCTGTCGGGTCGGAACGCGCTTACGTACTTGATTACATAGGAGTAAGTGCCGGGTGGCAGCGGTTCGCTTCCATTGTTGTAGTTGCCGTTCCAGGTAAAATCTTTATTGTTGGCCGTAAACACCAATTCGCCCCAGCGGTTGTAAATGAATATGTTGAAATCGTCAGTGATAAAGAATGTAAACACGCGGAAGTTTCGGTTGTCGGCCACGCTGCTGCCGGGCCGGAAGGCATTGGGCGCCTCAATTTTGGGCAGGCATTCGCTCAACACTTCGGTGCGGTCGCGCGAGGTGCAGTTTTGTACATTGGTAATTTCCACTTCATAGCTGCCTTGACTGTCGGCCGTCAGCACCTGCTGCCGGAAGTTTAACGTGAGCTCGTTCTTAAACCAATTGTAGGCAGCAAAGTTGCCGGGGTTCAGGTCGATCGTTCGCGTGGTGGCATCGCGGTTGTCGGGGTCGGCACAGATCACCACGCGGTTGGGCAATTGCCCAACGGGCACGGGTGCACGCGTGATCGTGATCTCCGAAGCAGACTGGCACGAAGCCCTGGATAACTCCACACGATAAATCCCTTCTTCCGTCCGCGTAAGCGAAGCACCCGTGGCGTTCGGTATGGCGGTGGTGCTGTTATTAAAAAACCACGTAAAGGTTACGCCCGTAGCCGTGGTGGCCGCGGTGAGTGTAAAAGGGTTTCCGTCCTGGCAGGCAGGCGTAGCGGTAAGCGAACCGGTAATCACGCCAACCACGCTGGCGGTAAGCGGTGCTGACACCGGTGTGGTGCAACCGTCTAACGGATTGTAAAGTTGTACGGTGTAGCTGGTGCCATTGTTGGCGGTGGTCAGAATGAGCTGCGAGCCGCCAAGACTGTTGTCGAGCGTGCCATTTCGAAACCAGCGGTATTGGAATCCACCGGTTGCAGGAGTTGCGTTAAGGGTCGCGGTGTCGGCACAAGGTGATGATTGCGCCAACGTGGGTGTCGGAATACCGTTGCCCACGTTCAAGGTGGTGCTTTGCGTGGCCGGGCAAGTGCCTGCGCCACCGGTTGCTGTAACCGTAAAGGTGGCGCTGCCCGCATTGGGCGTAAGGGCAACCGCAGCACCCGAAGTGCTGCCGGTAATGGCGGTGGCTGGCGTGGCGCTCCAAGTATAGGTGTTGCCACCCGATGCGGTTAACGTAAGCGTGCACAGGTTGGGTTGCAGCGTTACTGTTACAGGGGGGTTGGTGGTCACCGCCACATCGTCAGTCGCAATACACCCATTTCTATCCTGTATTTGCACCACATAGTTGGTGGTAGTGCCGGCCGTGGCCGGGATATTCGGAATGGTAAAGTTGGCCGCACTTACAGATGTAGGCGCAATCACCTGAGTGCCGTTATTAGATACGCTGTACTGCAATGGAAAATCAACAGGGGGAAATGAAGAGGTTACGGAAATCGACAGCGGTTCGCACACCGAGGCGGAGGTGGCGCTTACCGTGATGCCGTTGGTACTCAGGCCTGCCGATGTACTGAGTGTGCACCCCGAGATCTGGTCAGTTACCACGGCCGAATAAGTGCCGGCCCCTTTTCCTGTCAGCGTAATAGTTGCCGGAGCAGTGCGGTCGATGCCGTTATCGGCCGTGCCGGGGCCTGAGATGAAGAACTGATAAGGGCCGCCTGCGGGCGAGGACGGATTTATGTTGAGCGTTACCTGGCCGTTATTTGATGTACACGTGCTGGTGTTTACTGTGGTGAGCGTAAACTGCGGAGATACATTGATGGTGTAGGTTTTCGAGTCGGTAACGGTGCAGGTGGTGATAGGATCGGTAACAGTGACCTCGTACCTGAACACACCCGGAGTGGTTACGTCAACCGCTTGTGTTTGTGAGGTGCTGGAGTTGGTCCCATTTATACGCCATTGAAAAATGGCGCCCGGATTGAACGCATTTAATGCGGGCGTGGCATTGTCTTCGCAGAGGGTGAGATCGGGCCCCAGATCAAGTTGCGGTCGGTTGTCGGCAATGATAGTAGTGGCTTCCGAGGTACACCCGGTTGTGGTGCTGGTGTTGGTTACAGAAAGCGTGCTGGGTTGTGTCACTACCAATGTGCGCGTAGTCTCGCCCGTAGACCACAGATGGATAAGGTTGGGTGTGTTAGGCGTATTGGCATCCAACGTTACATTGCCGGTACACAGGGCGGTGGCACCCGGTAAACTCGGCCTGGGGGGCGGGTTGTTGATGGTAACGCTTGCCACCAGGGTAGTGTCCAGACTACAGCGGTTGGTTATTCGCAACGACACGTTAAAAGTATTAGCCGCAGCATACAGATGCACGGGGTTGCTTTCAGTGCTGCTGGCGCCATCGCCAAAGAACCATTGAAATTCATCGATGGCATCGGTGGCCGTTCCGACAAATTGCGTGGAGTCTCCCAGGCATACACCGCTAAAGTCGATGTCTGGTCCGCCAAAGGCGTTGATATTTTGTTGACGGAAGTTGGGCAAGCCCAGGCGACTGTTCGTGCCAGAAGCCAGCGCAAAACCACTTAAGTTAAATGAGCTGAGTTGTGTTGTATCTTCGTTAGCCAGTACCAGGCCCAGCGAATTGCTATTATTGATGGCGATGTAAATCTGGCCGTTAGGTGCTATTTGCAGAGCTCCCAGCTCGGCCGGTTGCGATACCTGCTGCCTGAATGCAGGCCGCTCAAGCGAGTCGATGGAGTATTCGAAAATTTTTGACGTGGCGCCATTTTTCAGGGTGGCGAAAAGCTTGTTGCCGCCAGGTGAAAATTCCATACCATAGATTTGACCATTGGGATCGTTGAGGTTGATGCTGCGAAAGCGCGACAGCCTGCCGGTGGTGTCGTTCAGATGAAATAGTTCTATCAGGTTGCTGGTCCCGGGCGAGGAGAGTGGCACC
>Ga0224723_1001169_pt1 | contig 16473 bp, 18 predicted proteins | sample Balambano_FR2_Me_FD_161647 | JGI IMG/M metagenome (GOLD analysis project Ga0224723, IMG submission 161647) | Freshwater sediment microbial communities from Lake Towuti, South Sulawesi, Indonesia - Balambano_FR2_MetaG | ecosystem: Environmental > Aquatic > Freshwater > Lake > Sediment | place...
CCAGGCCGGCGGCGGTCCAGACGCCGCCGGCCTGGGTGTAGGGCACCGTGCCGAACACGGTCAGCACGTCGCCGGGCTTGTTGCCGCCCTGCACCAGGCCGCCGATCCCGGCCCGGCCCGCGCCCAGCACGCCCACCAGCACCTGCGCATTCGGCGCCCCCCACTGGCCAAGGTCGATCGGCTTCTCGACCTTCACCCGCGCCTTGAAATGCACGATGCGGCTGCCATCGAGCTGGTCCATGCGACCCTGGCGGCTGAGCGACTCGAGCGCCAGTTCGCCGCCGGGAAACGCCGCCGCCAGGCGCGCCTGCACGTCGCGCTGCAGCTGGTCGGAAGCCGGGTCCCTGCCACACGCGGCAAGGGCGCAGAGAAAGACAAGGGCAAGAAGGCGCTGCATCACGCGAACCATGGCAGCGCCAAAAAGCCGGCCAGCACGCCGGCGTTGATCAAGTCGATGAAGAAGGCGCCCGTCAGCGGGATGATCAGCGCGGCCTGCGGGCTGGGGCCATGGCGGGCCACCAGCGCGCGGATGATCGCCACCGCCGTCGCGGTCGAGCCCATGTTGAAGCCGATCACCCCGGCCGCCATCAGGGCTGCGTCGTATGTGCGGCCCATCAGCGGGAAAGCGGCGAACATCGCATACAGCGCGCAGCCGATCGCCTGCGCGGTCAGGAACACGGCCAGCGGCCCGGCCAGCGTCGCGAATTCCCACAGGCGGAGCTGCATCATCGCCAGGCTCAGGAACAGCCCAAGCCCCATGCCACCCAGCAGGTCGGTGGGCGCGGTGCCCATCCGCCAGATCCCTGCCATCTGCAGCACATTGCGCAGGATCACGCCCGACAGCAGCGCCCAGACAAAGGTCGGCAGCGTCAGCGGCGCGCCCGCCATCAGCGCCGAGAGTTCACGGCCAGCCAGCATGCACGCGGTAATGGCCGCCAGCGCCGCGACCGCGCGCGTACCATCAACCGGTTCGGCCTCGTCGCGCGCTTCCTCGGCGATCGCCTCGGCGCTGCCGGAGAGCTTGTTGCGGGTGATCAGTACGTTGCCGACCGGGCCGCCGGTGACGCCGCCGATCACCAGGCCGAACGTCGCCGCCGCCATGGCGATTGGCAGCGCGCCGTACAGATTGTAGTTGGCGCCGAACAGCTCGGCATAGGCCGCACCGGTGCCGTGCCCGCCCACCAGCGTGATACTGCCCACAATCAGCCCCATGGTTGGCGGCATATCCAGCAGCTGCGCCACACCGATGCCGATCACGTTCTGCAGCGCGACATAGGGCGCCAGCACGACCAGGTAGCGCAGCAGCGTGACACCGCCGCGGGCCAGATCGCGGAAATCGGCGGAAAGCCCGACGCTGGCGAAGAACGCCAGCAGAAGCGGCCCGCCGATCACGGCATCGAACCGCAGCTCGAACCCCACGCTCGCCTGCGCGCCCCAGGCAGCCAGCGCGAAGATCAGGCCCCCGGTGACCGGGCTGGGGATCGCGTATCGCCCAAGCGCGGCGACCACGCGGTTGACCAGCGTGCCGAACAGCAGCACGCAGGCGGCGGCGAACAAGGTGGCAACGCTGGAAAGGCTGAGCACCGGGGCCGCCCTCTCCTGGCGCATCTGTTCTGGGTGCGAAGTGTTTCACGCACGCGCGGCGATTGGCAAGCGGCCCGCGGGAACACGGCTCTGCCAATTGGCCTGGACTCGCCAGCCCCGGCCGCCGCATCGTTCCATCGCACGAACCACAGGAGGGCGAGACGATGCTGGCACGATACGACGCCGTTGCTCCCCACCCCTTGGCGAAAGGCTGGCACACCCAGCGCGAGTCGCCGTGGCTGTTCATCGATGGCTGCTCGCAGATCTGGCCCGACGCCGATTTCGACCAGCTGCATAAGCACACGCCCACCGCCTATCTGGTCACCAGTTTCCGCCCGCAGGCGGGGTTTGAGGCAGCGGTCGATGCCGTCTGCGACTGGTGGCGCGTGGCTCGCACCTATCCCGGCGTGCGGCTGGCGCTGACCGCGCGCGACATCGAGGAAGCGAAGCGGAACGGCCAGGCCGCGATCATCATCGGCACGCAGGGCGGCGACTTCATGGGCCAGTCGCTGCACCGGCTGGAAGTGATGCACAAGCTTGGCCTGCGCGTGATGATCCCCGCCTACAACGAGCGCAACACGCTGTGCGACGGCGTGCTTGAACCGGACAATGCGGGTCTTTCCAAACTCGGCCGCAAGTGGGTGGCGGAGTGCAACCGGCTGGGCATGCTGATCGACCTCACCCACACCGGCGAACGCTCGACGTTCGAGATCATGGAGCTCACGCAGCAGCCGCCCGTGTTCACGCACTGCAACCCGAAGAAACTGGTGAACCACCCGCGCAACATCACCGACGAGCAGATGAAGCGCTGCGCGGCGCTGGGCGGCGTGGTGGGCGTGACCAACTGGGGGCCGCTGAACTTCGCGCCCGATGCCGAATCCCGCCCAACGCTGAAGATGTTCCTGGATGCGGTTTCGTATGTCGCGGACCTGATCGGCGTCGATCGCGTCTCGATCGGCACCGACATGAGCCACGGCACCTATCCCGATGGCGACCTGGTGCGCGGCAAGCTCGGCTCCATCACCGGCGACCGCTACACGCGGCTGATCGATTCCTCGCCGCGCTCGCGCCTGCGCGCGGTGGAAGGATTCGACGATCTGGGCCAGCTGCCCGACGTGGCCGAGGCGATGATGGGGCGCGGCTTCAGCAAGGTCGAGGTCGAGGGCATCCTGGGCGGCAATCTGCTGCGCCTGTTCCGCACCGTGTGGGGCGAGTGACGCCGATGCGCATCTCCCGCCGATCTGCACTGCTTGCAGCACCCGCGCTGGCACTGGCGCATCGGGCCGCAGCACAGGCGCCGCCGCGCGCCCGCACCCTGGTGATCGCGCAGACTTTTGACCCGCAGACGCTGTGGCCGAACGGCACCACCGCGTCCGACAACGTCAATGTCGGCGCGGCGATGGTGGAATCGCTGTTCTACGTCAACGCCGCCACCAACCGCATGGAGCCGATGCTGGCGCTGGCGCTGGAGCAGGAGAGCCCGACCAGCTGGCTGATCCGGCTGCGCCAGGATGTGCGCTTCACCAACGGCGAGAAGATGGATTCCGACGCCGTGGTGCACAGCCTGAAGGTGTTCGCCGACGGGCGCACCACGCCGGCCTATGCGAGCTATGCGGCCCCGGTGGCCGATGCAGCCGCCGTTGATCCGCTGACGGTGCGCCTAACCACGAAGTACCCCAGCCCGACGGTCGGGCTGATGCTGAGCCAAGTCTATGTCACGCCACCTAAATATTGGAGCGAGGTGGGGGTCAACGGGTTCGGTCAGCGCCCCATCGGCACCGGGCCGTTCAAATTCACCGAGTGGCTGCGCGACAACCGCGTGGTGATGGATCGCAACGAGCAATACTGGGGCCCGCGCCCCGACGGTTTCGACCGCGTGATCTGGCGCCCGGTGCCGGACGAGAATGCGCGCGCGGCGGGACTGGAGACGGGCGAGTTCGACATCGCCGCCGCGCTTTCGGTGCCGGCGGCCCTGCGCATGGAAGGCAACCGCAGCGTCCGCGTGCTGGAAGCGCCGAGCTATCGCGTGTTCCATGTCACGCTGTCGTCGCTGTCGATCCACCCCTCGCCGATCCAGGACCGGCGCGTGCGCGTCGCGCTGAACCATGCCGTGGACAAGCAGGCGATCGCGAGAAGCCTGTTCTCGGGCAAGGTGCGGCTGCTTTCCGGCCAGGTGCTGCGCCGCGACCAGCCGGGGTTCGATCCGGCCCTGCCGGATTATCCGTTCGACCCTGCCAGGGCACGCGCGCTGCTGGCCGAGGCCGGCCATCCGAACGGGTTCGAGGTGGTGTTCAAGACACCCTCCGGCCGCTTCCCCCAGGACCGCGAGGTGGCCGAGGCAGTGGCGGGCATGCTGGGCCGCGTCGGCGTGCGCGCGCGGCTGCAGGCCCTGGAATCCGGCGAGTTCCTGCGTCAGCTGCGCAATCGCGAGCTGGGTCCGATGATGCTGCTGGGCCTTGCGCCCCCGGATGATCCGGATTTCCAGGTCGGCCAGTACCGGTCCGACTGGCGCTACAGCTACGTGCAGAACCCCGAGTTCGACCGGCTGATCGATGCTGGCCGGCGCGAGATGAATCCGGAGACCCGCGCGGCGATCTATCGCGAGCTGATGCGCGTGATGCACGCGGAGGCGCCCGTGATCTGGCTGTTCCAGGGGGTCGATCTGCACGGCACCTCGGCGCGCGTGTCGGGCCTGGCGCCGCGGGGCGACGGGCGGCTGGCGCTGTATGGGGTGAAGCTCGCGGCGCGGTGAACGGCGCGTTCGCGCGTGAGAGGCATCAGTCACCCTCACCCTGTCCCTCTCCCCTACCTGATTCACGCATCGCGAAAACCCAATTAGAATCAACATGTTATCTTGTTCTTTTCGGTTCGATTGGGGAGTGAATACCTGGGCGTCAATGTTGCCGCAGGCCTGGGAACCCGGCCTTTGAGGCGGCTTGCAGTTCGACTCCAATTTTTGGATTCTTGAGCGCAATGAGATGTGTGAATAGGGTAGCCCTGTCCCTCTCCCTGAGGGAGAGGGGACCCTCACGATGGGCGTTCGTGGGTTCGGTTCCCTCTCCCTCAGGGAGAGGGACAGGGTGAGGGTGACTGTTGTGCAACACGCCAAGCGCGACGCTCGCTGATGCTCCCCTACATCCTCCGCCGCCTGCTTGGTGCGATCCCGGTGCTGCTTGGCGTCGCGATCGTCACCTTCTTCCTGGTGCGGCTTTCCGGCGATCCGGCCGACCTTATCCTGCCGCCCAGCACGCCCGATGACGCACGCGCGGCATTCCGCGCCCAGCACGGGTTGGATCGGCCGGTGCTGGAACAGCTGCTGATCTGGCTCGGTCATCTGTTGCGGGGCGAGTTCGGCGAATCGATCCGCTTCGGCCAGCCGGCCGGGGAACTGGTGATGGAGCGCGCCGGCGCCACCGCCGAGCTCGCACTGGCAACACTCGTGCTGGCGCTTGGCGTCGGCATCCCGGCGGGCGTGTTCTCGGCCCGCGCGCGGGGCTCGCTCGGCGACTCGGTGATCCGCGTGCTGACGCTGCTCGGCCAGGCCGTGCCGTCGTTCTATCTGGGCGTCTTGGGCATCGCGGTGTTCGCGGTGTGGCTGCGGCTGGTGCCGAGCGGCGGGCGGGGCAGCTTCACTCAGCTGCTGCTGCCAGCGACCACGCTGGCGGTACACTTCTTCGCGCTGATCGCGCGCGTGACGCGCAGTTGTATGCTGGACGTGCTGAGCCAGGACTATATCCGCACCGCACGGGCCAAGGGCATGCCCGAGCGGCTGGTGGTGTGGGACCACGGACTGCGCAACGCGATGCTGCCGGTGGTGACGGTGGTGGGCTTGCAGACCGGCTTCCTGCTGGGCGGCGTGGTGGTGACCGAAACCGTGTTCAGCTGGCCCGGCGTGGGCCGCCTTGCGATCCAGGCGATCTACGCACGCGACTTCCCGGTGGTGCAGGCCGTGGTTGTGGTGTTCGCGCTGATCTTCGTGCTGATCAACCTGGTCGTGGACCTGTTGTATGCTGTTCTTGACCCGCGCATCCGCCTTCGCTGAGGCGCAGACCGCGGCCGACAGCGTCGGCCACCGCCTGCTGCGGCGCTGGACCGCGAAGGTGAGCCTAGCCGTGCTGCTGCTGGTTCTGGCATGCGCGGTCGCGCCGCACTGGCTTGCGCCGGGTGATCCGTTCGAGCAGGACTTGGCGTTGCGCCTCGTGAGGCCGGCCTGGAGCGAAGGCGGCGTGCCGGAACGCCTGCTGGGCAGCGACCATCTGGGACGCGACCTGCTGTCGCGCATGATCTTTGCCGCGCGCGTGACCCTGCTGGTCGCGGTTTTGGCGGTGCTGGGCGCCACCGTCGTGGGTGTCGGCGCCGGTCTGGCTTCCGGCTATTTCGGCGGCTGGCTGGACATGCTGGTAATGCGGCTGGCCGATGTGCAGCTGGCGTTTCCGGTGATCCTGCTGGTGGTGGTCGTGGTCGCCGTGGTCGGCCCCTCCATCACCAACCTGGTGCTGATCCTCGCCTTGTCCGGCTGGCCGCGCATCGCGCGCATTGTGCGTGGCAGCGTGCTGTCGGTGCGCGAGCAGGACTTTGTCAGCGGCGCCCGCGCCGCCGGATCGGGCGACGTGAAGATCATGCTGAAGCACATCCTGCCCAACGTCGCCTCGCCGATCATCGTTTATGCCAGTTTCGAGGTGGCGCGGATGATCCTGCTGGAGGCGACCATGAGTTTCCTCGGCCTTGGCGTGCAACCGCCGACGCCGACCTGGGGCGGCATGATCAATGACGGCCGCGGCTATCTGCACATCTCGCTGGCCGCCTCGCTGCTGCCGGGACTGGCGATCGCCGCCACGATCCTGGCCTGCAACCTGCTGGGCGATGATCTGCGCGATGCGCTTGATCCGCGGCTAGGGCCGGAGTGAGGAGCGCTATTCAGCCGCGCCACCCAAGCGCCGCCGAGACGGCAGCGGCCGCGCCGCGCACGGCAGCCACCGCACCTTTCGCCCCACGCCCTTCGCCACGACGCGCAAGCCAGGTGAGGTTCAGCGCCGCCACCGCGGCGCCCGCGGCGTCGCGCACCGGCGCACACACATCGGTCACGCCAGCGATCGTGTCGGATGCCGTCAACAGCACCCCCGCCTTGCGGATGCGCGCAAGGCCGCCCGCGTGGCCGCGCCCCAGCATCGCCAGCAGCGCGGCCTGCTCGTCCTCCGCCGCGAACGCCGCCAGCACGCGGGCGCTGGTGCGGTCGGCGCGAAACGGGTAGGCCGAACCGGTTTTCACGGAAAACCCCATGTCGGCAAACCCTTCCGCCTGGGCCAGCACCAGCAGCTGCCCGCCGTTGCGCACCGACAGGTGCACCGACTGGCGTGTGCCGTCGGCCAGCCGCCGCATCTCGGGCAGCGCCGCCTCAAGCAGCCGTCGCGTCGGTGGGTGGCGGTGCGACAGGTCGAACAGTTTCAGGCTCAGCGCATAGCGCGCCGACGCGGCGTCACGCACCACGTAGCCGCGACGCAGCAGCACCTCCAGCATGCGAAAGATCTCGCCCACGGTACGGCCCAGCCGCGTAGCCAACGCCTGCTGGCTAAGCCCTTCGGGCTCGGCGGCCAGCGCCTCAAAAATGTCGAGGCCCTTTTCCAGGGCTGGTGCGGCATAGCGGGCTGGGCAGGGCGGGGCGGCGATTCCGGTTGACGGCATGGACGCAATGATTTGAGATATGAAACTCGATTTCAAGGATGAACGGAGGAAACCTTGGCCGCCTCATTGTCCGCCGCGCAGGCGGCGCAATATGCCCGCGACGGCTATCTGTTCCCGCTGGATGTGCTGACCCCGGCCGAGGTGGCCGCGGCGCGCGCCAATTTTGACCGCACGGAGGCGATGCTGGGCGGCAAGCTCGATGGCCGGAACAACCAGAAGCCCAACCTGCTGTTCCCGTGGGTCGACCAGCTGATCCGCCACCCGAAGATCCTCGATGCGGTGGAGAGCGTGATCGGGCCGGACTTCTTCTGCTGGGGCAGCCAGTTCTTCAGCAAGCGGGCGGGCGACCCGGCGTTCGTCTCCTGGCATCAGGACGGCACCTATTGGGGCCTGTCCTCGGCCGATGTCGTGACGGCCTGGGTCGCGCTGACGCCCAGCAACCCCACCTCCGGCGGGATGAAGGTGGTGCCCGGCACGCACCTGTCGCAGGTGCCGCACACCGACACCTTCGCCGAGACCAACATGCTCTCGCGCGGGCAGGAGATTGCGGTGACGGTGAACGAGGCCGACGCGGTTGATATCGTGCTGGCGCCTGGCCAGATGAGCCTGCATCACGTGCTGATCTTCCACGGCAGCCCGCCGAACAAGGCCGACCACCCCCGCATCGGGTTCGCCATCCGCTATGTGCCGACGCACGTGTCAGGCGCCAAGGATTCCGCCACGCTGGTGCGGGGCGTCGATCGCTTCGGCCATTTCGCGCCCGAAAAGCGCCCCGCGGCCGACCTGCACCCCGATGCCGTTCTGCACCACAAGGAGGTGCTGGATCGGCAGCTGGAAATTCTCTATCGCGGGGCCGCGGGCAAGGGGAAACTGGCGCCGGTTGCGATGTAGCAGGCGCGACACCACGACACGGGAGGAAACAATGATCCGACGCAGAACGCTGGCCGCCACTGCGGCCGCCTCGCTTGCCGCACCCGCCTATGTGCGCGGCCAGGGCACCATCAACATCCGCTTTGCACACAGCCTTTCCACCAGCGAGCCCGCGCACCTGGCCGCCCTGTTCTTCGCCAAGAACGTCGGCGAACGCACCAACGGCCGCGTGAGGATCGAGGTGTTCCCCGGCGAACAGCTCGGCAGCGGCAAGGACGTGAACGAGATGATCCGCGCCGGCGCCAACGTGATGAACATCACCGATCCCGGCTACATCGCCGATTTCGTGCCCGATGCCGGGATTCTCAACGGCCCCTACATCGTGCAGCGGCACGAGGAGTTCGCGAAGCTGCTCGCCAGCGAGTGGTACGCCGACCTCGACCGGCGCATCCAGCAGGCGGGCTTCCGGCTGCTGATGATGGGCGCCTTCTTCGGCAACCGACACATGATATCCGACAAGCCGATCCGCACCCCGGCCGACGTTGCCGGCATGACCGTGCGCGTGCCGCCCAACACGATGTGGATCGAGACCTTCAAGGCGATGGGTGCCAGGCCCACCACCGTGCAGTGGAGCGAAGTGTACAACGCGCTCAGCCAGGGCGTGGTGCAGGCCGCGGAAGCGCCCTATGGCTCGCTGTGGGGTGCCCGCCTGCACGAGGTGAAGAAGGTCATCAGCCTGACCGCGCACTTCAAGGCGATCACCTGCTGGCCCATCAACAACGGCTACTTCAACCGCCTGCCGCGCGATGTGCAGACCGTGCTGCTGGAGGAGGGCGCCAAGGGCGGCGCCGAGCAGACGCGGCTGACCAATGCGATGGAGGATGACTTCGCCAACCGCTTCAAGGCCGCCGGCGTCACCATCGTGACCGACGTCGATGTGCCGGCCTTCCAGAAGGCGACGGTGCCGACCTACTCCGCCTTCCCGCGCTGGACGCCGAACCTGCACGCCACCGTCACGCGCATCCTGGGCGCGTGAGCGGGCGCAGGCTCCTCGCCCACATCGAGGAGATTGTCGCCGGCATCGCGCTGATCGTCGTGGTGCTGGCCGTGTGCTGGGGGGTGGTCACGCGCTACATCACCGCCCAGCCCGCCGCCTGGGCCGGCGAGGTGGCGGCGTTCGCCTTCGCCTGGTGCGTCTTCATCGGCAGTGCCGCCGTGATCAAGCGCGGCGGGCATGTTTCCATCGACATGTTCGTGGCGTTCCTGCCGGCGCGCCTGCGTGAGGCGATCAACCTTGGCGCCCGGCTGCTCTCGATCGGCTTCTGCGCCATCGCGGCGTGGCTGGCCTTCGATTTCTCGCTGGCCAACGCCGACAATCCTTCCGCCGTGCTGCGGCTGCCGCTGAGCATCCTGTACCTGGCGCCAGCGACCGGCTTCGCGCTGATGACGCTGCGCCTGGTGGAAACCCTGCTGGGGCGGCGATGGGCGAGCTGACGCTCTGGCCCATCTGGGTGATGCTGGGGCTGTTCGCGCTGAACGTGCCGGTGGCGTTCGCCATGGGCATCGCGGCGATGGCGTTCTTTGTCTCGGCCGAGGGGCTGCCGCTGGAGATCTTCGCCCAGCGGATCGTGGCGGCGACCGATTCCTTCCCGCTGCTGGCGGTGCCGTTCTTCATCCTGGCCGGGTCGATCATGAACCATGCCGGCATCACGCGGCGGCTGATGAATCTCGCCGACGTGCTGGTGGGCCACATGGTGGGCGGCCTGGCGCAGGCCAACATCGTGCTGGCGACCCTGATGGGCGGGCTTTCGGCGTCGGCCAATGCCGAGGCCGCGATGCAAGCCAAGATGCTGGGGCCGGAGATGATTGCTCGCGGCTACGCGCCAGGCTTCTCGGCCGCGGTGATCGCGTGCGCGGCGGTGATCACGCCGATCATCCCGCCCGGCATCGGCCTGGTGGTGTATGGGTTTTTGGCCGATGTGTCGGTCGGCCGGCTGTTCCTGGGCGGCGTGGTGCCCGGCCTGCTGCTGTGCGGCGCCTTGATGGTCGCGACCTGGCTGGTTTCGAAGCGCCGCGGCTTTCTGGCGGTGCGCGAAAAATTCGCCGGCCTGCCCGCGCTCGGCACCGCGCTGCGCGAGGCGGTGTGGGCGCTGACGATCCCCGTCTATATCCTGGTCGGCATCCGCTACGGCATCTTCACACCCACCGAGGCCGGCGCGATGACGGTGATCTACACGCTGCTGGTCGGCTTCTTCGCGCACCGCGAGCTGAAGTTTTCCGCCCTGCCGGAAATCATCACCGAGAGCGTGCTGGCGACGGCGACGGTGATGCTGATCATCTGTGCCGCCGGCAGTTTCGGCTTCTACATGGCGTGGGAGCGAATCCCTCCCCGCATCGCCACCGTGCTGGCCGCGGCCACCGGCGAACCGCTGATGCTGCTGCTGCTGGTGAACCTGCTGCTGCTGGTGGTGGGGATGCTGATCGAGGGCACGGCCGCGCTGATCCTGCTGGCGCCCATCCTGGTGCCGGTGGCGGTGAAGCTCGGCATCGATCCCGTGCATTTCGGCCTGGTGATGGTGGTGAACCTGACGATCGGCGGCGTGACTCCGCCAGTCGGCACGATGATGTACACCGCCTGCGGCATTCTTGGCGTGAAACTCTCTCGCTTCGCCATCGAGGGCGCGCCGCTGATTCTCGCGATGATCTTCGTGCTGGCGGTGATCTCGCTGATCCCCGACCTGGTGCTGGCGCTGCCGAATTACCTGATGGGGCCGGGGTAGCGCAGAGGCGGATCGCACCCGGCAGCCCCCCTCCCTGTCCCTCCCCCGCTTTCGCGGGAGAGGGGACCGATCACGGAGAGCACCGAACCGTCCCCTCTCTCGCGTGAGCGCTACCCTATTCACACATCTCATTGCGCTCAAGAATCCAAAAATTGGAGTCGAACTGCAAGCCGCCTCAAAGGCCGGGTTCCCAGGCCTGCGGCAACATTGACGCCCAGGTATTCACTCCCCAATCGAAACGAAAAGAACAAGATAACATGTTGATTCTAATTGGGTTTTCGCGATGCGTGAATCAGGTAGCGCGTGAGCGGGGGAGGGACAGGGAGGGATGGGCTCCGCACACTCAATGCAGCTCGCCATGCAGCACGCCCAGACGCTGCAGCCCGATGATCACCATCTGCACCGCCAGCCCACACAGCAGCATGCCCAGGATGCGCATCACCACCTTCAGCACGGCCGGGCTGACCTTGGCGAAGATTCTTTCGGCGAACAGCAGGAACAGCAGGTTGAACGCCATCTGCAAGCCGATCAGGCCCAGCAGCAGCAGGTGGCTGAGATGGTCGGGCCGGGCGACCGACAGCACGGTGATCGCCACGATCCCCTGGGGCGTCGCCATCAGCGGCACCGCCAGCGGATAGGCGGCCAGGTCGATCGAGGGTTCGGGCTTTGGCGGGCCAGGCACGCCTTCGTACTCCTCGCCCAGCACCAGGCGCAGCGCGAACACGAACAGGATGATGCCGCCGGCGATCAGCAGGGCGGGGATGGTGATGTGGAACGCCCGCAGGATCGGCCCCCCGGCCATCGCGAACAGGCCGCAGATGATGGCTGAGATCAGCACGGTGCGGACGGCGATTCTGCGCTTCAGCGCGCGCTCGGCGCCGGCGGTGAGCGTTAGGTACATCGCCGCCGCCTTGGTCGGCCCGGTGGTGATGCCCAGCAGGATCAGGATGTCGAGCGGGCCCATGTGGGGAACGATTCCCGGCGGTTGGTGGGGCGGGCAGCAAGTCGCCGCGAACGCAGTGGGGCAAGGGATAGCGGCTGGGCGGAGGCTGTGTTGAGCCCTACTTCAGCCAGTTCTCGCACTTCAGTCCAGGTATGCGCCTGAACTCGGCGATGTTGGCTGTCACGATCGTCGCGCCGGCAGCGATCGCATGCCCAACGATCAGCAGGTCGTTGCCGCCAATCGGACGTCCCGCTTCCTCCAGCGCGGCGCGCAGTGCGCCATACTCGGTATCGGCCGGCACATCGAACGGCAGAACGTCGATCTCGCCAAGCAGATCCTCGACAGCTGCCCGCAGGCGCCGTGATCCGCTTTCTGCGCATCCGTAGCGCAGTTCGGCGGCGACGATGATGCTTGTGCAGATCGCGTCCTCGCCCACCTTGGCGATGCGCGCTGCAACCTTGCCCAGGGGATTCCTGATCAGGTCGAAGATGATGTTCGTGTCGAGCATGTAGCGGGTCAAGGCGCCTGCTCCGGCTTCGGCACGGGATCGTCGATATCCGGAAAATCCTCGTCCAGCGGCCGCATGGAACGAAGCAGGGAAAGAAGGCCGCGCTTGCGGGCGGGTTCGATCACCAGGCGATCGCCGTCGCGATGGATGATCGCCTCGTTGCCCGGCAGCTCGAACTCCACCGGGATGCGCACCGCCTGGTTGCGGCCGTTGCGGAACAGTCTGACGTGCCGTCGTGCGGACACGGATCACCTCCTGGCATATGCCAGGGACATAGGCTGACAACCTTGACGGAGCAAGGGCTCCGACCACGCACGTCCGGCGCCGATGGGGGTTCGCCCGCGGCAACGCCCCCCCTCGCCTCTGTCCCTCCCCCGCGATCTGCGGGAGAGGGACAGGGAGGGGGGGGCGCACACGCCGAGGACCGTTATTGTGCCCGAAGGGCTGGCTGGAGCCGCGCGCGTGTCGGTGCCCGCAAGCCGGCTTGCAGCACCGATTCAGCGTCTGTGATCGCCATCACCCGCGCTGCCCATCTTCTCGGCCAAAGTCTGCCCCATGGCGCGTGAGAGGCGCGAAGAGAGGGGCACGACATGGCATCGATCAACGAAGTCGTCCGCGTATGGGCAGCGGGGCTGTACAAGACGCGCAATCTCTCGGCGCGGGTGGCGCCGAGCTTCACGCTGGGCGAGCTGGTGCGCAGCGGCCATGCCAAGAAGCATGGCATCGACAATTTCCCGGTCGATCCGATCATCATCTGCCGGCTGTGGGTGGTGGCGAACTACGTGCTGCAGCCGGTCCGGCAGAAGTTCGGCCGCCCGATGCTGGTTTCCAGCGGCTACCGTTCGCCGAAGCTCAACACGGCGCTGAAGGGCAGCACGACCAGCCAGCACATGCGCGGCGAAGCCGCCGACTTCGTTGTCAGCGGCGTGCCCGACGAGGAGGTGTGCCAGTGGCTGCACGAACAGAATCGGTACTGGCAGCTGTTCGAGGAAACGAAGGTGCAGAAGGGCCAGACCACAAGGTGGGTGCACTGTTCGTTCATCGTCCCGGCCTTCTCGGCCGATGCCACTGCCAAGAAGGTCTACAAGAAGATCTTCATCGGCGAGGACGGCAAGCCGCGTTACGACGCACCGTCGATCAAGAGGAAGGAGTAGCTGCGGGCCTCGTCGAGGGCACTTCAAGCGCTATATCGGGCCGCATAGATGCCCGGGATCGGGTGAATTGCCGGATGCTGGCCTTCGTCCCCGCCGGCGCTTCGACCGACGACTTGGCTGTCGGCCAAGGTTTCCCGCTGGAGTTGCAGGTGCTGGAGCAGGAGACGACGCCGCTGGCGGGGGTTGGCTGAGCGGGAATCTTTTGATGCGCGTGCTGGGGCGGCAGGAGGGCGAGGGCGCGGCCCGGTCCCGCGCCCCGGCATGGCGGGCGTGACCGAACAAGTGGGACCGCAGGTGCCCCGCGCCAGGTAGCGGTGGTCCCAAAGCGGCCAACCCGACGACGTCGGTACGGTGCATGACGTTTTCACGCCAAGCAAGCACCTGCCTCGCAGAAGCGATCCTGTCGACGCGGGCCGGGCATAGACCGGTGACGAGTCGCGTCAGCCGTTCGGGCCGCCGGACCACCCGGAGGAGTCGGCGTCGGGCGGTCCCTCAAGGTAGGGCATCACAACGTTGCGGTAGAGGAAGTCGAGGCGGTCAGTCGCGTCCCATTCGATGCGGTTGAGAATGCGCATGGTGGCGCTCGTCCTGCCTGGGTCGGCGAAGAGCCCGGGCATGAAGGCGAGCGCCACGAAGCGTTCCAAGTTCTCCTCGGTCTCGATCCCGAGTGCGCTCGCATCCTCCAACGCATCCAGAGCACGCTGATGCAGTGCGTCCTCCCGACCGGACAGCAGGTCGAGCCGCTCCGACGATCGGAGTCGATCGAGCAACCGCGCGACGCGCTGCCGGCGGACAGCATGACCGAGCGCGGCCATCTGGTCGGCGCCGATCTTCAGCATCGCGAAGCCCTCGCGGCGATACCGCAGAACGACGCCGACGACGGCAATGGCCCGCGCCAGCCTATTGCCGGGATGCGCCGACGAAGCGATTCTGCACTGTCCTGGAAGCGTTCGCGCTCGGATTCCGAGAGATCTGCGATCAGCTCGCAAAACCAGCGGGTGAACCGGCATTTGCGTACCGTCGCGACGACCCAGTCCTCGTAAGGGTCTCGGCCCAGTGAACCGAGGGCGTTGAGCGCGTGCACCTCAAGGTCCCATGGCGATAGCGGCCGCGTCTCGGCCGCGTCTGCGATCGCATGCAGGGGAGACAGATCAAGGTCGTTCAACCGGCGTTGGCGTGCCGGTCCGGCGAGTCGCGAAGGAAGGCCCAACTTGGACCAGCGGTCATCGCGCCGAACAGACAGATCAATCAGGTCGCGCCACGCCGCGAGGCCGTCCCAGTCGGACGGGCAGTGGACGAAGCACCGCTCCACCCATCGGGAGAACGCCGCGGCGACGTCCGGTCCAAGCCCCTCCGTCACGTGCCGTCCGACCCGAGTCTTCAGGTCGGGAAATCTGTCGGGCGACGCCTCGAACGCTCGACGGTTCTCGACGATCGCGGCCCGCAGTGCGTCGCGCAACCTCACTGGATTGGGCGGGGTCAGACCCATGTCCGCCAAGAACGGTAGCGCGACGTCCATGCTGGCAATTGCCACGGCCGCTCCCCAGCGTTCCTGTTCGGGCGTCGGCGTGATCGTCATGGGATCGCCAGGTTCGCGGGGATCGTTGGCCAGAGCGGCGGGGCGAGCGACGGGATCATGCGGACGATCCGGTAGGCCACATAAAGCGCACCGACCCCGGCGGCCGCAATGCCTGCCGCGCGCGCGGTCCGTGCCGCATCGTCGGAGGTCGGTGCCGGTGCCGGCAACAGGCGTTCGGCGAGTTCCGGCGCGTTCGGCGGAGGGTCCCCGCAACCGCGTGACACATACTCGTCGAGATAGGTACGAAGGCTCCGCTGCTGGTTGACGATGAACGGGCCGTGCGTCGCGTCGTCGCCAAGGTAGTCGCGAAATCGTTGCGCCAAGCCCTTCGTTCCCGCCCGCCCCGGTTTCTCCCGGTCGGCAAGCTCCATGATCTTCTCAAGCAGCTCCGGACAGCTCATTTTCCGCGCCGCCTTGCGCGCAGTCTTGCTAAAGCGGTCGCAGGGTTGGACGCAATCATCTCCGCCGCCCTCACCGGTCACCGTGCAGCCCGCCCTTTGCCGGGTCCATTCCGCCGTCGTATGAGGTCATCCGGTGGAAGGAAAAGTCGCGTCTGTTGTGATCTGCGCCAGGTCCGGCCCAGAACCGCTCCACCACCCCAAACACCTGCCTCCTCTGCCCCTCATCACACGTCGGCAGAAACGCGCTCAGCACTCGCGGATCGTAGAACCGGAACAGCAGCGTCTCGCCATCCTCCGTCCGCACCATCGTCAACCTTCGAAAGTGCTCGCGCAGCCGCTGCGGCAGCGCGCTGGACCACAGGAAGATGCCCCAGTGCTGCGTCCAGCCTTCGCGCCAGATCCAGTCGAAGACCACATCGTCGTTACCCAGGCACACCAGGTAGGGCGCCACCGCCGCCAGCTCCGTGGCACTTCGACCGCTATAGAGGGGCATCACCTCGCGGGTCTTCGCGAACTCGCACAGCGTCGGATAGATGCGCTCGTCACGGGCGGCATCCAGCACCGCCCATACGTAGGGCAGGCGCTTCTCCTCGCCCTCGTCCAGGCGCCACAGCGTGCGGATCGCGCGCTCGCGCGCTTCCAGGTCGTCGCGGAACGGGTTGCCCTCAGGCGGCATCGGCCAAATCCGCAGCGCGCTTCGCGCACTCCTCGCAGAACGGAATGCCGTGCTTCGCGGCCTCTTTCAGCGCCAGCGCCTGGGGCGAGAGCGTTTCGGGGGCCACCGGCATCGGGCTGCGCGGCTGCGGCAGCGGCGCGGAGGACGGCGGCGCAGGCGGCGGCGTGGGCGCAGGCGCCGGGCCGCGCTCGACCCTCAGCGTCACCGACGGCGCCTGCCAGGCCAGCAGCCAGGACAGGTGCGAGATGTCGGTCGGCACCAGCAGCAGCTGGCGGAGGTAAAGCCGCTGCGCCAGC
>Ga0224723_1001170_pt1 | contig 16464 bp, 13 predicted proteins | sample Balambano_FR2_Me_FD_161647 | JGI IMG/M metagenome (GOLD analysis project Ga0224723, IMG submission 161647) | Freshwater sediment microbial communities from Lake Towuti, South Sulawesi, Indonesia - Balambano_FR2_MetaG | ecosystem: Environmental > Aquatic > Freshwater > Lake > Sediment | place...
GATTGAGTGGGCGCGGGATCAGGGCGTGATTGTGATCGCGCTCGACACGCCAACCAACCCGGAAGACGCAACCAATGCGCTCTATGCAACCGACAACTTCCAGGCAGGCGTCTTGATCGGTCAGTACGCACAGGCATCAATGGAAAGTCCTGAGGAGGCGGTGATCGCTCTGTTGAACCTGCCACCCGGCATAACCGTAGGTGAACTGCGTCAGGGCGGTTTCCTCGAAGGCTTTGGTATCGATCTGGAAAGCGATCAAGTGGTCTGTGTGCAGGATACGCAGGGCGATCAGACTCTTGGGCAGACTGCAATGGAGAACTGCCTCGTCGCCAATCCGGAAATCAACCTGGTCTACACCATCAATGAACCAGCAGCATATGGTGCGTATACGGCACTCGAAAATGCTGGCGTAGCGGACAACGTGATGATCGTTTCGGTTGACGGCGGCTGTGCAGGCGTTGAAGCAGTCATTGACGGGCGGATCGCGGCAACTTCGCAGCAGTATCCGCTGCGGATGGCAAGCCTCGGCGTTGAAACAATTGTTGACGCCATTCGTGGCGGAACCGTCCCCACAGGTTATACGGACACCGGTGTTACGCTCATCACGGCAAATCCGGTCGAGGGTGTCGCCAGCGAAGGCGTCGCCTTTGGATATGAAAATTGCTGGGGCGAACAGAACCCCGATGTCCTGGCGGCTGCTCAAGCGCTCGAAGGCGAAGCAATGGGCATGATGAGCATTGAAGAAATGGCTGCCGCGATTGCAGGACTTGACGAAGAAGTCATCGTCGGACTGATCACCAAGACAGAGACCAATCCCTTCTTCGTCAAAATGCGCGAGGGCGCACAAGCCTCCGCTGACGCGCTTGGCATAACGCTGCTGACAGCATCGGGTCAGTTCGACACCGATAACGCCAGCCAGGTCACCGCTATCGAGAACATGGTCGCTGCCGGCGCACAGGGTATCCTGCTCGTGCCAGCCGATTCGGGTGCGATTGTACCAACGATTGAGTGGGCGCAGGATCAGGGCGTTATCATCATCGCGCTGGATACGCCCACGAACCCGGAAGATGCGACCAACGGGCTGTTCGCCACAGACAACTTCCAGGCAGGCGTCCTCATCGGCGAGTATGCACATGCGGCGATGGAAGCGCCGGACTCAGCAGTTGTGGCACTGCTCGGTTTACCACCGGGTATCACCGTCAATGAACTGCGGCAGGGCGGCTTCCTGCAAGGATTTGGCATCGAGCTTGATAGTGATCAGGTCGTGTGCGTACAGGACACGCAGGGCGATCAGACGCTTGGGCAAACCGCGATGGAGAACTGCCTCGTTGCCAACCCGGAAATCAACCTGGTCTACACCATCAACGAACCGGCTGCGTTTGGCGCACACACGGCATTAGCAAATGCTGGCGTGGCAGACAGCGTGATGATCGTCTCGGTAGACGGTGGCTGCGCGGGTGTGCAGGGCGTCGTTGACGGGCGAATCGCCGCAACTTCGCAGCAATATCCGCTGCGGATGGCGAGCCTCGGCGTTGAAGCCCTCGCCCATTATGCGCTCACGGGAGAAAGTCCTGTAGGGTATACCGACACCGGCGTGACGCTCATCACCGCCAATCCAGTCGAAGGCGTTGACAGCCAGGATACTGAATTCGGTCTGGCAAACTGCTGGGGTTAGCATTTCCGTTAGGTGGGGTGGAGATTACAATGTCGTTTTCTCCACTCGCCGTCATGTGCATCTATTGTGGCAGCAGATAGTGTTGGCTATGCTTACATTATCTGCTGCGTTCACCATGTTCCACAGGATAATCCAGCATGGCATCCACTACGTCTCGCCGACCGACCCTTACGCTGTTTTACAGGCGCATTCTCCGCATCCTCGCATCCCCAAGTATTGGACCACTGATTGCTTTAGTCCTCGCCGGATTATTTTTCTATTCGCAGAATGACCGCTTTCTTCAACCAATAAATCTTTCCCTGATTTTGCAGCAGACCAGTTGGATAGCAGTCATGGCAATTGGTCAAACGCTGATAATTTTGACGGGTGGTATTGACTTATCCAGTGGTCTGGTGATGGCTTTTGGCACGGTAATTATGACCAAATTTGCCGTTGTTTATGGATTTGACCCGATTATTTCAATCGCGGCGGGATTCGCCGTCACGATGCTGTTTGGGCTTGTGAACGGGCTCCTGATCACGCAGTTAAGACTCCCACCGTTCATTGTCACGCTAGGAACACTGAATATTGCCTTTGCCCTAACCCGACTAGTGGCGACAACCACCATCAGCGGCTTGCCGCCCGCTCAACTCATTTTCGGTGAGCGCCTCGATTTACTGGGGACGACCTTCACGCTTGGCTCGTTGTTCGTCTTTGTGCTCTACCTTTTCATGTGGTTCTTTCTGCGCGAAACCGCCTTTGGGCGACACATCTATGCCATTGGTGGCGATTCAGAAGCAGCGCGTCTAATGGGTATCCCCGTAAATCGCGTTCTGATACTGGTGTATGTGACAGCCGGTTTTTTCTATGGCGTTGCCGGGTGGATTTTGGTTGGGCGCATCGGCTCCGGCGATCCAAACGCGGGGCAAACGGCGAATCTCGACAGCATCACCGCCGTCGTCATCGGCGGAACCAGTCTGTTTGGTGGCAGGGGTAATATCCTCGGCACACTGGTCGGTGCGATCATCGTCGGTGTGTTCATTAACGGACTTCAAATTACCGGCGTCGATCCATTGTTTCAACGCCTGATTACCGGGGTTCTCGTCATTCTCGCCGTGGCACTGGATCAGCTTTCGCAGAGGTTTCGCAAATGACGGAAAATCTCAGCCAGAAACAGCAACCTGTCCTCGAAGCCCGCGGACTGGTCAAGCATTATGGTCAGGTGATTGCGCTGGATGGCACTGACTTTGAGCTTTATCCCGGCGAAATCCTCGCGGTCATCGGTGATAACGGCGCGGGTAAATCCACACTTATCAAAATTCTCTCAGGAGCAATTCAACCGGACTCAGGCGAAATATTCCTGAACGGTTCGCATATCCGATTCAGTGGAACGAGAGATGCGCGTCATCATGGGATAGAAACCGTTTACCAGACGCTGGCGGTCATTCCATATATGAATATTTATGAGAATTTTTTCCTTGGCAGGGAGCTTCGTCTTCCGGGCATACTGGGCAGCGTTTTTCGATTGCTTGATAAAAAAACGATGGAAGCGGAAGCAAGAACGCACATGCAGGAGCTCAAATTCCATATTCAGTCCATGTCTCAGGCAGTCAATACGCTTTCCGGCGGTCAGCGGCAGGGGGTAGCGGTTGCTCGAAGTGCAGCGTTCGCGCTCAATGTCGCCATCATGGATGAGCCAACTGCGGCTCTTGGAGTCAAAGAATCGGGCATGGTGCTTGATCTGATTCGCAACGTCAGAGATCGGGGACTTCCGGTGATCCTCATCAGCCATAACATGCCGCACGTATGGGAACTGGCGGATCGCATTCACATTCAGCGTCTTGGTCGGCGCGTTGCCGTCATCAAACCGGGTGAATACAGCATGTCGGACGGTGTGGCGATTATGACAGGCGCAAAAAAGCTGGAACCACTCTAACAGCCTGTCCTCAAGTATTCATAGATTCTGCACGTCTTGACTCATACTTTTCCGTTCTCCCTCCCCTCTAGCCATTTTTCGCCCATCCGTTATATGATGGATACAGGTTTGCGTTCACAAACAGCCGCCGTGTGCGGGGAGCAGCATGGAAACGTCGGTAGACCTGATGGTGATGAGTGGCGTTGAGGATGGGCGCATGATAAGCCTGTCATCCGCCAATGGCGAAGGCAAGCAGGAAGACGGCGCGTGGGTCATTCGCATGGGGCGGCGCGAAGACAACGACATCTGGCTGCGTTATGACAGTTTCGCCAGCCGCTATCATGCCCGCCTGCACTGCCGCGAAACGGGCTGGTGGCTCGAAGACTGCAACAGCAAGAATCACACCTATATTGAGACCGACGAAGACGACGCGATGGTTAGCGGTACGATACCGCTTCAGGTAGGGCAGTTGTTCCGTATCGGGCGAACCTGGTTTCGGATTCAGGTCTAGCACATGGCAGACGTGACGTTACGCGACATTCTCATCAACGCCCGCCAGGAATCCTTTCGGATGCACCACTACTTTCTCGGCGTGGAGCATCTGTTCATCGGGATGCTGGAAATTCAGGGCGGGCTAACGCGCAGCCTGATCGAAAGTTACGGCTTGACGACTGAATACGTCATAGACGCGATTCGTCGAAAAACGGGCAAAGGCACGGCGACGCAGCGCATGTTCGCCGGAATGCCGTATACACCTCGTGCCGATATGGTCATGAGTATCGCTAACGATCTCTCACTGGAGGCGAAACGTTCCGAAATCGGCGAACGCGAGTTGTTTGAAGCAATTCTCGAAGAGAATGACAATATCCCGGTGCGCGTGCTGGCACGGCTCGGACTCACGTCAACCGCACTCCGCGAAGCGCTGACGAACAGCACAGCGAAAATCAAGAATCCGGCGCAATTGCAACCCCTGCTCGAAGTGGATTTTGGCGCAGATTTCCAGCCCGTGACGCCATTCAGCGACGATCATTATTTTATACTCCGCCGTCTTTTTCACGGTTACAGCCGGGTTCGTGTGGATCGCCAGCTTACGGGAGGGTACTCCGCCTCAAGCGTCCTGGCAGTAACACCGATAAATGGCGACAGCACACAGGATTCACCCGTCGTCGTCAAGATTGATCACGCGGATACAATCCTCGACGAGGCACAGCGCTACGAAGCGCACGTCAAAAGCACGCTGCCACCGCTGACGGCTCGACTTGAAGATAAACCTGCCGCATCCGAAACAACCGACATGGCGGGGCTAAAATACACCTTTATCGCTGACTCCAACGGGACGCCGCAGGATCTGAGTATCGCGGCAGCGGAAATGGGTTATGAAGGTGTCGGGAAGTGGATCAAACACGAATTGTATCCAACGTTTGGCAAGACGTGGTGGATGCAGCGCCGCCCATACCGTTTTCAAGTCTGGACGGAGTATGACTGGCTTCTCCCGCCATTGTTGACGCTAGAATACACAGCCGACAATGATGCGAACATTCCAACAATCAAAGACCCGATTCGGCGCGACAAAATCAAGGCACTGGAATATGGCGATCCAGTTGCAATTGAGAATTTCACCGTCCACCGCGTTCACCGCGACAAAAACAGCATGGTGCTGACCATCGGACGGGGTTCTGAGGCGGCAAAACGCGCCTATAAAATCGAAGTACGTGGGCTGAATCTGGCGCAGGATGCCCACTTTCGCGGAGAAGTGATCGAGCGGCTAACCGGGCGTGTATGGAAAACCCGTGATGAAATGCTGCTGATGGCGCTGACCGAACTTGTGCCGGATTTCGATCCGCACGCACTCACCATTCCGGGGGTTGCCGGAATTTCGTCATTGCCTAATCCGCTGTCTGCCTATCCTGATTTGCTAGATCGATATGTTAATGGGTCACTAAGCAAAATTCATGGGGATTTGCATTTAGGCAACATCCTCGTCGGGCATAACCACAGTGCATTCCTGATTGATTTCGCCCAGACGCGCAGTGGTCACGTCTTGTTTGATTGGGCATGTCTGGAAATCAGTTTGCTCGACCAGATCGCTATGCCTGAGTTTGGAGATGATTGGGCGGCAGCGCGGCAAGCTATCGGGATTCTGGCGGCGACACGCCATCCGTCTGCCGCCGCTGTCCTGCCCCGTGATCAGATCGCGCCAATCCTGCCAATCGCAGCGGTGCGCGACGTGGTTAATGACTGCCTGACTAAAGACGGTGACTGGAGCGAGTATTTCATCGCAGTGGCGCTCTGTGGCTTACGCGCCGCGACATGGGACACGATGTCCCCGCGTGGGCGGCGAGCAGCCTTCATCCTGTCCGCCTATGCGGTGCATGAACTGAGCCAGCGTCAAAAGCCTGGCTCAGCCGATACGTTTACCAATGATGACGAAACGGACGCGGGCGATCTGGTGTGACCGCCAACCCGATCAAATCCGGCGGATGACTTCAGCAGTGAATTCACTCGTGCTGTTGAAGTTCCCGCCGCGTGGGGCAATATCCGCTGTGCGAACACCCGCCTCCAACGCACCTTCAACGGCAGTTTCGAGCGTCTTTGCCTCGTTTTCAAGGCGCAGGCTGTAACGCAGCAGCATTGCCGCGCTGAGGATCGCGCCCGTCGGGTTGGCTTTTCCCTGCCCCGCAATATCGGGGGCGCTGCCATGCACAGGTTCATACAAGCCCATCGTGCCGCTGCCGAGTGACGCGGACGGCAGCATACCCAGCGAACCCGCCAGCACGGAGGCTTCATCGCTGAGAATATCGCCAAACATATTGCTGGCGACGATGACATCAAACGACGATGGGCGCGTGAGCAAGTGCATGGCGCAGGCGTCCACGAGGACATGTTCCAGCGCAACTTCGGGGTAATCTTCATGTACCCGCGCCACGGTTTTTCGCCACAAGCGCATCGAAGCCAGAATATTCGCCTTGTCCACGCTGGCGACTCGATTTCGGCGTCCCTGTGCGGCGCGAAAGGCGACATGGGCGACGCGCTCCACTTCGGGAACGCTGTAAATCTCGGTGTCAAATGCTTCCTGCGAATCACCCTGCTCCTGCCGTGCGCCGAAGTATATGCCGCCCGTCAGTTCGCGGACGAACAACAGGTCAACATTGTTCAGCAGGTCAGCGCGTAACGGCGTATGTTGTGCCAATGCGGGATACGCCTTGACGGGGCGTAGGTTGGCGAACAGATCAAAGTGCTTGCGAATTTTGAGCAAGCCCTGTTCCGGGCGTACTGTCGCCGTCGGGCTATCCCATTTCGGTCCCCCGACTGCGCCAAGCAGTATCGCATCTGTGCCTTCGCACATACGGAGGGTTTCATCAGGTAATGGAACGCCCGTTTGATCAATCGCAATACCACCGATCAAACCATCCTGAAAACTGAATTCATGTCCATACTTGGAAGCAATCCGCTCTAGTGCTTGACGCGCCTGGTCTGTGACTTCGACACCAATACCGTCGCCAGAAAGGACGGCGATTGTTGCTTTCATGATGATCCTTTACGGAATTTGTTCGGTTAAGTACTGCATTACGTTACAGAAGCGTGATCAATCAGCAAACCAATGTGGTCGTGCGTTTCTCTCTCTCCTTCGTGAGAGGCGACACACAACCCGTACTCGACACTGTCCACCAGCGCCAGCCAGCTTGCGCGGATGATATTCTGCCCTGCTCCAACGGTACTCCACCGATGCCCGCCATTTTGGGTATCAATCAGGACGCGGGTGATCGCTGCCGTGCCGCTGTCACTATCAAGGATACGGACTTTGTAATCAGCAAGCTGGAAATCCGCGATCTGCGGGTAACGAGGAATCAGTGCCTTGCGTAGCGCCAGATCAAGCGCGTTGACGGGACCATTGCCTTCCGCTGCGGTGTGAACGACATCGCCATCCACATCCAGCTTGACCATCGCCTCAGCAATCGCGCCTCGACCACGCCGATCCTCAACAATCGTCGTGAAATCAATTAGCGTAAAAATCGGCTTATAGTCTGGCTTCGCACGATACAGGCGAATTGCCACGGATGCTTCCGCCCCTTCAAACACGTATCCCTGATGTTCCAGCCGCTTGATCTCGTCAAGCACTTTAAGCGCTTCCGCCTGTGAGACATCCAGACCAAATTCCTCGGCTTTACTGAGCAGATTGCCCTGCCCGCTAAGGTCGGATACGAGGACGCGCATTTCGTTCCCAACCAGTGCGGGATCAATGTGCTGGTAGCTGTCCACGTTGCGCCGCACCGCCGCGACGTGGATACCACCCTTATGGGCAAACGCGCTTTTGCCGACATAGGCGTGATGATTATCCGGCGCAAGGTTGGCGATTTCCGCCACCGCCCGCGAAACATGCGTTAAGTGGCGCAAACTGCCTTCGGGCAGGCACGGATAACCCATTTTCAGTTCAAGATCGCCGATAATGCTGATCAAATTCGCGTTGCCGCAGCGTTCGCCGTAGCCGTTGATCGTCCCCTGCACCTGCACCGCACCGACCTGCACGGCTGCCAGTGAGTTTGCTACGGCGAGTTCCCCATCATTATGCGTATGAATCCCAAGCGGAACATCGGGAAACGTTCGATGAATCAGATCAACATACTTCGCCACTTCCCAGGGCATTGAGCCGCCGTTGGTGTCGCAGAGCGTTACGACATCCGCGCCGCCGTCAATTGCCGCCTTAATCGTGTCGAGCGCGTATTCAAGGTCAAGTTTCAACCCATCGAAGAAGTGTTCCGCGTCGTAGATGACCTCTTTACCAAGCGACTTGAGATAGCGCAGGCTCTCTCGAATCATGCGGAGATTCTCATCAGGTGTGGTTTGCAGCACATCCGTCACATGCAGCATGGACGTTTTGCCAACCACCGTCACCACAGGTGTGTTCGCATCCACCAACGCAAGGATATTCGGGTCATCGGCGGGGTCACTGTTTTTTCGGCAGGTCGAACCAAAGGCGGAGATTCTCGCGTGTTTCAGGCTGAGCGATTGAACCGCATCGAAATAGGCGGCGTCTTTCGGATTCGAGCCGGGCCAGCCACCTTCGATATAGGCGACGCCAAGATTGTCCAGCAGTTCCGTAACGCGCAGCTTATCCCCTAGTGACAGGGAAATGCCTTCGCGCTGGGTGCCATCACGCAGGGTGGTATCGTAAATAGCGACACGGGGCAAGGTTGAGGTCATGATTCTCCAGTTCGTGTCTACACGGCTAACAGCGTGTTCACGCGATGCGGGTTGCTGTTTTCATAACTGGCAATGTCTTTATCAAGCGCCAGCACGTAACCGAGTTGATCGACTCCGTTCAACAGGCAATGTTTGGAGAAGCCATCAATCGGAAATGTCACTTTGCGTTCATCAGGAAGCGTGACCGTCTGTGTCGCCAGGTCAACCGTGACTGTCGTATTCGGGTCTTCCTGCGCGAGGCTGATCAACTGCTGGTGCGTTTGTTCATCTACGACGACGGGCAGCAAGCCATTCTTGAGCGCGTTATTGCGGAAAATGTCAGCAAAGTAGGTACTTATCACCGCCTGAAAGCCCGCGCCGACCAACGCCCACGGCGCATGTTCGCGTGACGAGCCGCACCCGAAATTATGTCCACCGATCAACACGGCTGCCCCCTGATGCTCAGGCTGATTCAGGGGAAAGTCTGGTTTCGGCGAACCATCCGCGTCATAGCGCCAATCGGCAAAACACGCCGCGCCCAAGCCATTCTTATCCGTCACCTTAAGATAACGCGCCGGGATAATCTGATCGGTATCAATATCGTTAATCGGCAGGGCGACGACTTTGCCACTAAAAGACTTGATGGGATCCATATTATGCGTACTCCCTTTCGCTCACCAGTTCACGCGGATCAGTAATCACGCCGCGAACGGCGGTTGCGGCGGCGGTCAGTGGGCTGGCAAGAAATGTGCGTCCGCCTTTCCCTTGCCGTCCTTCAAAATTGCGATTGCTGGTACTGACGGCGTATTGCCCCGGCTGTAACTGATCGCCGTTCATAGCAATGCACATCGAGCAGCCGGCTTCGCGCCATTCCGCGCCCGCCTCTTTGAATACCCGATCCAGCCCTTCAGACTCAGCCTGCGTTTTCACCTGCTGCGAGCCGGGAACGACCATCATCCGCACGCCATCCGCCACTTTGCGCCCGCGAATGATCTTCGCAGCTTCGCGCAAATCCCCGATGCGACTGTTCGTGCAGCTTCCAATAAACACCACGTCAACGGGCTTGCCAAGCAGCGATTGATTCGGCTGCAAACCCATATATGTCAGCGCCTTGTCGAGCGCGATCTTCTGGCTCACATCGCCCGCTTTGTCGGGGTCTGGCACATAACCTGTGATCGGCATTCCCATGCCTGGGTTTGTACCATAGGTGATCATTGGCACGAGGTCGTCAGCATTCAGCACAATCTCATCATCGAACGTCGCGCCGTCGTCGGTGGGAAGCTGTCGCCACGCTTCAACAGCGGCATCCCAATCTGCACCCTTTGGCGCGGCAGGACGCCCGGCAATATACTCGAACGTGGTATCGTCCGGCGCGATCATCCCTGCACGAGCGCCACCTTCGATAGACATATTGCAGATCGTCATGCGCCCTTCCATGCCCAGAGCGCGGATCGCTTCACCCATGTATTCAAACACGTAGCCCGTGCCGCCGCCGATACCGATTTTGGCGATGATGGCGAGGATAATGTCCTTCGCCGTAATGCCCGCATCCAGCCGTCCGTTCACGCGAACCGCCATCGTCTTTGGCTTGTTTTGCAGCAGACATTGGGTCGCCAGCACCATTGCGACTTCGCTTGTGCCAATGCCGAACGCCAGAGCGCCAAACGCGCCGTGCGTGCTGGTATGGCTGTCGCCGCACACGATGGTCATGCCCGGCTGGGTCAAACCCTGCTCGGGACCGATGACGTGGACAATACCCTGATTGCGCGTCCCCAGATCGTAGAGGTTAATGCCGAAATCGGCGGCATTCTTCCGCATCACATCCAACTGCGCCGACGCCTGAACGTCTGTCACCGGAATAATGCCATCTGCGCCGCGCGTCGTCGTCGGCGTACTGTGATCCATCGTCGCCAGCGTGCGATCAGGACGGCGCACTTTCAGTCCACGCTCGCGTAACTGCGTGAAGGCTTGCGGCGAAGTCACTTCATGAACGAGGTGCAGGTCAATATACAGTACCGCCGGTAGGTCATCTGCCTGCGGGCGTACCAGATGATTTTCCCACACCTTTTGGAACAATGTTTTTGCAGCCATGTTTTTGGTTACTTTCTCCTATTCTTGCAACATCATCTTCACTTGTTCAAGCGCCTGTATCGTGTCAGGAAGGGTTTCTTCCCATAATGTGGGAACATGCAGTCTGAACTGCGGTAACTGTGGTGTACGATAAAAATCGTCGTCATCAGGAAGCGTCGCCTGAAAAAGGCCCTCGTCACTGCGCCTGAGAAATCGAGCATCACGGCGAAGGTAATCAATGATCCAGTATTCCGGGACGCCGCCCTTTTCATATTCGGCAAGTTTCTCGCCGTAGTCCACCTCAACGCTGCCCGGCGAAACAATTTCAATCACAATGTTGGCAGGTCCGTCAAGAATCCCCTCCTCAAGCTGCGATGCGCTGTCGTTCAGCAGGACAAACAAATCCGGCTGGCGGCGGCGATTTGGAAACGCCGGAAGATACATCACAAACGGTTCACCCAACACGCGCCCGATACCCGTATAATGCAGGTAATACCGAAACATCAAGCGCAGATAATCTCGAATATCTTCATGGCGCAGCGTGATCGGCATGACGCGAAACACCTTTCCTTCGACGTATTCACAGCGGTGTTCAGCGTAATATTCCAGATACTCCTCAACCGTCACGTTTGAATCGACGAGATAGCGTCTTGGATTCTCGAAATCATCCACCAAATCAATCGGATTCACAAATTCGCGTGTGAGCATGGTTGCTACTCCACTTACACTCATCCGTCTTGCAACGCCTTTCATGCCGATTCAACGATTATTCGCCTAACCCGCCAAGCCAACCGTTGCCGCTTCGCCTTCCGGTTCAAGTTTCGATCCTAAGCCGAGCCCCGCGATCATACGATTGAGCGCCGCGAGATATGCCTTGACGCTGGCGACGATAATATCATCATCCGCGCCATAGCCACCGAATGAACGCCCACTGTCCGGGTCGCTGATTCTCACGGTCACTTCACCGAGCGCGTCAATGCCCTCGGTGACACTGTGAACGCTGTACTCAATAAGCGTATTCGGCAGATGAATAACCGCATCCACCGCACGGTAGCAGGCATCTACGGGTCCTGTGCCGACAGCAGCATGAATGATTGACTCGCCTTCCGGGTTACACAATTTCGCCGTCGCGGTGGGCATCCCCATTGTGCCGCAGGTCACCTGAATTTCTTCCAGCTTGAAAAATTCCTGTGGGCGATGAAGCTCATCCGTCATCAGGGCTTCGAGGTCAGCATCCGTGACGTTCTTCTTCGCATCTGCCAGAATTTTGAAGCGTTCAAAGACGGCGTTGACCTGATCCTTATCCAGTTCATAGCCCAATTCCTGCAAGCGAACTTTCAGCGCGTGTCGCCCACTGTGCTTGCCCAGAACGAGGCGGCTTTGCGTCCAGCCGACGCTTTCGGGCGTCATGATCTCATAGGTGCTGGCGTGTTTCAACATGCCATCCTGATGAATACCGGCTTCATGGGCAAACGCATTCGCGCCGACAATCGCCTTGTTCGGCTGAACGTGCATTCCGGTGTAGTTGCTGACCATGCGGCTTGTCTTGACGATTTCACGGCTGTTGATATGCGTTTTCAAGCCGTAGAACTGCGGGCGGGTCTGCAATGCCATCGCCACTTCTTCTAAACTCGTATTGCCAGCGCGTTCGCCGATTCCATTGATCGTCACCTCGACCTGACGCGCCCCGCTGACAACGCCCGCCAGCGTATTCGCTGTCGCCAGCCCCAGATCGTTATGGCAGTGTACCGACCAGATGATGCCGCTGCCTGCCCCTGCGCCCGGTGTTTCTGCGACCAGATTGGTAATCGTTTCACCCCACTCCTGCGGCGTGACATAGCCAACCGTATCGGGAATATTGAGCGTCGTCGCACCGCACTGCACGGCGAGAGCGCACACCTCAATCAGAAATTCAGGATCAGTACGTCCCGCATCCATCGGGCTGAATTCGACATCTTCACACAGGCTGCGTGCCAGAGTCACCATATTGCGGACGACATCCAACGCCTGCGAACGGCTCAAGCCCGTCTGATATTTCAGATGAATATCAGACGTGCCTAGAAAGGTGTGTATACGCGGTTTCGCCGCGAACTTGACCCCTTCCCAGCAAATTAGAATGTCTTTCTCAACAGCACGCGCTAGACCGCAAATCGTTGGTCCGTCTTCTGTGCCAACTTCCTGTGCGATGCGCTGCACGGCGGCGAGATCATCCGGCGATGCAGCAGGGAAACCCGCCTCGATAATATCCACGCCCAACCGTTTTAACTGGCGGGCGATCTCCAGCTTTTCAGCGCTGGTCAGCGTCGCGCCGGGGCTTTGTTCACCGTCGCGCAGGGTGGTATCGAAAAACAGGACGACTTCATCGTCTACAATTCTGCTGCTCATGGCAGGGGTATCCTTTCTGGCTCAAAATCACTGTGACAAAACGGGTAAGGTCAGCAAGACCATCTTCAGCCACAGGATCACCCCCTCTCTACACCGGAAATATCATCGCCCATGATGACTTTCTCCCTGATCAAAGAGGTATTCATCCCAGTCAAGTACCGGTTGATAACCGATCTGCTGGTAAATGTGATTCGAGGTCGGATTTGCCAGATCGGTAAACAGGGTGACAAACTGACGCCCCGTATCTAGAATTTCCTGGCTGAGCGCGGCGGTTAACGCGCTGCCATAGCCGCGCTTGCGAAACTGCGGCGGCGTATACACCGGACCTAGACGGGCGGCGTTCGGTGTGCGTCCGTGAAACCCCGCCATCGCCACGGGTTGATTATCCACAATCCACAGACGCCAGGCTGCCCGATCCGGCGGCGCGTCAAAACGCAGGTTCACGCTCCGTTCGGCATCTTCTCTTGAGATGGCATGAATGGGCAGCGCCTCGTTGGTGAAGTCAATCAGCCAATCCACCAGCAGTGCCGCATCGGAGATCGTCGCCTCACGCATCCCGCCAGCAACCCCATGCACGGGCGAAACCTTATCCAGGCGATATACACGTTCGTTGAATGCCAGTCGTGTCAGCCGTCCTGTTCGTTTTGTCCAGTATTCAGCGAACGCGGCGGCGACAGCCTTTGGCGCGAACACGCCAGGGACAGTCGCATTACTTTCGCAAAGGGCGTCAGCAATCACGGACAATGCCGTTAAGTCAGATACAATAGACAACAGCAGACGCGCAGGCGGCGTTCGCATGGCAACCGCAACAACCTGATCCGCATTCTCAATAAATGCCATATATGGCATCTCGGCATAAAAGCCGGGATTGCGTATGACACCGCCGAGAATACCGAGCAGAAGACAGTGTTCCGCCTCGTGCGCCATCAGGTATGGCTCAACGTGCGTACTGAATTGCTGTGGATCGTCGAACACGCGCAGCTTCACGAGAGTTCCTCGCACTACATCCTTACGATTCTTGCTTGATATTTTTGGCGTTCAGGAACGACATCATCGGGCGCAGCGTACCGCCGACCTGTTCGAGCAGCAAGTCATGTTCGCGGCGGCGGCGAGCTTTGAATTCCGGTAGCCCTGCCTGATTCTCGGCGATCCACTGTTGGGCAAATTCGCCGCTCTGGATGTTATGCAGCACTTCGGCGAAATACTCTTTCACCTGATTTTCGACCTGATCGCCGACGACATAGCCGCCGTATTCAGCGGTATCGCTCACGCTGTACCACATATAGCTCAAGCCACCCTCATACATCAGGTCAACAATCAGCTTGAGTTCATGTAAGCACTCAAAATAAGCGATTTCCGGCTGATAGCCCGCCTTCACCAGGGTCTCAAAGGCGGACCGAACGAGCGCCGTTACCCCGCCGCACAGAACAACCTGTTCGCCGAACAAATCGGTTTCTGTTTCTTCCTTGAATGTCGTCTCAATGACACCGGCGCGAGTACAGCCAATCGCCTTGGCATACGCCAAACCCAGCGCCTTCGCCTGCCCCGTGGCATCCTGCTGTACCGCCAGCAAACCCGGTGTTCCCGCGCCATCCTTGAAAACCTCACGGACGCGATGACCGGGCGCTTTCGGCGCAACCATCGTTACGTCAATGTCTGCTGGCGGCTGAATTTGTTTGAAATGAATATTGAAACCGTGCGCGAACATCAGCATCGCACCTGATTTCAGGTTCGGCGCAATGTCATTGGCGTAGACTGCTGCTTGTTTCGTATCCGGTATCACGATCATGATCACGTCAGCGCGTTTGGTCGCTTCCGCGACCGAATAGACCTCCAAGCCATCCGTTTTGGCTTTTTCTGCGCTTTTGCTGCCGTCATGCAAACCGATGATCACATTCATGCCGCTGTCCTTCGCGTTCAGCGCATGAGCGTGTCCCTGACTACCGTAGCCGATCACGGCAATGGTTTTGCCGTTGAGCAGCGCCAGGTCAGCATCCTTGTCATAAAATAGTGTCGCCAAGATACTTCTCTCCCTCAAAACATGGTCAGCCGGGATGTCTCAAGCGCATCACCGCTGAGATTGAAAATTAAACGCTGTAGACCTGATAGGTCGAATTGCCATTGCCGTTTTTGGCGGTCACGGGGATCACCGGCTCGTACTGCGAGTCGAGTATACGGACGCCACGCCCCATTGCGACGACACCTGTACGCACCATCTCGACGATGCCCAGCGGTTCCAGTTCTTTGATGAGCGACTCCACCAGGTCTTCGTGCGCGGCAATTTCAATAATCGCCACTTCGGGACCAATATCCACAATCCGTGCCGGATAATTGTCACAGATGAGTGTAAGCGCATTGCGTGAATCGGCATCGTTGGCACGAACCTTGATCAACGCCAGGTCGCGGCTGACGTGCGGCTCCATTGAGACGACTGACACATCAATCACGTTAATCAGCTTGAACAGATTCGCGGCGATACGACGTGCATCCACTTTTGAGCCATCCACTACAATCGTCATGCGCGACATATGGGAACGGTGGGTGCGCCCAACGGTGAGACTGTCCATGTTGAAGTTGCGGCGACGAAACAAACTCGCCACGCGATTGAGGACGCCGGGGCGATTTTCGACCAGCGCGACCAGTATGTGCTTGATCTTAGGAGTCATCGTTTGTTCGGTTATCATGCTTTGGTCTCCTCGCCCACTTTCGGTCGGCGAATCATCTTGTCGAGATCAGCCCCCGACGGTACCATCGGGTAGACAATTTCCTCTTTTTCAACCATGTATTCAATCAGCGTGGGACCGTTAACGCTGCGGGCGAACTTGACCGACTCTTCAATCTGATCACGGCTGGTCACGCGCATGGCAGGAATACCATATGCCTCTGCCAGCTTGACAAAATCGGGATTAAACATCGGCGTCGCGTAGTATCGCTCTTCGTAGAAAAATTCCTGCCACTGACGCACCATACCCAGATAGTTATTGTTGATAATGGCGATGTTGACATTCACGTTCTCCTGTGCCGCCGTCGCCAGTTCGCACAGGGTCATCTGAAAACCGCCGTCACCGACAATCGCCCACACTTCTTCATCGGGCATCCCCATCTTCGCCCCTATCGCGGCGGGGAAGCCAAACCCCATCGTGCCTAAGCCGCCGCTGGTGATCATGGACAGCGGGCGCTGGTGCGGATAATACTGCGCCTCCAACATCTGGTGCTGTCCCACGTCGCTGACCGTGATCGCGTCTCCACCTGTAAAACG
>Ga0224723_1001171_pt1 | contig 16452 bp, 13 predicted proteins | sample Balambano_FR2_Me_FD_161647 | JGI IMG/M metagenome (GOLD analysis project Ga0224723, IMG submission 161647) | Freshwater sediment microbial communities from Lake Towuti, South Sulawesi, Indonesia - Balambano_FR2_MetaG | ecosystem: Environmental > Aquatic > Freshwater > Lake > Sediment | place...
AGTATACCTAGAGTAAAACAGCAGTTTTTCTCTTACTATGATTTTTTGGAGTTATTCCTTATACATCTTTTTCTCAGTAACTATTGTAAATTGATATAAAAACATAAACTTTTTACTAGTACTGTTTTTTGAAATTTACTTTTTACGGTTCTTAAATTAGATAAAAAGAGCAGATATAAATCAACCTCACATACATGAATAAATTTTAAGAGTAATTAAATCTAAAAAAGTAGAGAGTCAAATAAATGATTGACAAAAGTAGAATATCTAAATTAAATCAAGCTAACGTCGCTTCCCAAAAAGCAAAAAATCCCATAATGCAATGGTTTTTCAACCTTCCTATTAGCCAAAAGCAATTGATTGCTTTGCTTGCTTCAGAAGTAATCACAATTATTGGTATTGGAGTTGTTGGTAGATTTATTATTGCTAACGGTTTACAAAGTCTATTATTAGAACAAGCTAAGTCAGAGGTTGCAGTTACAGGTATAAATTACAACGCTAAAGTCAATCAAATGGGCTTTGGTTTCCGTGGTCAATCAGATAATACGGCGATTATTAGTGCAGCTATTATTCATGAATCGGGTAGAAGTGTTCAGGGAGGTTTGAAAGAAGAAGTTAAACAAATTCTTCAAAATGAAGTCAGAGCTAGAAAAATAGAATATGCGACTTTAGTAGGTAGGGATTCTAAGATAATTGTCAATGCAAATAACGACCGTACAGGAGAAACATTTAATCCTGATCGGTTAGTAACTGAGGTTTTGAATAGCTCCAAACAAATTAAAGCCAATGGAATTGTTACCTTGGCAGAACTGACTAAAGAAGGATCCCCTTTAGAAAACGTTGGTAAAGAAGATGCATTAATTCGCTACACAGTTACACCTGTGAAAAACCCCCAGACTCAAGCTGTAATTGGTGCTTTAGTTTCTGGGGATATTGTGAATGGCAAAGAGTCGATTGTTAAGGATACATTAGATGCAGTTGGTAGTGGATATAGTGCTATTTACTTACGTAAACCCACAGGTGAATTTAGTCTTGCATCTTCTTTAAATAGAATTCAAGTTGACGATGCAGTTCAAACTCAAGAAAATGTTGCTTTACCAAATGGAGCTAAATCATTATTAGAAGCAGCAGTAAAATTTCCCGATGGAAAACCAGTTACTGCACGTATGGTGATCGGTAATGAAACCTACACAATGGCTGCAAAAGTAATTCCTAACAAATTAATTGAAGATGCTGTTGATGCTGGTAATAAAATGCCAGTTGCTGTTTTAGTTAGAGGAACACCAGAAACCGCTTTAAACAATTTGCTGACACAAAGTTGGTTAGCACAATTTTTGACAGTTCTTGTTGCATTGACAATTATCGCTATTTGGGCGTTGATTTTAAGACGAGCCTTTATCAAACCAATTCAAAATTTGGAACAAACAGCTCAAAAATTTGCTGCTGGTGAACGTAATTCTCGGGCTGAGGTTTTTGCTACTGACGAGATTGGCCAACTAGCTGTTACTTTTAACAGTATGGCAGATAATATTGTAGAACAAAGTCAGCGTCAAGAGAATGAAGCAAAGCTAGCACTGAAATTAAATGAAATTTCTGCTCGGGTTAGAGAAACGCTGAATACTGAAAAAATTCTCAGAGAAACTGTAATTAGAGTTCGAGAAGCTCTAAGTTGCGATCGCCTAGTTTTTTATCGGTTGGATGAGAACTGGAACGGTACAATTATCGCTGAGTCTGTTGATTATTCTTGGTCAACAATCATAGGAAGGAATGCTTACAGTTCATATCTAGCTGAAGAGTATTCTGACGAGTATGAATCTGGTCGCATCAAAGTAGTTAACGATGTCGAAAAAACAAAAATCAGCAAGCCATACCTAAAACAATTACAGACTTATAATGTTAAAGCTTATCTCTTGACCCCAGTTTACGTAAATAATCAGCAATATGGTGCATTAGTAGCGCATCAATGTACTAGTGTACGTCAATGGCAAGATATAGAAATTAACTTGCTCAAACAAGTAGCAATTCAAGTCGGTTATGCACTAGAGCAAGCAGAACTCTTGGAAGCAATCGAAAATAGTCGTCAAAGCGCAGAGTCAACTACCCTAGAAGAACGTCAAGAAAAACAAGCTTTACAATTACAACTTCTTCAATTACTAAATGATGTGGAAGGTGCTGCGACTGGAGATTTAACTGTACGTGCAGATGTAAGCGAAGGAGAAATCGGTACAGTTGCTGACTTCTTTAACTCCATTGTTGAGAGTTTGCGGGGTATTGTGACGAAGGTTAAAACATCAGCAATGCAGGTAAATACTTCCCTTGGTTCTAATCAAGATGCGATTTACCAACTTACAGAAGAAGCACTTTCCCAAGCAGCAGAAATCAATCGGACTTTGGATGCTGTTGATCAAATGACCTCATCTATGAGAACTGTTGCTAATAACGCTCAAGAAGCTGCTATAGTTGCCCATAATGCTTCTCAAACTGCTTCTGAGAGTGGCGAAGCAATGGATTTAACAGTGGAAAATATTCTACATCTGCGAGAAACCGTTGGTGAAACCACCAAAAAAGTGAAGCGTCTCGGTGAATCTACGCAACAAATTTCTCGCGTTGTCACTTTAATTAACGAAATTGCTTTACAAACCAACTTATTAGCCATTAACGCAGGTATTGAAGCTGCTCGTGCAGGTGAAGAAGGACAAGGTTTTGCGGTAGTTGCAGAAGAAGTTGGTGAATTAGCAGCGCGTTCTGCATTTGCTACTCAAGAAATTCAAAATATTGTCCAAGGTATTCAAAGGGAAACTACAGAAGTTGTGGAAGCAATGGAAGTGGGAACCGCTCAAGTGGTGGAAGGTACTAAGGTTGTGGAAAATGCCAAATTCTCTTTAAATCAAATTTTAGAGGTTTCCCGTCAAATTGATGACTTGGTACAGTCGATATCCAACGCTACCACATCCCAAGTAGAAACATCCCAAACTGTAAGTCAACTGATGCAGGCGATCGCTCAAATTTCTGAGCGTACTAGCGATTCTTCTCGTCAAGTTTCCCATTCTTTGCAACAAACTATAGAGATTTCCCAAGAGTTGCAGGAGACTGTAGGTACGTTTAAGGTGGATTAATAATTGTAGGTAATAGTAGACCAACATCATAATTTCTAAGAAAATATGAAAAACTACGGGTTATACCAGGTTTTTGTAGAGAAATCCTGGTATAAACTGTTGCAAATATCTTGGATTACATACCCAAACTTACCCCATAGTTATGTCAATATATTAGTACTTTACTAAATAATGATATGACTTCAACAGTAATTAAACCTTCATCTTGGCTTACAACTGGCATCCGAGTCGAAAAAATTAACAATCTTAACCTTTTCAAGTTTACAGAAGAATTAGGTTTACGTATGCAAGAGCTTTTAGATAAGAGAAAAGCTGATATACTAACACCAGAAGAAACTGCTGAGTTGGAAGCTATTGGAGAATTAGATTTGATTTTTAGCTATATAAATGCCCTTACTGCATCTCAATCATGACAATTCCTAGTAGCGTTGTAGAGTTTGTCCGGCAACGTGCAAACTTTCTCTGTGAGTACAGTAAAAACGTGGCTTTCCTTAGTCTGGATAAAATATAATTATTTGGTTAAAGTATTGTAGTTGGGAAACTACTGTAAAACAAAGCGTCAAATATATAAAGGTGTGATTAGATTATTAGCATGAAATTCCAACTACTCTTAGCCTCTGCATTTTCCCAGCTAAAAGGACGCCATTGGTGGTTAAGTATCCTGGTCTGGATTGCTCTACTTGCTCCAGCGCAAGCTTCTGTAATCTTGCGGGTTGCAATTGAGCGGGATGTTAATCAAGTGAAGGTCGGTAGTTCTACTCCAGCAGTTCTGAAAGATGGTAGCGGTCGGAGTTTGGGACAATTGCCTCAGATGAGTGCATTTTACGCTCAAGCTATTCCTGGTGGAGTTGCTTTGGATAAATGGCGCTCTGGTTTATTTTGGATTGAGCCGTCGGGTAAGGGATTTGTTTACATTAACGATCGCTGGTATCGTGGTAGAACTTTGGTCATTCCCACGCAGAAAGGTTTAACTGCTGTCAACTGGGTAGATTTGGAAGAATATTTATATAGTGTCATCGGTGGTGAAATGGATACACGTTGGCCCGGTGAAGCACTCAAAGCTCAGGCGATCGCAGCTCGGACTTTTGCTTTGTACGAGCGCGAAAAACAACGTAATAATCCAGTTTACGACGTTGGTGATAGCCCTGACCGTTGGCAAATTTATAAAGGTGTCATGAGTGAAAGCCCTAGTACTTATGCAGCAGTTGATACTACTGCTGGACAAGTTCTTACATATGGCAACCAAATCATTCTCTCTGTTTTCCATGCTTGTTCAGGAGGACACACAGAAAACGTAGAAGACGTATGGGGAGGTAGCAGAGACCGTTACCCTTATTTACGTGCTGTTCCTGACTTTGACCAAAATGTTGCTGAGTGTAACTGGATAAGAAACTTCTCACCAGCAGAATTAAGCGCTAGCTTTCCTGATGTCGGTAATGTCAAGGAAATGAAGATAGACGAAGTATCACCCTACCGAAGTGTTAAAACTTTAAGTATCACTGGAGACAAAGGTACAAAAGTACTAAGAGGAGAAGAAGTACGTACAGCCTTGAAGTTAAGAAGTACTCGGTTTGTAGTCACACCAAGTGCAGACGGTAACTTTACTCTCCAAGGGTTAGGTTTCGGTCATTCTGTAGGTATGAGTCAGTGGGGAGCCTATAACCTGGCTATGCGTAAATATAACCACCTGCAAATCTTGAATTACTACTTCCGAGGAGTTGCTTTAGCGCCGATTCGGGCGAAGTAGGAGAGGAAGCAGGGGGTGATGGACTCCATCAACCCCTCTCCCTTACTCCCCCTCAAGCTCCCGATATTTCTCAACTTCCTGTTCAAGTAGATCGCTTTCTGTTGAGTATGCTAAATTTTCATTGCCAATAAATTGTTCTTTGGCAAATTGACGAGCATAGTTGATTTTTCTTTCTAAAATAGAATCAGCACTAGCGATCGCCCGAGCGCGGAGGATACGCTCACGGTTACGAGCAGCTATTTTAGTGTTACGCCACTTTAACCAAAAATAACGTATCGCTGGTATAGCCAAAAATCCTGTACCATAACCTAATAACAGCCAGTAAATTGCTTGTACAAAACCGACGAATCCTCCCACTTGTTCAGCTACTGTAACATCTAACAATAAAGCACCTAGTACTAATGCACCAACAAAATTTAGTACTCCTAATCCACCAGCGAGGAAAAGTTGTCCGGAAGAAGCAGCGCTAAATTGCCAAGGAAATTCTTCTAGATATACAGAAGCTGATTTACGACGTTTCTTAACTGCGCTTATTTGTAACTCTGGGAAGTAATATATGATTTGCCCTTCTGGACTAACAGCAGGTTGACCGTTATAACGTGTGAGAACGGGCAACATATAATCTTCATATTCTTGCTGATATTTTTCACCGATATCATCTAGATAGGGCGAAACTTGCTCGGCAATAACTGCACCACGATTAGAACTAATAACTGTGGCAATTTCTTGCCAACGACGTTCTTCTAATTTAGCGTTAGGATTGCCATCGCCAAATAAGAAGGAAAATATCGCTTCCAAGAAATTCAGTTCACTTTTTTGGTTAGGTTCGTACCCTTCTTGGTAATGAGTATCGTAATTTGGGCTAAAAAACCAAAATAAATCTGGGAAGAAGAAGAAATTAATTCCTCCACCAGAATCATTTCTGTCGTCATTGTTACTGGAGTTCATTGCTACTGTAATCACAATGATGGCGATCACAATTAAGGCAATGGATACCATCAACAAAATCCCAAAAGAAATTCTAATTAGATAGAATAGAACACCCCAAACCCCTTTCCACCATTCTTGTAGGCGTAATTGTAAATATTTATTACGTAATATTACTCGAAAGTTTTTTGGAAACAAGTAAGCAATATCACCAGTGTCTGATACTTGTAAATGTCCCCCAGCGTCAGATGCTAGAGCCAATAAACCTTGATTTGCTTCTGCAACATTTAATCCTGATTGAGCTGCTACATCACCAACAGTGACACGGTAGCCCAATTGTTCCACAGCCTGCATAATTTCGGGGTTGGGAGCCATTTATCTCCCCTCCTGTTTAAAATCACTCTACCTTTCTTTAGTATAAAGTGTGATTTTTAAAGGTTCGGGAATATTAAAATAGCCAAGTGCAAAAAAATGAAATTCAAAAGGTAAGATAATTAAGTATAACCTAAATAAGATAGTGCCGAGCAGTAACATCTACCGTATCAGAGAAAAAATTAGACTTCGCCAGTACGATATGTCAGCTCATGCAATGCAAGAAATGGCTGATGATATGCTAACCATTCTCGATATAGAAGAAGCTGTTTTGAGTGTTGAAGTTAAACGAGTTGAAATAGTTAATCGTTTTGGTAGGGCTTGAGTTATAATTGCTACCTCTCAATATATTTGAGTTGTTTAAGAGGCTTTTTAAACTTAGCGATCGCCTCAATCTTATTCCTAGTAACATTACATATACAAATGTTACATTGTTTAACCTGTTATTACTTTATTCTCGAAGCTACTGTCAATATAACCTGATTGTAAATTGATATTACAACTCTCATATCTTTACGAAATAATATTCTAGAATATTTGTGCGTGATACGGTTGCCGTTACTCGTGACAATTGACTAATACCTTAGTCCTAGCAGAAAGTTAAAGTCTTATACCATTTCACTTATTCGTTAAAGACTTATACCATTTCACTTTCATTTACCTGTGATACATATACAGTACAGCTTACTGCTTTCTTCGGAACCCGTAAAGTAGGATTGTTCCTTGGGAAGGGAAGTACATAAGTTGCTTCTCGGTCGCATAGCCTACCTAAAAAGCTTAGAAGTATGTCTTTACAGAGATTTTATGTGTGTCAGGATTTTGATGAAATAGTACCAGATGTTCACGCAAAGACTTTTTGACTCTGCCTAATTTTGCATCTATGTTATTTGATACCGCACAAAAATACTCTTGTTGTATTTTTGAAACTTCATGAACGCATACATAACATATAATTATACCCTCTCTAATCAAGGAGTACCAATGCATCCGAATGAGGAACTATTAAGAAAGTTTTACACAAGCTTTCAAAATAAAGATTACCAGCAAATGATTCAATGCTATCACCCTGAAATAGAATTTACAGATGCCCTTTTCGACCTCAAAGGACAAGCTGCTGCATTAATGTGGTCTATGTTATGTAAGAATTCTATAGATTTAGAAGTAAATTTAATTGATGTTGTCGCCAATGACCAAACTGGAATTGCTCATTGGGAGGCAAAGTATACTTTTTCTGAAACTAGTAGAAAAGTTCATAACATTGTAGAAGCAAAATTTGAATTTAAAGATGGAAAGATAATTAAACATGAAGATAATTGGGATTTTTGGAAATGGTCACAAATGGCACTAGGTGGAGTCGGAAGATTTCTAGGCTGGACACCTTATATTAAAAATCAAGTTAAGGTCAAAGCAGGTAAGAAGCTAGAGAACTTTATGTCTCAAGCATCTGTAAACGATGTTCCCGTAAAAACTCCTAATCAGGAATAGTCAGGCTATTTGCGAGTTCTACAGTTATTGTCCACATTTAGGTAATTTTATGTCATATCTAGAACAGTACGACAACATTCCCCAAGACCAACCTGAAGAAAAAGCCAAATTAGTGAATCAATGGATTCGTACAGCAGATTGGCGACCATTTTTCAAAGAACTCAGAGAAAATCGACCAATTTTTCCCATACCAGGAAACATCATCCTAGTTACATTATTCGACGATGTACAAGAGATTATGTCACGAGAAAATGTATTCTCAGTGAAGCTATATGCTCGTTCGATGGATCCTACTATTGGCGGGGCCTTCATGCTAGCAAGGGACAACACAGAGATTAACTATCGAGACAAGTCAATAATGAGAACGATGCTGCAATGGGAGGATTTACCATTAGTCAGGAAAATATCTGGTGAAATTGCTAAAGCTTCTTTAGATAAGTGGGCTGAGACAGGAAAAGTAGAGCTTGTTAAGGAGTTAGGAAGGTACGTTCCAGTACGGATGTGTGGAGAATATTTTGGTTTTCCTGGTCCTGATCTAGAGTCAATGTACAAATGGGCATACGCAACTCAATCAGATATGTTTAAGAATTTGGGTGGTCGTAACCAAGCGGTACATGAAGCATCACTGCAAGCAGGAAAGGAGATGACCGCATATCTAGGACAACTTTTACAGCAGAAAAAAGCAGATATTGCGAAAAATAAAGGTTGTACACAAGACAACGATAGCTCTTTTATTGGTAAGGACATTTTTACACGATTAGTCAAAACTCAATTTCCTCAGGAAATCGATAATTATTTTGATGAACATAGAATCATTGGTAATGTAGCAGGTTTATTGATTGGAAGTGTGGAAACGATATCTCAAGCAGTTGTTCAAGCAGTTGAACAAATTTTGCTACGTCCCAACATCTTCCAAGAAGCATTGAGTGCTGCCCAAAGTAACGATGACAAGACTTTTGATAAATATGTTTGGGAAGCTCTTCGGTTCAATCCTATTAACCCCTTAGTATTTCGTTTATGTGAGGAAGATTATATTCTCGCCTCTGGAACGCCTAGAGCAACTCGAATTTCTAAAACAAGCATTGTATTTGCCTGCACAGCTTCAGCGATGTTCGATGCGACCGAATTAGTTGAACCAGAAAAATTTTCTTTAGACCGCCCAAATTATCACTACATACATTTTGGCTATGGACACCATACGTGCTTAGGGCAGTACGTTGCAACAGTGGAAATTCCAGAAATTGTCAAACAGATAATTCTTAGACCTGGTGTGAGATTGATACCAGGTGATGAGGGAAAATTAGACTTTCAAGGAAGTCCATTCCCAGAGCGTTTTGTCATCGCTTATGATTGCTAATTCTGATTTGTTGGAATACCAATTATTAATAAAATAAGTAAGTACTGTTATGCATTCACGAAGAAGCACCGTTAGAGACGGATTGAGAAACAAGATTGAATCTTATTTCTTGACTAATTTCAAATGGTTTTGGGATTTTGTACAAAGCAATGACTTTCTCAAACGACGTATTAACAAATTCTTAATTAATCAGGCAATTTACAAAAGTAAGACCCGTCCTCATCCTCTCAGCACGATGGCAGACTATACATCGTGGGATTCATTAACAGACCGTACGTACAGTGGAAGACATCTACCTCCTTCTAATGTCGATCCAGCAACACTACCACCGACGGGTGAACTTTTAGAGTTATTTTTGAGAACTGGGGATACAATTTTATCCCAAAAATCTACTCTCGTATTCCCATATTTTGCTCAATGGTTTACAGATGGTTTTCTAAGAACTGATCAGAATAATAAGCTGAAGAATACATCTAACCATGATGTTGATGCCAGTCCTTTGTACGGACTCAATAAAAAGATTACCCAAATGTTGAGATCCTATGAAGGTGGTAAGCTCAAGAGTCAGATGATAAATGGTGAGGAGTATCCCCCCTTCTATTTTGAAAATGGAGTTCCTAAAGAAGAATTTAAAGATTTACCACTGCAACATAGCACAACAGATCCAAGCAAACGAGAAAAGCTATTTGCCATGGGTAAAGAAAACGCTAATGTCCAAATCGGTTATGTAATGATGAACACCCTATTTTTAAGGGAACATAACCGAATTTGTAATATCTTAGCGCAAAAATATTCACATTGGGACGATGAGCAACTATTCCAAACTGCAAGAAATATAGTAATCGTTTTGCTGATTAAGATTGTGATTGAAGAATATATCTATCACATCGCTCCCTATCATTTCAAGTTCGTTACCGATCCAAAACCTTTTTCTAAAGAAAGTTGGTATCGTCAGAATTGGATGACATTAGAATTTAATTTGTTGTATCGCTGGCACAGTTTAATACCTAGTAAAATTTTAGTAGATGGACAAGAGCTACCTCTACAAGAAACTTTATGGAATACTGAGTTAGTTACAAGTCGAGGATTAGGAAGATTATTTGAGCAAGCATCTTTACAACCAGCAGGTTTAATAGGTCTGTTTAATACTGCTCCAGAACTAATAAATACTGATGCCAAAAGTATCGATTTAGGTAGAGTAACTAGGTTGAAAAGTTATAACGACTATCGTGAAATGTGTAAGTTTCCACGAGTTACTAATTTTGACCAGATTACCGGAAATGAAATTGCTCAAAAGGAACTCAAACGTTTGTATGGTCATGTGAATAATATTGAATTATATGTAGGTTTATTTGCTGAAGATACTCGGGAAAATTCCGCTGTAGGTCCATTAATTGGAAGACTTGTAGGTGTCGATGCTTTTTCACAAGTATTAACAAATCCCTTACTGGCGGAAAATATTTTTCATCAAGATACTTTTTCACCAATTGGTTGGGAAATTATTCATACTACATCCAATCTCTCAGATATCCTTCATCGCAATATTCCCAAAACTGATAAACGTTTTAAAGTTAGTATGACTCAAGGTGCTTTATAGTTATTTAGCGTTGGTTCTAAAAGTGCTTGGTCTGGTATTAGGGTGTTGACTCTGTGCGTTTTTAAGAGTTGTCTTTTCATACAAAATATTCGCCCTCTCCCCTTCCCCTCTCCCAATTTGGGAGAGGGGTACCGAAGGTGGGGTGAGGGTCATAAAAGTGTATGAATATAAAATGCCTTTATTCCATCAAAGTCAACAGCCTAATTCCCTACCCTTTGCGTAAGTCCTGAATTTAACAAAATCAGCTCTACCAATTCACAAAATCCCTCTCCCTCTGAAGCGTTGGTAATATAAACTGGTTGATGTTGTAACTTGTTTAGGTAATCTAACACATTAGCTACACCAACAGATAGTGGAAAATAACGTTGATCAAATAAACTTTCATCATTAGGACTATCGCCTACAGTGATAATTTGCTCAGATGTATACTCAGGAAAGTATTTTTGCAACACTTGTAATAAGCCAGTAGCTTTATCTTGCTGCAATGGCTTGATATGACATTGCACATTACTGTAGGTAAATCCCCAACCTATATAGTTACACAAATCACTCATTTTTTTTAAGTCATCACTACTGAATCCTGCGACATCAAATGTCCAATCTGTAATCCGAAAGCGATTATCAGTAGATTCTTGGATTTGCGGAAATTTTAGTTTCAATTGTTCAAAAGCATCTGCTAAATGTCTGCGATGGAGAAGCAAATCAGAAATAGATGTTAAAGTGACTAACTCCCCGGTAACAGAAGGATAAAACAAACCACCATTTTCAGCGATCGCTCCCGCAATAGGCATCATTGCACTAATTCCATTCACCCACCCAGCAGAACGTCCTGTAACAATTAGTACTTTTATCTCTGCTGCTGTTAACTTTTCTAAAGCTTGAAGTAATCTACTAGTAAATTTGCCATTAGTAGTCAGAGTACCATCCATATCCGTGGCAATTAACCGAATGTTACTCAGGTAAGCATTAATCATTGTTCAAAATTCCTCTACATAACCTCATCCGTGAGGAGACGACCCACCGGGTCGTCTCTACAATGTCATCCCGAACCCCGCACTCCCCATATTTCCTATAAAAAAGTTACATCATATCAGAAATTGGGCACTCTAAAACATAGGAGTATTTCTGTTTGCCAATTATGCCAAGTTCTATATTTATCGCTCAATCCCCAGGAGTAAAGACTAAAAAGGCATTACAGCAAGTACCAGCTAGCAAACCACAAACACCACCTTTTTTACTGGTGACTTGTGGGGGACTTGGTTTAGCAGTAGTTGCTCTAATTGTCTATGGTAAACTCCAGACGGATAAGCTAAAGAAAAAAATTAGGTTTGAACAATTCCGAGCGCGAGAGCTAGAGAAAAAGTTTAAGCTAGCTTTAGAAACGATTCGCAAAATGGAGACTAATCCTGATTTAATTAACTCACGGGATTTTAACCTCGATTATCTACGGATGCGGATGGCTGAGGAAGTATTTCATTTTGCAATTGTTAACCAAGTGAAAATTAAAGTCAAAGATAAAATATCTCAAGCATTACGTCCAAATCAAAATCAAGGATCAGTGGTAGGAATTGCTAATAGTGCTGGACGGCAGGTTGATGAAATTTTTGATGTGGAGTATGAGGCTGGTACTCAGCAGGAATCTATTAAAAGAGTATTATTTCGGATTCAAATTCGGTTAATGAAATTACCTACACAAGCAACTTCTGCAACTATTAGTCAAATTATTGATTGTATTGAAACTTACTTAAGTCCTGTTGAAGACGAGGATACTTGGCAACCAACAATTCAAGGTCGTATTGCTTCTATGCATTGGGATCAAAAAGCAAAACCTACTCCTTTACTAGTTTTAGAACAATCGAATGAAGGTGTAAATGTGACTTTCCGTACTACTCGTCAACCAAATGCTACTGTTACACAAAAGTCTCCAGGAAATAGAAAATCAAGATAGAGTGCGGGGTATATCATGATTCAGATTAATTTGTTTTAACTATAGTTTGGGAGTCACGGGCTAAACGACCATCCTCCATTTCTAAAATCCGATCAGCTATGTCCAAAATTCGATTATCGTGGGTTACTAATAAAATTGAAGTTCCTTGGTCTTTGGCAAGACGCTGCATGATTTCTACCACATCACGTCCTGATTGTCTATCCAAAGCTGCTGTTGGTTCGTCAGCTAACACTAATGGAGGATTATTCACCAAAGCACGAGCGATCGCTACCCTTTGTTTTTGTCCTCCGGAAAGATTATCTGGATAATAATCGATTCGGTCTTCTAGCCCCACTGCACTCAGCATTGCTTGTGACCTTCTTACTGCTTCGTACTGACTAATATTATCATTTAGCTCCACAGCCATTTGTACATTTTGTCTAGCAGTTAAAAAACCAAGTAAATTATGTGCTTGGAAAATATAACCTATATTACGTCGAATTTCTACAAGTTCTTGTTGAGTAATTCTAGATAAATCTTGGTCTAAAAATGTTAAATTACCTTCTTGTACGGAGCGTAAACCACCAATCAAGCTCAATAATGTTGTTTTTCCGGAACCTGATGGCCCAGTCATAATCACAATTTCTCCTGGGTAGATATCCAGATTAATATCAAATAATATTTGTCTTTTTAGCGACCCTTTACCGTAATAGTGGTTAATATTTTGAATTGAGATTACAGGTCTTGACATCATAAATTAGTTAGGAATAAATATTTTTTATCAATAGTCATTATTATATATTAATACATTAATTAAAACTGATAAATTTATAATTTTTTTATTTGTATTATGATGAAGCTAAAAGATATCTGCTGGGTCAGCAGAACGCAATTTACGTACAGCAATTATTCCAGAAATAAAGCACATTATTATCGTCATAATTAACACTATAATAGCACGCTCTATAGTCATAAATATAGGTAAAAGTGTAGCATCTCTAGCCCTTGCGTACAAAAACATAGTTATACCAAACCCTGGTAAATACCCTAAAATAGCTAAAATTAAAGCTTCTTGTAAAATCACAAATAATAAGTATCTTTGGGTGTATCCAATTGCCTTCAGAGTAGCGTATTCAGATAAATGGTCTGCAACTTCTGTATAAAGAATTTGATAAACAATCACAGTACCAACAATGAAGCCCATAATTGTCCCTAGTGTAAAAATGAAACCAATGGCTGTACTTCTTGCCCAAAACTCCTTCTCAAAATCGATGAATTCTTGCTTAGTTAAAACTACAACATCATCTGTTAAATATATCCTTAATTCTTGTGCTACAGAATTTGCATTGGCACCAGGTTTTAATTTTATAACTCCAATATCAATTAATCCCCGTTGACGATTAGTGAATATTCTAAAAAAATTGACATCACTAGTAATTAAATTACCATCCGCAGCAAAGGATGTACCTAAGGTAAATAATTCAGCAACTTTAATGCGTCTTCTTCTAACTTCAGTTGTAATAGCTCTACCTTGTTCAAATAAAGTAACAATTGGCCCAAATTCTGGTCTCGAAGCTCGGTCGTATAAAACAGTATCAGGTTGCTTTAATTTATTAATATTTTCCTGAACTCCTGGTAAATTAACGATATTATCTTCTGGATTCACACCGATTAATACAAGGTTTCGGGGACGACCCGTAACCGGATTTTTCCAGCTAGTAAAGTCTAAATAAATTGGATGTACTGATTTTACAGTTGGTAAATCCAAAGTTTTATACAAACGTCTTTGAGAAAAGCTCTTCATTGATGGTAAAGCACTAGACTGAGAACTGATTAAAACAATATCTCCCTGTAAACTACTGTGTAAACGAACATTACTAAGATATAAAGAATCTTGGAAACCAAGCTGCATAAACATGAGAATATCAGCAAAAGCGATTCCCGCCAGCGCTACAGCTAGGCGATTTACTTCTCGTTTAAGTTGTAACCACGCTAGAGGAATTTTCATTGGGTAGTGAAAAAAGGGAACAGGGAACTCTTAACAGGGTTGAAGGAAAATGCGGTAATATCTTACTGTTTTATCCATTACCCTATGTACACCGCACTACCTAAATATCAATCTCAACAGAGACTTTGGCATAAGTTAATCCAGCAACTTTTTCGCTGTATTGTTTGGGAAGAGAAATTTTGACTTCAACTACTCTGGCATCAATATCGGCCGCAGGGTCAGTATTAAGTACATCTTTTTTACCAATTTTTCTACCAATTTCAGTAATCGTTCCTTCCAATTCCCCAGTAAAAGCTCCATTCTCACTGGTAATTATGGCTTTTTGACCAAGACGCACTTTACCAATACTATCTTCGGGAACTTCCGCGATCGCTATCATTTGGTCAGTACGTCCAATTTCGGCAATACCATCAGATGTCATGGTTTCACCAGTTTTTGTGTTAATTTTTAAAACTTCGCCGGCGATTGGTGATTTAATATAACTTAATTCCAATTGAGCTTTAGCTCGATTAACTTGGGCGATCGCATTACTTACTTGTGCTTGCGCGACTAAGATATCGCTAGGGCTGACTTCTTGAAGTCGATTTAATCTGGCTCTTTCTTCATCAATTTGTCTTTGCAATGTAGCGATGGTTTTGTCACGGTTAACCCTAGCTTCCACAAGCTGCTGACGCAAAGTAGCTATAGTTTTGATTTGATTTGCTCTAGCTTCAGCAATTTGTTGCTGTATGGTAGCAATTGTTTGGGTACGAGTAGCTTGACCTTCTATTAGCTGTTGAGTACTAGTTTGATAGCTCAACCGTCTTCGATCCCGGTCTTCCCGAGAAATAGCACCTTGTTCATACAACATTTCATAACGTTCATTTTCTACTTGAGCGTTGCGTTGCTCTGCTGTTTGACGCTCAACGGAAGCTCTGGAAACACTTTGTTGTCCTTGTAACTCAGCACTTAAACGATTGACAGTGGCTTGTTGAGCTATAGTTTCACCACGTAACTGAGCTTGAATTCGAGCGATGGTCGCTTGTTGAGCGTCTTTTTCTCCATTCAACTGTGCTTGTAATCGAGAAATCACAGCTTTTTGAGCTTGAATATCCCGAGGAGAACCAAGCTTAACTTGTACCAAAGCAGCACGAGCTTCTTGGAGTTTTGCTTTAGCTTCTTCTAACGTAGCTTGACTACTATTTAGACTATCTAAAACAGCAATTACTTGACCTTCTTTTACCCGCTCTCCCTCCCTAACAAACATTTGCTCAACTCGTGATGCTGCTTGGGTTCCTGCAATGGGAGCAGATAATTGAATTACCTCTCCTTTAGGTTCTAATCGTCCGACAGCATTCACTCCCCTAGAAATTTTTTCATTAGGTGGAGGAGCGGTAATGTCTTGTAATTGAACTTTTGCTATAGTTAGTGCCCCACCAGCGATTAATATTGGTAGAGCAATAATAGCACCCCATCGTATATTTGGCTGCTCTTTGGATCTGGAGTTTTCACTTACTCTCGACATATTTTATTGCCCATTTCTGTGAATTGTGGTGATGAAAATAAAAATATGAACTAATCATTTTTGTAATAGATTAATTAGGAATTTATTCATATACGGACGCAGAATGAGCAAAAATGTTTTTTGTAGGGTGTGTTACGGCTAGAAAAATATTTTGGGTTATTTAAAATATGTCTGAGCCGTAACGCACCGAATCAATGGTGCGTTTCGCTTCGCTACTTTAAATTATATTTTACTGTACCTAACTAACTTGAAAATTGCTGTATATGTTAATCCTATTTTATTTATGAGAAATGGTGGGATCTAACTTTTCATGACTATAGGAATCCGGTTTGATTATTGAAACATACGTAGGGTGTGTTATGCCGAAGGCTAACGCACCGTCCTAACATATCTCGGTGCGTTACGCTTACGC
>Ga0224723_1001172_pt1 | contig 16438 bp, 14 predicted proteins | sample Balambano_FR2_Me_FD_161647 | JGI IMG/M metagenome (GOLD analysis project Ga0224723, IMG submission 161647) | Freshwater sediment microbial communities from Lake Towuti, South Sulawesi, Indonesia - Balambano_FR2_MetaG | ecosystem: Environmental > Aquatic > Freshwater > Lake > Sediment | place...
CCCTCACCCACCCACTCCCTCCCCTCCCCATCCAAAGGCTATACTCACACCAAACCTTTTAATATTCTCAGTTTCATGTCGCTTTGCTTTCGCTTTGGAATTATCAGCGATCCCCACATCGCTTTACCGCATACAATCTGGGATTCCCCTCACCGCTTTCATCTGGTCGAGGTGAGTATTCCGGCGATCGAACAAGCCCTGGATCACCTTACCCAGCTCGATCTCGACTTTCTGCTGCTTCCTGGCGATCTGACTCAGCACGGCGAACCCGAAAACCATGCTTGGTTAGCCGATCGACTCTCGCGTCTGCCTTTTCCCGCCTATGTGATCCCAGGCAATCATGATATCCCTCAGGGTTTTGCAACAGAGCGATCGATCGGACTCACGGAATTTCCGCGCTACTACCAGAAATTTGGTTACAAATTCGGTTACACCGATCCTGAGCAACCTTACTACACCTGCGAACTCTTGCCCGGCGTGCGGCTTATTGGGCTAAACTCTAACTTCTTTGACGCAGACGGACAGCAAATCGGGACGGGTCGCCTCGATGCCGAGCAGCTAATCTGGCTTCAGCAGGTGCTATCGCAAACCGCAGGCGAGGTGGTGCTGGTCATGGTGCATCACAATGTTCTTGAGCATCTTCCCGGACAGTCTCAAAACCCGATGGGGCAACGCTACATGTTGTCTAACGCGCCAGAACTGCTGGCTTTACTTCGACAGGCAGGCGTACAGCTCTTGTTTACCGGACATTTGCATGTTCAGGACGTTGCTCAGCAGGGCAATCTCTACGAAATTACGACTGGTTCTCTCGTAAGCTATCCCCATCCCTACCGAGTTCTGGAATTTCGGCAGGGCGATTTCCCTGTCGAGAGACTGCAAAGCGCTTCACAGCTTCAGATCCAGTCTCATCAAATTACAGCCGTTCCAGGCTATCCCGATCTGCTTTACACCTCTAGAGAATGGATGGGCGATCGATCTCGCTCTTTTATGCTCAAGCTTCTAACCCAACCTCCCCTTAGTCTTTCCCTGGAAGCGGCGGAACAGTATGCCCCCTCGCTAAGGTATTTCTGGGCAGATATTGCTCAGGGGGATAGCCAGTTTCACTTTCCAGAGTTCCCGCCGCAGCTTAATCAATACTTTGCGCGATTTGGGGCAATCGCCTATAAGGATAGCGGGGAAGCAACAGGTCGGGCGATCGATAATCAGGGAGTTCTCACGCTGAGGGGTGATTTGAAAGGATTAGTTTGAAAGGATTCAGTCTGAAAGGATCAGATAGTTCAATTAGCAGCCGCCTAAGCAAACCGATCGCCCCGAATTGACAGATTTTCAATAAAATCGATATATTAGTAGACTGTGAAAACTTTAGGAAAATACTCAAGCGGCAAGACCTGCTCTAACTCATGCCAACGATTCAGCAGCTAATCCATACCGAACGCCAGAAAATCACCAAGAAAACCAAGTCCCCAGCTCTAAAAAGCTGCCCTCAGCGTCGCGGCGTTTGCACGAGGGTTTATACCACTACGCCTAAAAAGCCGAACTCAGCCCTGCGTAAAGTTGCCAGGGTTCGTCTCACTTCTGGGTTTGAGGTCACGGCATACATCCCCGGAATTGGTCACAATTTGCAGGAACACTCGGTTGTCATGATCCGGGGCGGTCGGGTTAAAGACCTGCCGGGCGTTCGCTACCACATCATTCGTGGAACGCTGGATACCGCTGGTGTGAAAGATCGCAAGCAAGGTCGATCGAAATACGGCGCAAAGCGTCCCAAGGCAGCAAAGTAATCAATTCTTTAGGATCTCACTGTCGCCGATCGGTTACGCAACGGCAGTCCCGCAATTTTAGTTCCGTTTGCTGCTCAGCCCACTGTCTGAGCACTCCCATTGCCTGGGCACGCATGATTTACGCTCTTTCGCAGTCTCTGGCTTTGCCTCAGACTGCGCAGTTTGGAGTGTGAGGTAATCATTCTCCGTGGATACTGAGTTGATACTGAGAGACTGACGGGGTCAACAAAATAACGGAATTGGGCGAACGAGCTGATGAGTTGCGTCTCCCGTTCGCAAGTTCTTCCCAATCGATCCCCGCTCCTTAAGCTCGGAGATTTACTGCTCTTAACAACTGCTACTCACAAAGATAAAAGGTTCATCGATTATGTCCCGCCGTACCACTGCTCAAAAACGCCTGGTTCAGCCCGATCCCGTTCACAATAGTCGATTGGTCAACATGATGGTTGTCCGCTTGATGAAAAGCGGCAAGAAATCAGTCTCCTACCGGATTGTTTACGATGCGTTCAAGATCATTCAGGATCGTACTGGAAATGATCCGCTCGAAGTCTTTGAACGGGCAATCAAGAATGCAACGCCGCTTGTGGAAGTAAAGGCTCGCCGCGTAGGCGGTGCAACTTATCAGGTGCCGATGGAAGTTCGCTCCGATCGCGGTACGGCACTTGCCCTGCGGTGGCTGAGCCAGTACTCCCGTCAGCGTCCGGGTAGAACGATGGCAAGCCGTCTGGCAAACGAACTGATGGATGCTGCCAACGAAACGGGAAGCACCATCAAAAAGCGGGAAGAAACCCACCGCATGGCAGAAGCGAATAAAGCCTTTGCCCACTACCGCTACTAAGTTTGCGAAAACTACACAGGACGAGAGGCAAAAGTATAGAATCTTAACAGATGCTGTAGCTTAAGCATGGAATGCAGCAGAGACTAAGGAGGTAGCTGTGGCACGGACTGTCCCGCTAGAACGGGTGAGAAACATTGGCATTGCCGCGCATATTGACGCGGGTAAAACGACGACAACTGAACGAATTCTGTTTTACTCCGGTGTGGTTCACAAGATGGGAGAGGTTCATGAAGGAACCGCCGTCACCGACTGGATGGAGCAGGAGCGGGAACGGGGCATCACGATTACAGCTGCTGCAATTAGTACGCAGTGGACTCGGCGCAATCCTGATGAGCCAAATCAGCCGATGCCCGGTGAACCCGAATATCGCATCAATATTATTGATACTCCAGGTCACGTAGACTTCACGATCGAAGTGGAGCGTTCAATGCGGGTACTGGACGGTGTAATTACAGTCCTTTGCTCAGTGGGCGGCGTCCAGCCTCAAACAGAAACAGTTTGGCGGCAAGCCGATCGCTACAGGGTTCCTCGCTTCATCTTTGTCAACAAGATGGATCGGACGGGCGCGAACTTTTATAAAGTTTACAATCAGGTCGTCGATCGACTGCGGGCAAACGCTGTGCCTATCCAGTTGCCGATCGGAGCCGAAGACCAGCTTCGCGGCATTGTGGATCTGGTTCGCATGAAGGCTTACATCTACACGAACGACCTGGGGACAGATATCCAGGTTACAGATGTTCCCGAAGACATGCAGGAGCTGGTGCAGGAATATCGCACCAAGCTGATTGAGTCCGTTGCGGAAACCGACGATGAGCTAATTGAGAAGTACCTGGGCGGCGAAGAGTTAACCGAGGATGAAGTTCGGGCAGGTCTGAGAAAAGGAACCATCGCAGGGACGATCGTCCCGATGCTATGCGGCTCTGCCTTCAAAAACAAGGGCGTGCAGCTTATGCTGGATGCGGTGATCGACTATCTGCCTGCACCGTCCGAAGTGCCCCCCATTCAGGGAACCCTGCCCGATGGCAGTGAAGCGGTGCGTCATGCAGACGATCGTGAGCCACTGTCGGCACTGGCGTTCAAGATCATGGCTGATCCCTACGGACGCTTGACCTTCGTGCGCGTTTACTCTGGCGTCCTGACAAAGGGTAGCTATGTTTACAACGCGACGAAGGGTAAGAAAGAGCGAATTTCCCGCCTGATCGTGCTGAAAGCAGACGATCGCCAGGAAGTAGACGAACTGCGGGCAGGCGATCTGGGTGCGGCTCTTGGACTCAAAGACACCTTCACAGGAGACACCATCTGCGACGAGAGTTCGCCAATTATTCTGGAGTCGCTGTTTGTTCCTGAGCCGGTGATCTCGGTTGCGGTTGAGCCGAAGACAAAGCAGGATATGGATAAGCTGTCCAAGGCGCTGCAGGCACTTTCGGAGGAAGATCCCACATTTCGCGTGAATGTTGACCCTGAAACAAACCAGACGGTGATTGCCGGAATGGGTGAGCTTCACCTCGATATCCTGGTCGATCGCATGAAGCGAGAATATAAGGTCGAGGCGAATGTGGGCGCACCTCAGGTGGCGTACCGTGAGACGATTCGCAAACCGATTCGGACAGAAGGCAAGTTCGTTCGTCAGAGCGGTGGCAAGGGTCAGTATGGTCACGTCGTGATTGAGGTGGAACCGGGTGAACCGGGATCGGGCTTTGAGTTTGTCTCGAAGATTGTCGGCGGCGCAATTCCAAAAGAATATATTGCTCCGGCTGAACAAGGGATGAAGGAAGCCTGCGAGTCCGGCATCATTGCTGGGTATCCAGTGATTGACTTGAAGGTAAAATTGGTAGATGGGTCGTTCCACGAGGTTGACTCTTCCGAAATGGCTTTCAAGATTGCTGGTTCTATGGCAATCAAGGATGCTGTGCAGAAAGCATCGCCTGTTCTGTTAGAGCCTATGATGAAAGTTGAGGTCGAAGTTCCCGAAGACTTCATCGGAAACGTCATTGGCGACCTTAACTCTCGGAGAGGTCAAATCGAGGGACAGGATACCGAGCAGGGAATTGCAAAGGTGACTTCTAAAGTCCCTCTTGCAGAGATGTTTGGATATGCTACCGACATTCGGTCTAAGACCCAGGGTCGCGGCATATTTACGATGGAATTTAGCCATTACGACGAGGTTCCTCGTAACGTGGCTGAAACCATCATCGCAAAGAGCAAAGGGAACGCATAGTCAGTAAAGAGGAACGGATAGATACATGGCACGCGCAAAGTTTGAACGGAATAAACCCCACGTCAATATTGGTACGATCGGTCACGTTGACCATGGCAAGACCACGCTGACGGCTGCAATCACAATGACCCTGGCTGCTCTTGGACAGGCGCAAGCTCGTAAATATGACGAGATCGATGCGGCTCCTGAAGAAAAAGCACGGGGTATTACGATCAACACGGCTCACGTTGAGTACGAAACCGAAAATCGTCACTATGCCCATGTGGACTGTCCGGGACACGCTGACTACGTGAAGAACATGATCACGGGCGCAGCACAAATGGACGGTGCAATCTTGGTGGTGGCTGCAACTGACGGTGCAATGCCTCAAACCAAAGAGCACATTCTGCTTGCAAAACAGGTGGGTGTACCCAGCATCGTGGTCTTCCTGAACAAGGTAGACATGGTGGACGACGAAGAACTGCTAGAGCTGGTTGAACTCGAACTGCGTGAGCTGCTCAGCGAGTACGAGTTCCCTGGTGATGACCTGCCGATCGTGCGGGGTTCTGGGTTAATGGCTCTGGAAGCGATGATCAAAAACCCGAAGACGGCTCGTGGTGACAACGAGTGGGTTGATAAGATCTACGAGCTGATGGATGCGGTAGACTCCTTCATTCCCACGCCTGAGCGGGATGTGGACAAGCCTTTCCTGATGGCAGTTGAAGACGTTTTCACCATCACGGGTCGGGGTACGGTTGCAACTGGACGGATCGAGCGCGGAAAAGTGAAGATAAACGATACGGTTGAGCTGGTTGGTATTCGCGATACTCGCACCACCACTGTGACTGGAATCGAGATGTTCAAGAAGAGCCTCGACGAAGGGATGGCGGGTGACAACGCCGGTCTGCTGCTGCGCGGTCTGAAGAAAGAAGACATTGAGCGCGGTATGGTGCTGGCAAAGCCCGGTTCGATCACGCCTCACACCGAATTTGAGGGTGAAGTGTACGTTCTGACCGAGAAAGAAGGTGGTCGTAAGACGCCGTTCTTCGCCGGATACAAGCCTCAGTTTTATGTCCGGACGACCGATGTGACGGGTTCGATCGAATCCTTCACCGCAGATGACGGCAGCAATGCTGAAATGGTGATGCCCGGTGACCGTATCAAAATGAACGTGAAGCTGATCAACCCGATCGCGATTGAGCAGGGAATGCGCTTTGCGATTCGTGAAGGCGGTCGGACGATCGGTGCAGGCGTGGTTTCTAAGATCCTCAAGTAATCACTTCTTGAGTCATTAGAGCGATCGCTAAATAAATGATGGGCAGCAGTTGGTCTTCGGGCTGGCTGCTGTTCTGTCTGAAAGGATGGGGCGATCGTGGTAAAGCGTACAATCGCAACCGTTATCTGTAAGAACGAAGCATTCGCGGCAAGGCGTGTCGATAAAGCAGAAAAAGACCCCAACGCGAATGCTTCGCTTCTATCGTTCTACGAATTTGGCTTAAGACGGGGTGCAGGGGTTCTCCCCCTGCGTGGGGGCTTAGACTCCACACTCCCTTGTTTTAATCTGATTGCGTAGCGCCGTACTGCAAATTGGGATATGTATCAAGTTGCAGAATAATGCTGCATCAAAAACCGCATAAAAACAGTACACTGGATCAGGCGAAACGCTGCAAAGCTGCCTTTCTGGATTAGCCCAGATAGAAGCCAAACTGAACCTAGACAACTTAACGGGAACGCTCATGGCAACGATTCAACAGCAAAAAATTCGGATTCGACTGAAGGCATTCGATCGCCGCTTACTAGATACCTCTTGTGAAAAGATTGTGGATACCGCAAACCGGACAAACGCAACCGCGATCGGTCCAATCCCCCTTCCTACCAAGCGTCGGATTTATTGTTTATTGCGCTCGCCCCACGTCGATAAAGACTCGCGGGAGCACTTTGAAACTCGAACCCACCGTCGCATTATTGATATTTATCAGCCCTCTTCAAAGACGATCGATGCCCTGATGAAGCTTGATCTGCCTGCGGGTGTAGATATTGAAGTGAAGCTATAAATCCTCAGGTTGTCCTCTGGGATCGACTGAGCGAATACGATAAACTGTAAAGAGTAGCTTAATCTTTTACGATGGCTACTCTTTTCGCATCGGCTTTTCTGCTGCGAAGTCGACTGTTGGGATAAAAATGTATTTGTTCGCCGTTAGGGATAGAGACTGCAATGACTTTTTCCTCATCGATCGCCGTTCGTGAACTGCCCCTCTTTCCCTTGCCCGAAGTCGTTCTATTCCCTGGTCGCCGCCTGCCGCTGCACATCTTTGAGTTCCGCTATCGGATCATGATGAACACCATTTTGCAGGGCGATCGTCGCTTTGGTGTGTTGATGGTTGACCCGACAGAAGGCAAGGTTTCCGGGGTGGGATGTTGTGCCGAAATTATCCAGCACAAGCGCACATCGGACGATCGGATGTATGTGGAGACGATCGGGCAGCCGCGGTTTCGAGTGCTGGAATATGTGCGGGAGCGCCCCTACTACGTCGGCTTAGTCGAGTGGATTGAGGATCGCCCAGCAGAGCAGGATCTGCGAGGTCTTGCAGGGGATGTGAATCAGCTTCTGGAAGATGTTGTCAAACTTTCGATCAAGCTCACTGGGCAGGAAATTGAACTGCCGGACGATATTCCCGATTTGCCGATCGAGCTTTCCTACTGGGTCGCGTCAAACTTGCAGGGTGTGCCTCAGGAGCAGCAAGCCCTTCTAGAATTGCAGGACACCGCTGCACGGCTGGAGCGAGAAGCCGAGATCCTCACTTCGACTCGGAATCACCTTGCGGCACGGACTGCGCTGAAAGACGTTTTTCAGTAGCGTGCTGGTGCGCTTATTCGGGCTTAAGTTGCCCTCCGATTACGTTCTGGATATTGTAGCTGCCGAAAATTTTCAGAGTTTCCGTACAGTCTCTTAGCTCAGGCAGTGCAGACTGAACGGCTTCTGACTGCAGGTCGGCTTCTAAGTCAATAAAGAACAAATAATCGCCAACGGCTCGTTTGGTTGGGCGCGATTCGATGCGGCTGAGGTTGATGCTCCGCTTGGACAGGACTTCTAGCGGCTTGACCAGAGAACCCGGCATATTGGCAGGCAGGCTGAAGGCAAGCGAAGTATGCTTTCCAGTTTGAGCAGGTTCGAGACTAATTACCCAGAAGCGGGTGCAGTTATCGGGCACGTCGTTGATTGGGTGAGCCACGATCGGCAGATTGTAGAGTTGAGCCGCCCGCTGAGATGAGATTGCGCCGCTGTGCGGGGTGTCGTCCAGGTGCTGAAGGGCTTCTGTGGTGGAATTAGTCGGAATAAGCTGAGCGGTTGGCAGAAATTTTTCGAGCCAGCCCTGGCACTGAGCAATTGCCTGTGGATGAGAGTAGACAATCTCGATCGCCTCTAAACCCGATGCACAGGACAGCAGCGCATGGGAAATGGGCAGAACCAGCGCCTGCTGAATCTGGAGTGCGTCAAACTGCCAGACTGTATCAAGCGTCATCCGAACGCTGCCCTCGGTCGAGTTTTCTACCGGAACGACGGCAAAGGGAACTTCTTGCTTGGCGACTGCTTGAATTGCCTGAGCAATGCTGGGATAGGGCAACAAAGGCAGCGTTACGCCTCTTGTCTGGGACAGCCACTGAGCACAGGCGATCGCGGCACTCTCGGCATTGGTTCCTGTGGGCCCCAGGTAGGCGATTGAGTCTGGCATGAGATATCAGCGCGAGGGGAAGAGGGTGCTAAAACGGTGCTAAAACTATGTAATAGCATATCCTGTTTGAGTGGAAGCAATCGATCGCGGAGCTGCAGTCAAGACTCCTGATCAAGCCTGTTTACTTTCCAATTTACTTTCCAATACAGAACTTGCTAAAGATTTGATCCAGCACCGATTCGGTAACTTCTTCTCCGGTGATTTCGCCCAGAGCCTGAATTGCTGCTCGCAGATCAATTGTCCAGAAGTCGAGGGGGAGTTGGGCGGCGATCGTCTCCTGCACCTGGGTCAGCGCATTTCGGGCACGAGTCAGAGCGGCTGCCTGTCGCTGGTTGATAGCAAAATCCAGGTTTGCTGCCTGAAATTGGTCTGCCTGAACCACAGCCACGATCGCCTCTTCCAGATTCTCAATGCCTTTTTGCTGGGCGGCGGCGGTTTTGACAACTGGATGTCCTGATGGGAGGTCGGGCAAGGTGTCGATCAAGTCGATCTTGTTCAGCACCAGAATCAGCGGACGGTGTTGAACCTGCTGATAAATTTCCGCATCCTCCGGTGTCCAGCCTGCTTGAGCGTCGATCGTTAGCAGAACCAGATCGGCAGTTTGGGCAGCGTGATGCGATCGTTCCACGCCAATTTGCTCCACGCGATCGGCGGCTTCACGAATGCCTGCGGTATCGAGTACCTGAATCGGAATGCCCTGCACAACCAGATAGGATTCCACGACATCGCGAGTGGTTCCCGGTAGGTCGGTGACGATCGCGCGGTCGGTTCGGCTCCAGGCATTGAGCAAGCTGGATTTGCCGACATTGGGACGACCCACAATTGCCACCTTAATCCCTGTACGCAGCAGTTCGCCTCGATCGGCAGTCGCCAGAATTTGCTGAACCGATCGCAGCACTTCGCTGATTTGCACCCGAATCCAGTCTTCGTCGAGCGGGGGCAGATCGTCCTCAAAGTCAATCCGGGCTTCGACTTCCGCCAGAATTTCCAGACAGGTCGATCGCAGGTGACGAATCGGCTGTGCCAGCTTGCCGTGAAGCCCTGCCAGTGCAGTTTGAGCCGCCTGAGCCGACTGCGCGCCCACCAGATCAGAAATGCTTTCTGCCTGCGTCAGATCGATCCGACCGTTGAGAAAAGCTCGCAGCGTAAATTCTCCGGGCTGCGCCAGTCTTGCGCCCTGTTCCAGGCAAAGCTGAAGTACCTGCTGCACTGCCATCATGCCGCCATGACAGTGAAACTCCACCACATCTTCGCGCGTGTAGGAGCGAGGAGACAGCATCAGCATCAGCAACGCTTCATCGATCGCCTGCCGAGTTTGGGGATGGCGCACCTGCCCATAGAGAATCCGGTGGCTTTCCCAGGTCTGATTTCCAGGCGCATCAAACAGCGATCGGGCGATCGACAACGCCTCCTGACCTGAAAGCCGCACAATGCTGACGCTGCCCTGTTGGGGAACAACGGCTGTGGCAATGGCGGCGATCGTTTCGCCCTGATAAATCTTTGCTGGAGTTTGACTGCCCATGCGGTCTGTTTGGCTGTATTCCTGACGATATTCCTGAATATGCGGTAGAGCAATGAGGAATTGACTTCTTTCATCCTACTTCAGACAAAGATGGGCAATGGCACGGGCATCAATACAGGGAACATAGAGGGGTACAAAAAAGGAGATACAGCTTAGCCATACCTCCTGAAATTGGGTGGGATGAAATGCGCTCGTTTAACCGCTTCTTATTTCAATTTCAATGCCGCTAAACGTCGTTGCCTGTCTTATACTTCTTCGTCTTCTACTTCTTCGTCATCCATATCGATCGCCTCATCGATCGACTGAGCTGCATGACGGAGAGCTTTGCCCAGGTTATGGAGCTTGCCTTTGTATCCCCGCTGGGCTTCGTTCGCAAGTTCGTCGGTTTGTTCACTCAGCTCGTCAAGCAGTTCTACCACTTCTTCACTCTGGTCTTTTTTACCAGACAGAAGCTTTTTGAGCTGCTTCAGGTTGGCTGCGACTTCCTTGTAAGGCTCTTCTTTGGACTTATGCAGGATGTCATACCATTCATCGATCATGCCTGCTGCAACTTCCATGTCAATCTCAGCAACATCATGCCCGTTCAGGATTTCGAGCAGCCCATCTAGCTCTTGTGCTTCATCGATTTCAGCATCAGCGTCAGACTTTTCTGCTTTTGCAGCATCAGTCTTGTTGCCTTTCGCACGATCGTCTTTTTTGTCTTTTGAATCCGCACGAGATTCAGCCGCATTTTCTTTCGCCTTTTGATTGTGCTTTTCGTGCTGCTCGTCTTCTTCTACGTTCTTCGATTCACTGTCTTTTTTCTCTTTTGCTTTTGCACGAGATTCAGCCGCGTTTTCTTTTGCTTTTTGATTGTGCTTTTCGTGCTGCTCTTCAGCAGAAGGCTTGTTTTTTCCCTCTTTAGCTGCCATGTGACAATCCTTGTTTGAGAACAACTGTACGAAAGTCAGCATAAAAAGCTTGATTCGTCTGCACCCTCTTTCCAAAGGTCGAATATCAGTGGCCCTCTATCAAAAGGGATGCTTTTCTGCAATGGTCGCCCGTTTTTTCATTACAGTCGAGTAAATTTTCTGTATCGTGGGGAGGCAAGGGCACAATTGGAGAGAAACGAAAGCGATAAAGGAGAGCCTGTTTGTGCAAAGTGCATCATTAGGGCTGTTTCTGGAAGAGACAGAGGATGCTGTTGTCATTCTCGATCGCCACAATTACTGTCTTGCGGCAAATCAGGCAGCCTGTGACTTGTTTGGGTTGCCTCAGGAGCAGCTACGGCATCGATCGATTGCAGAGCGGTTTTCACCAGAGAGCTGGCAGCTTTGCCAGGGTTTGCCTCCAGCACAACGCTTGACCCAGTTTCAAATTGTGCGCCCAGATGAAACAGTGCGATCGATCGAGGGAACGGTGATTTCAAATCAGCGGCTTCAGCAGGAACTTTGGCTGCTGCGCGATGTTACGCAATCGAACACGCAATCGAACACGCAATCGAATCAGGTTACTCATCCAATCTCTCATCCAATTTCTAATCAAATCAGCGATCGCAAACAGTTAGAGCAAGCATTTTTTCAGCAGCAGGAAATTCTGGATACCTTTATGCACAGCGCGCCAGTCGGCATGATGGTGCTGGATCGCCAGTTTCGCTGCGTCAAGCTCAATCCGGCTCTGGCAGAAATTAACGGGCTAGCGATCGAGGAGCATTTGGGCAAAGCGGTGTGGGATATGGTGCCGGAGATTGCTCAGCAGCAAACCGCAATTTTTGAGCAGGTTATCGCGACTGGACAACCGATTTTGAATTTCGAGGCAACCAGCGCGCTAAAGCAGTATCCCGAAATCGATCGCACCTGGCTCATTTCCTATTTTCCAATTCAGGGACAGGCAAAAGAGCCAATCGGAATTGGGGTGATTGTGAGAGACATTACCAATATCAAACAGATTCAGACCAAGCTACAGCAAATTAATGCTGAGCTAGAAAGCCAGGTGCAGCAGCAAACAGCTGAGCTTCAGCAGTCCCTTCAGTTTGAGGCACTCTTAAAATGTATTACCGACAAAGTGCGTGATTCGCTGGATGAAACGCAGATTATTCAAACGGCAGTTGAAGAACTGAAGCGAGTTCTCGAAACGCTGATTTGCGATACGGGTTTATACGATTTGGAAAACGGTGTTTCGATCGTTTCTTATGAATCAACGCTGTCTGATCTGCCTGCAATTAAAGGCATGATGATCCAGATGGAGAAATATCAAGAGATTTATGATCAGCTTTTGTCTGGACAGTATGTTCACTTCTGCTGGTTATCAACACAAGATCCAACTACGGTTCGGGCTTCATCTCAGCGGTTCACAATGCTGGCGGCTCCGGTAATGGATGAGCAGGGGGTAATTGGCGATTTGTGGCTATATCGATCGCAGGAGCGACCCTTTGAGCCAGCGGAAATTCGTCTTGTGCAGCAGTTTGCCAATCAGTTTGCGATCGCCCTGCGGCAGTCTCGGCTGTATCAGACGGCTCAAAATCAGGTGAACCAACTGGAGCGGCTGAATCGGCTCAAAGATGATTTTCTCAACACGGTTTCCCATGAGCTTCGCACGCCGATGGCGGCTCTAAAAATGGCAGTCCAAATGCTGGAACTACACCTTCAGCCGCTTGGGGTGCTGGCGGAAGATTCGCTGCCGATCGCCAACTATTTCAGGATTCTTAGTGAAGAGTGCGATCGAGAAATTTTGCTGATCAATGACCTGCTTGATCTGGCGCGTCTGGATGCCGAAATGGATCTCTGTCGCGTCACCGAAATCAACTTAACGATGTGGCTGCCCCATGTTGCAGAAGCATTTCAGTCTCGGATGGCAGAACGGCAGCAGCAGCTTACGATGACGATCGATCCCAGTTTACCGAGCCTGTTGACTGATTTGTTTTACCTGGAACGGATTCTGGTAGAACTATTGACCAACGCCTGTAAGTACACCCCAGCAAACGAAAAGATTGAGCTTGTTGCTCAACCGATCGCAGACCAAATTCAGATTCAGCTTACAAACACAGGCATCGAGATTCCGGTTGAAGAGCACGATCGCATTTTCGATAAGTTTTACCGCATTCCCAACAGCGACCCCTGGAAGCACGGCGGCACCGGGCTAGGGCTTGCGCTAATTCAGAAAATCGTGCATCGCTTGGGCGGAACGATTCAGGTAAAGAGCGGCTGCGATCGAGGAAAGGGATACACTTGCTTTATGCTGTCGCTGCCTTGCCGTTTGCAGGAATAATTGTTTTTGTTTTGAATTCGCCACTATGTCTTTTTCCGATGCTCGCCAATCTGCCCCAGCAACTCAGCGAAACCGTGAACCGATCCTGAACGTGCTGCGTCAGGTTTTGCCACCAGAGGGCACAATTCTCGAAATCTCTAGCGGAACGGGAGAACACGCCATCTTTTTTGCGCCTCAGCTTGCTCCGCGCCTGTGGCTGCCTTCTGATCCGAATCCGCAGGCTCGTGCCAGTATTGCGGCATGGCGACAGCAAAGCTCTGCGACAAATCTTTATCTCCCGATCGCCCTGGATGTTCACGCTCCGGTTTGGGCAGTCGAGCAAACGCCCCTTCCTGATGAACTGCAGGGACTCGACCTGAGGCAGAATCCGATTCGGGCGATCGTCAATATTAATATGATTCACATTTCGCCTTGGTCAGCCACTCTGGGACTGATGGCAGGGGCAGCTCGTCTGTTGCCGGGGGGCGGCGTTTTGTATCTCTATGGTCCTTATCGGCGGGAAGGTGAGCATACTGCGCCCAGCAATGCTGCGTTTGATCAGAGCTTGAGAATGCAGAATCCAGAATGGGGCGTGCGCGATTTAGAAGCGGTGGTAGAGGTCGCGGAAGCAGCAGGCTTATCTTGCGTTAGCATCTGGGAAATGCCTGCAAATAACCTTTCGGTTGTTTTTCGCAAGCGCTGAGCCTGGAGCCAGGAGCATTGCTTGATTCAAGGCAGTTTCAGCCTCAATTCAGGAGCAACCCAGTGGCTAATCCTAACAAAAAGACCGATCGCAGGATGGAACAAAACATCGACAAAAATACAATCAGGATTGATCCGGTCACAGTCGTGCTGGTAATCTTTGCACTGCTGCTGCTTCCCCTGCTGCTTTCTGGCTTTTTGTTTCAGTGATGTAGTCAGTAATTTAGCGTTTTGAGGCGTTTGCTTTGACTTCTTCCTCTCACCCCCAATCCTCTATGAATTCGCTGCTGCGCGTGTTGGGCAGTCTCCGGCACTACCGCTGGTTGGCGATCGGGGCGTTGCTCAGTTCCCTGCTGCTGACGGCTGCCTACGCAGTGACACCTCAACTGTTTCGATGGGGCATTGACCAAGGTATTGCAGCGCAAAATTCCAGGGTGGTTCTCCTGTGTGCTGGGGCGATGGTGCTGGCAGCGATCGGGCGAGGGCTGTTTAACTTTGGGCAGAACTACTGGGCAGAGGCGGCATCGCAAGGGGTGGCCTACCATCTGCGAAACCGGATTTTTAGCAAAATTCAAAACCTCAGTTTTAGCTATCACGATCGCTCCCAAACGTCTCAGTTGCTGACTCGCGTGACCAGCGACATTGAGCAGATTCGATCGTTTCTCAGCACCAGTTTGATTCAGGTGATTAGCGGCTTGGTCACGCTGGTCACGATCGCCACCATTCTGATTTTGATGAACTGGGAGCTGGCGCTGATTACGCTCACGGTCGTGCCGCTGTCTGCTTGGCTAATGGCGAGATTTCTCACCCGCAACAGTGATTTGTTTCGAAAGGTGCAGGAGCAGTTGGGCGATCTGAATGCGGTGCTGCAAGAAAATCTGTTCGGCATGCGGGTGGTGAAAGCCTTTGTGCGCGAACAGACTGAAACCGATCGCTATACGCGCATGAACGATCGCCTGGTTCAGACCAACATGCAAACAATTCGGGCGATTCGCAATACGTTTCCCTTTATTTTTCTGCTGAGCAATCTGGTTACGGTGGTGGTGATTGGCTACGGCGGCGCAGCGGTGATCAACGGCAGGTTTTCGATCGGTCAGCTTGTGGCGTTCAACTCCTACTTGCTGCTAATTTTGCAGCCCATTTTGCTGATTGGGTTTGCGGCTCCGGCGATCGCTCAGGCAGCAGCTTCGGCAGAACGAGTGTATGAAGTGGTTGATGCGGCGATCGAAATTCGCGATCGTCCCAATGCGGTTCCGTTTGAAACCTGCGGCGGCAGAATCACCTTTGAAAATGTCTGGTTTCGCTATCCCGGCTCCAGCACCGAAGCACTAAAAGGAATTTCCTTTGAAACGAAGCCAAAGGAGCTGATTGCCATTCTGGGTATGACTGGATCAGGCAAAAGCACCATTATGAACCTGATTCCGCGCTTTTATGACGTGACCCAGGGAGCCGTGCGGATCGACGGACGCGACGTGCGCGATTTTCAGCTCAACAGCCTCCGATCGCACATCGGCACCGTGTTTCAGGAAACGACGCTGTTTTCAGGAACCATTCGCGAAAACATTGCCTATGCCAAACCTGAAGCAACGCTCGAAGAGGTCATTTCCGTTGCCAAAACCGCTCAAATTCACGACTTTATCACCAGTCTTCCAGACGGCTACGAAACAATCGTCGGAGAACGGGGCATCGGCTTATCCGGCGGGCAAAAACAGCGCATTGCGATCGCCCGCACTCTGCTGACCGACTACAGCATCCTGATTCTCGACGACAGCACTTCTGCCGTAGATGCCCGCACTGCCAACGAAATTCAAACTGCGCTTGATGATTTGATGCGGCGGAAAACCTGCACATCTTTTGTGATTGCCCAGCGCATCAGCACCGTTCGCAACGCCGATCGCATTTTGCTGATGGACAAAGGCAGACTCGTCGCCCAGGGAAGCCACGAAGATCTGATGCGAACCAGTCCGCTGTATGGGGCGATTCTGGAATCGCAGGTGAAGCGGAAGGAGGGAGTGGGGAGTAGGGAGTAGGGAGTGGGGAATGGAAAATCAAATTTCTGATGTTCAGGCTGTGCCCAAAACCTGCTTGATGCGGCTCTGCTGCTTACGGAAGGGGAAGACAGAGCCTCCCTGGCGGTATACCAACGCTGGCATTGGCATGAGGCGGGACGCTCACTCATCTTCCCACCTGCTCTCCACTCCCCACTCCCCCCTGCAACGGCTGCACATCACAAACCACCTCATAAAAGGTAACTTCTGGCGGTTTTGCAAACAAAGGTTTCATTTTTTTCAAAATGGCTTCATGTTCCTTCGATCGATTTGCTTCCATATCGGCAGGGCTATCCCAAAAAATTATTGAAATGCCGCGATCGGTTCCCGGTTCCTGCAGTAGAAAAGTTCCTTCAAATCCCTGCCCGTAGGTCGAAACAGCTTCTTCGTA
>Ga0224723_1001174_pt1 | contig 16419 bp, 15 predicted proteins | sample Balambano_FR2_Me_FD_161647 | JGI IMG/M metagenome (GOLD analysis project Ga0224723, IMG submission 161647) | Freshwater sediment microbial communities from Lake Towuti, South Sulawesi, Indonesia - Balambano_FR2_MetaG | ecosystem: Environmental > Aquatic > Freshwater > Lake > Sediment | place...
CTTTCAATTGCTGTCGTACAGAAAAATTTCCCATCAGCCGGACGTGGCGATGGCCGAATGGCTCACCAAGGAGCACCGTATTGCCTCTATACCTGTATCGGTATTCTATGCCGATGGAACCGACAACCAACTGCTGCGGTTTTGCTTTGCCAAAGGCGAAGATACCCTAACCAGGGCCGGTGAAATACTGAGGGGCATTTGATAATCGTCAAGCATCAAAATCGCCCGGGGTCGATCGGGCGCCCGCTTTTAAATAGGTTAGAACACGTATCTCAAACCCACGCCCCCCTGAAAACGCTGATAGCCGGGGTCGAGTAGGGCATCCATAAACCATTCAATTTCGATAAAGGCGGAGAGGGGCAATGAAAAGTAAGAGTACTCAAAACCCAGCACGCCCGTAGCCCCGTACGAAAAGCGCGACTCACGAAATTTCGCCAAGCGGTTGTCGCCAAAAGGGCCATCGTCAAAAAAATAGTCGTACTCCAGGTTGGTGCTGCGCCACTGCCAGCCGAGGCCTACATAGAATTGCAGGCCTTTTGAAATTTTTTCGGCATCCCACTGGTACAGAAACTTGGCTTCCACCAGCCAGTCGGTAAGGGCGCGGTGCGACAGGTAGCGAATGGCCTGCTCGCCCGAGAGCGTATCGGGCAGGTAGCTGCTAAACGAATTGCGATAGTATCGGTTGTACAAACCGCTGGCGGCCTTGCCGGCATCCAGCGCAAACGCCCAGTGCTTGTTAGGGTAATACTTGTAGGTGGCTGCAAAAGGGTCGCCTAATTTAATGCCCAGGCCTTGGTAAGGATACTGGCTGTTCTGAAAGATAGGGCATACGATGCGCGCTTTACTTTTTGAAACGCTGGGTACGCGAAAACTGCTGCTCCGCACGCTCTTCTTCACTTGCGCATCGGCCGCCAGGCTCAGGAGCAAGCTCATGGAAGCAAAAAACAAAATTTTGTAACCGCGCATTGAAAGCAAATATAGCGGTTTTGGTGTAAGGCGCCCCTTACTTCGGTAAAGCGCTATACCACCTCTTTGTACTGCATTTTATGCAGTTGGGCGTACAGCCCGCCCTGGTTGAGCAGCTCATCATGGCGGCCGGCTTCCTTAATTTCACCCCGATCAATCACGATGATTTTATCCGCCTTCTGAATGGTAGACAGGCGGTGGGCGATAACAATGGCGGTGCGGCCCGTCATCATCTTCTCGATGGCCTCCTGAATCATTTCTTCTGTTTCATGATCGACAGACGAGGTGGCTTCATCTAATACGAGGATCTTTGGATCGTATACCATGGCGCGAATAAAGCTCAGCAACTGGCGCTGCCCCACTGATAGGGTGGCCCCGCGTTCCATCACATTGTAATCCAGCCCACCGGGCAGCCGCTCGATAAACCTGCGTGCGCCCACCAAGTCGGCTGCATGCAGAATCATATCGTCAGTAATATCGGGGTTGCCTAGTGTAATGTTGTTGCGGATCGTGTCGGAAAACAGGAATACATCCTGCAACACAATACCCACATGCCTGCGCAGGGCCTGCATGTCGTATTCGCGAATGTCCACACCGTCTACCGAAATAGTGCCGCGGTTGATTTCGTAGAAGCGTGTGAGCAGGTTAATGATCGATGACTTGCCGGCACCCGTTGCGCCTACCAGCGCCACGGTCTGTCCTTCGCGTATTTGCAGGTTAATGTCTTTCAAAACATAGTCAGCATCGTTGTAAGCAAACCACACGTTTTGAAAATCTACTTCGCCTTTTAAGTTATCGGGCTGATAGGTTCCATTTTGCGGCACGTGCTCCTGGTCGTCCAGCAGGTTAATGATGCGCGAAGAGGATACAATGCCCATCTGCAACGTGTTGTAACGGTCGGCAATCATGCGGATGGGGCGAAAAAACATCTGCAAATACAAAATGAAGGCAGTAAGTGTGCCTACCGTAATGCCGGTTTGTTCGGTATGCAGTACGCCTTTTGCGCCATACCACACCAACAGGCCTATGCCCATGGCGGCAATGATCTCGGCCACGGGAAAGTACACCGAGTAGTAGAGCACCGAGCGCAGGTTGGCATCGCGGTGCTCGCGGTTGATTTCCTTAAACTTTTCCAGCTCGCGTTTTTCGCTGCCGAAAATCTGCACGATGTACATGCCGGTGATGTGTTCCTGCACAAATGAATTGAGGTTGGCAACGGCATTGCGTACATCATTAAAGGCCACTTTTATTTTTTCTTTGAACACATAAGTGGCCAGCAGCATGAGGGGTACCGTGGAGAGGCTCACCAACGCCAGCCGCCAGTCGGTAATGAACATGAAGATGAGGATGAAGACGATCTGCAACAAGTCGCCCGCCATCGCTGCCAGCCCTTCGCTGAATACATCGGCCAGCGTTTCTACATCGGAGATGGTGCGGGTAACCAGGCGGCCGATAGGTGTTTTATCGAAAAAGCGGAGCCGCAGGTTAACGATATGTTGGTAGAGCTTGATGCGTATATCGCGAATAACAAACTGCCCGATGCGGCCCGAGACGAAAGTATGCGCATATTGAACCACAAATTGTACGGCCAGCAGGCCGATGATGATGGCAATAATCTGCACCATGCTGGCATAGTTGCCAACGGCTACGTGTTCATCAAGCGTATACTGTATGAGCATCGGCCGCAAGGGCGATAAAACACCTAGCAAGACAGTAAGCGCCACCAGCAATACGAAGCGGCTGCGGTAAGGCTGCACAAACTGCATGATGCGCCTGAGCACGGTAAAGTCGATAATGTTGCCGCTGCTTACTTTTTCTTTCTCCACGAATTTGTTGGTTGTTTAGTTGATAGCTAAAAAAATTGTTTCTGGGTAAACCACCCGAGTTAAGAATAGGCCATGAGGCTCCACATTCGTGCCCGCCTTCTGCCTGTTTTTACTTTCCACTATTTTTTTAAAATCTTCGATAGAAATTTTAGAGGTACCCACATCCAGCAAAGTACCTACCATCGCCCGCACCATGCCTCTGAGAAAGCGGTTGGCGGTAATATGGAAAACCAACAAGTTATTCTCTTGCTTCCATTCGGCTCGTTTCACATGGCAAAGAAAGTTGTTTACATTGGTTTTTACTTTACTGAAAGATTGAAAGTCGTGCGAGCCGACTAATATGGCAGCCGCTTGGTTCATAGCCTGAACATCCAAATACTTAAAATAGTGCAATGCCAGTCCTGTTAAAAAGGGATTTTTCTTGTTGGTTATCCTGTACTCATAACTTCGTTCGGTGGCCGAGTATCGGGCATGTGCATCGTCTTTTACTTTTCGAATAGAGGTAATGGCAATATCTTTGGGAAGAAAGGCGTTTAGCTTTACCAAAAAAACTTCTGTCTCAAATTCATTCTCAAAGTCGGCATGGAAAAATTGTTGTTCGCAATGTACGCCCGCATCGGTGCGACCACTGCCTACAATCGAAATCGGTTCTCGAAGCAACTTGCTTAGCCCATGTTCCACGACCTGTTGTACCCCAATGGCATTTCTCTGATTCTGCCAGCCATGATACCGGGTTCCGCTGTATGAGATCTCAAAAAAGTAACGCATCGAACTTACTTGCTTGGTCTTGCCAATGGAACAATGGCTCGATTCATTTTTCAATACACTTTGCCTCTAAGTATCTTTTCATAGTCCGAATCTCCAGCCTCATCTCTTTACATAACTCGTCTTTTCGCGTATTGATATTTAGATAAAAAATTACCTCACTCAATAACTGTTTCTTAACCGTGGGGGTTGGGTAGTCATTGTTTTGGAGTTTCTTCAAGTCCACCGAACTTGTATCAAGCACTTGCGCAACGGATTCAATATCTTGAAATCCTACCTCAAAAAAATCTTTATTCGGATTCGTATAAACAGCCAGGGCAGTACCCGTATTGAGATCAATCACATCGACATAACCATTGATAACGGCATAGTAATTAAGGAGTTGCTTTTTGAGTTCCGAATCCCGGATAACGCGCAAATGCCCACTGGATTTGATGCCTTCAAAAGCAGCCAAAGTTGGCTTGAAGCCGAAGGTAATCCGGTTCACGGCAGCCCGCATTGTGGTAATAACCTTTTTCCGATCCGGCTTTTCCTCCAGCAATAACTTGAGCATGTCAACCCCCGCAGCGATTCTTGAGTGGTTTTCGCCCATCAATTTATCTAAGAGGCGTTCGTCCTGCTCGACATCTTCCAGCAACTTGCAGTAATATTCTTTTTCGAGCTGCCGATCTTTACCTGCCTCGTTCCAATTGTTGATTTGGAGGGCGAAAAGAATCCCGATAACCACCAGTACGATTTCGCCAAGCGCATAGAGCACATAGCGTTTCACGTGGCCCGACCCGGCCAGTTTTTGCCTGATTCCACGAAAATATTTGATCATCTTCACGAGAGTGATTCATACACCACTGCCGCTCCCTGCCCTACACCAATACACATAGTAGCCAGGCCATATTTTACTTTTCGCTTGCTCATTTCATGTAACAACGTGGCACTGATCCGAACCCCGCTGCAACCCAACGGATGACCAATTGCAATAGCGCCTCCATTGACATTTACGATTTCCGGACTTAGCTCAAGTTCTTGCATACATGCCAACGCTTGCGAAGCAAAGGCCTCATTCAACTCCACCAGCCCTACATCATGGGTGCGAAGGCCAGCGCGCGCAAGGGCTTTTTTTACCGCTGGCACCGGCCCCACACCCATATAGGCCGGATCAACCCCCGCCACGGCCATGCTTACCACGCGTGCCATCGGCTTTACATCAAGCTTACTGGCCATGCCCTCGCTCACCACCAACGCGGCTGCCGCCCCATCATTGATGCCAGATGAATTGCCGGCCGTCACGCTTCCACCCTCGCGGAATACGGGCTTGAGCGCGGCCAGTTTCTCCAGCGATGTCTCGCGTGGATATTCATCTTTTCCAAACGCAATAGTTTCTTTGCCGTTCTTTACCGTAACAGAAATAATTTCATCCGCAAACCGGTTGGCGTCATGCGCTTTGGCATAGCACTGCTGCGATTGCAGGGCAAACGCATCCTGACTTTCACGCGAAATCTTCCATTTCTGGGCCACGTTTTCAGCCGTCTCGCCCATTGAGTAAGGATGGTACATCTTAGCCAAAGATGGATTGGTAAAACGCCAGCCCAGCGTGGTGTCATAAACTTCGGCCTTTCGCGAAAAGGCTTCATCCGCTTTCGCCATCACAAATGGCGCACGGCTCATGCTCTCCACACCCCCCGCCAGGTACACATCACCCGCACCCGTTATGATGCCCCGTGCCGCATCGATGATAGCCTGCAACCCCGAGGCGCATAACCGGTTTACGGTAACCCCGCCAATGGTGGTGGGCAGTCCGGCCAGGAGCAACGCCATGCGGGCTACATTGCGATTATCCTCACCGGATTGATTGGCCGCACCGGCCACCACGTCTTCTATCCACTCGGGGTTCACGGTGGGGTTGCGCTTCATCAACTCGCGAAAGGTGTGGGCCAGCAAATCGTCAGGCCGCACCGCAGCCAGCGTGCCGCCATAGCGCCCCACGGGCGTGCGCACTAAATCAAGAATGTAGGCCGTCTTCATATAGCTGTTTTTTGTTGCGCCTGTATGCCAGCGCGTTGGCGTTGCACGGGCGCAGCGTAATAATTTACTTAGCTTTACCTTGCAAAATAACAGATTTATGTGGCAACGAATTCAGACAGTGTTTTTAGGATTGGTAGTGGTGTGCATGGTGGGTGGCATGCTCATGCCGGTATGGTATTTTACTGATGCCGCCACGGGCATTGAGCATCAACTGTACCCTTTGCATTATACCCAGGTTGTTGATGGTACGCGGGCCACACTCTACTTTCCGTACTATCTTATGGCGCTGTTGATGGCGGCCGCAGCCACGGTAGCCGTGCTCGAAATAAGGCGATACGACAACCGCTTTACACAGATTAAACTCGGCACCCTTAATTCCATGCTGCTGGCGCTGGTAATGATCAGCATGATTGTATTTTCGCACCGGTTGGCCAGCGACCACTACGGCTGGAAGTATGGCCTGGCCCTTTACCTTGCGTTTGGCGGGGTGGCTTTTAATTGGCTGGCGATTCGGTTTATCAGGCGAGACGAAAAATTGGTGAGAGATTCGGAGCGGTTGAGGTAGCTGTTGCCCAACAGCCGTGCATCGCTCATTCAATTTCCGTCATGTTTCCTCACTCCTCGCTGAACAAAACACCATCGACAATAGTTGAATTTTTATCACACAAAAAATAACCCTCTTATGGCACAGACAAAACTTGGCGAACAAACCGTGAACACCATTGGCAACCTGCCCACCGTGGGCACTATGGCCCCCGACTTCACCCTTACCGGGGCCGACCTGAAAGACGTAAGCAAAAATGAGTACAGCGGCAAAAGCCTTGTGCTGAACATATTTCCGAGTGTAGACACGGGGGTATGTGCCGCCAGCGTGCGAGAGTTCAACAAGCGCGCGGCAGCGCTGCAAAATACAGTGGTACTCTGCATCTCTAGAGACCTGCCCTTTGCCATGAAGCGCTTTTGCGCTGCCGAGGGTATCGATAAAGTGGTTACCCTTACGGACTTTCGCCTCTACGGCTTTGGAAAAAACTACGGGGTAGAGCTGGTCGATGGCGGCTTCAAGGGTTTGCTGGCGCGCGCAGTAGTGGTAGTAGATAGTTCGGGCAAAGTGGTGCATACCGAGTTGGTGCCGCAAATAGGCCAGGAACCCAACTACGATGCCGCTCTGAAAGCGCTTTGAGAACCTACCGTGACAAGACCTGTTGACCTTAAAACTGCCGGTTACTTTCCCGGCAGTTTTTGTTTGAGAATGTGCTGGAGCCGATTCAGGAAAGCTGGCATCGTGCCAAGCGCATACTTAAAAAATAATCGCTGATAACCTGCGCCTGATAGGGAAGATTTTATTGCTCCTGTCAATCGCGACCACACTTTGATACAGTTTCCGTATTGATTGGCTATCTTGTGTGCATCTATCGCGCCCATCAACAAAACAAACGCTATGAACCGTAAAAAAGCCCTTCGCGCCCTGGCAGCCGGTGCGGCCGGTGTGTTCTCCTTGCCTTCCGTTTCTAAGGCTCTGAATATTTTGCCGCCTGCCTTAAAAGGCCGAATCAATCACTCCGCCAGCCAGTGGTGCTACAACAATATGCCGCTGGAGGAGCTGGCCCAAGCAGCAAAAAACATCGGACTTAAATCCATTGAGTTACTGCACGCCAACCAGTGGCCGGTGGTTCAAAAGTATGGCCTCACTTGCGCCATGGGCTACGCCAACCAGTGGGGTCTTGCGAAAGGCTTTAACGATACCTCATTGCATGCGCAGTTGTTGAAAGACTACGCAGCCACAATACCGGTAGCGGCCGATGCGGGTTTAAAAAACCTAATCTGTTTCAGCGGCAACGCCAACGGGCTCACGTCACAACAGGGGTTAGAAAACTGTGCCCGCGGCCTGGAGCCAGTGCTGAAGATTGCGCAGAAGTACGGCATCACACTGTCGATGGAGTTGCTCAACAGTAAAGTGGATCATCGGGATTACCAGTGCGACCATACAGCCTGGGGCGTGCAATTATGCGAAAAGACGGGCTCAGAAAATTTCAAATTGTTATACGATATCTATCACATGCAAATTATGGAGGGCGATGTAATTGCCACCATTCGCGCCAATATCAAATACATCAACCATTTTCATACGGGCGGGGTGCCTGGCCGCCACGAGATAGACGAAACACAGGAACTGTACTACCCCGCGATCATGAAAGCGATAGCCGACACCGGATTTACCGGTTTTGTTGGCCAGGAATTCATTCCTACGCAGGCCGACCGGCTACTATCGCTAAGGAGGTGCGTGGAGATTTGTGACGTGTAGTAAAGGAGTCGCCTGTCGTGGCATCCGTGAGCTATCATAGGGTAGCAATTAGCTTGACATAAAGATCGGTTAGTTTAGCTTCCGCCTTACCGGCAATTTTGATGATCTCCGAAATGTTAACCGGCTTGAGGTTATCGGGATCGCAATTATCGGTGAGCACCGATATGGCGCAGCAAGGCAGGCCCATATGGTTGGCCACGATCACCTCGGGCACCGTGCTCATGCCTACCGCATCGGCCCCGATACGGTGCAAAAAGCGATACTCCGCCCGCGTTTCCAGGTTTGGACCTATGACACCCACATAAACACCTTTATTCAGTTTTATCTTCTTTGCTTTCGCGATTTTGATGAGCGCATTGTTCAGCGCTTTGGAATAAGGCTGGCTCATGTCTGGGAAGCGCGGCCCCAATACCTCGAAGTTCTCGCCACGCAGCGGGTTGTCGGGCTGCAGGTTGATGTGGTCGTCAACCAACATCAACTCGCCCTTTTTCCACTTCAGGTTCATATTGCCGGCAGCATTGGAGATGAGCAGGTGTTGCACGCCCAACATTTTCATTACCCGCACCGGCAGTGTTATCTGTTGCATACTATAACCTTCGTAATAGTGAAACCTGCCTTGCATGGCCAATACCTTGCGGCCCCGCACTTCGCCATAGATAAGTTGCCCCTTGTGAAACTCCACCGTTGAAATGGGGAAGTGCGGAATAGAGTTGTAGTTAATCGTAACAGGGTTTTTGATCTCCTGTACAAAAAGATTGCCCAGCCCCGTGCCCAGAATGATGCCCACCTCGGGTTGGGTTACTCCGCGCCTGCGAATAAACTCAGCAGCTTCGTTGATCTTGTCAAGCATTTTAACAACGGTTAGTTGTCAAATATACGGGCATTGGCAGCATGCCTGAAAACGTTTTTTCACGAAGTTGAGCCGGATGCTTTTTACAGCGCAGGGCTTTTCTATCTTTACAGATATGAGCGAGGAGTTGGATGAATACCGTTTGGCGGGTACATCGGTGCATCGATGGAGAACCTACTTGCGCAACACCGCTTACATGCTGGGTGCGTTGCTGGTGTTTCTCTTCGCCCTCGACCTGATGATCTCCTCGCTGCAGCATTTGGGCAGCGGTGCGGCTGAAACAATTATCCTGGCAACATCCAATCCGTTTACCGGTTTGTTCATTGGCCTGCTCATCACGGCCATTTTGCAGAGCAGTTCTTCCACCACCGCCATGATTGTAGCGCTGGTGGCTTCAGGTTCTATTACGCTGCAAAGCGCTGTACCTATTGTGATGGGCGCCAACGTGGGCACCACCATTACCAGCACCATTGTGTCGTTGGGCTTCATCACCAAAAAGAAAGAGTTCAGGCGCGCGGTGGCTGCCGGCACTTATCACGACTTCTTTAACATCCTCACCGTAGTGGTTTTGTTTCCGCTGGAATATTACTACGGTTTCCTGTCAGGGTTGAGTCAGTACGTTGCCTCCACCTTCTTCAGCGAGGGCCCTGCTGTCATTGGAGGCGATTTTCATATGATGGGCCTGGGGTTGGGCACGCTCATCAATTCGTTGGTGAAGGCAATCGACAACGGTTTTATTTTGATCATGCTGTCGATTGGCTTGCTCTTTGGCTCAATACTTTTTTTTCGCGGCATGCTCTCCAATCTTTTAGGAATAAAATCGCAGGGCCGGTTGCAGCAACTCTTTTTTGAAAGCCCGGCCAAAGCTTTTGGGTGGGGACTGATTACCACGGCAGCCATCCGTTCCAGCACCGTTACCACTTCGCTGGTTGTGCCGTTGGTGGCTAAAAAGATAGTAAAGCTGCAGGCAGCGGTGCCGTTCATTCTTGGCGCTAATGTAGGCACTACCCTCACTGCTTTTTTGGCATCGTTTTTCAACTCCAACGCAGCCATCAGCATCGCGATTGCACACATTCTCTTTAATTGTATAGGAGTAGGGTTGTTTTTCTTTGTGCCTGTCTTAAAAAATATTCCGGTCCGTCTGGCCGAGGGGCTCGGAGAACTTACGTTGAAATATCGGTTGGCAGGCTTTTTATACCTGTTGCTGACGTTCTTTTTTATCCCTTTCTCGCTGATTTATTTTAATAAGAATTCAGTGAGTGTGCGCGAACTTACTTACGAACGCCAGTTGCCCGGACGTGAAAAAGATTACTTTACCGTGATCTGTAAAAACTACGAAAATCAGCAGCTTAGCCAGTGGCTGGTGTACGAGGGTAGCGGTTCGGTCGATTTACAACGAATGGTTTCGGTGTATCGCAGAAAAAACCTGTTATTGATCAGCAACGATTTGTTTGAGCTCAACAGACCCGGCTTCTGCCGCGATGGCGAGGATGAAAGCGGACAATACAAGCTGTGCATTCGCGAAGTGATACCCCAATGGCAGGTAACGCCACAAGTTCGGGCAGACAGCGTTTACGTGTTTGAGAAACGCTTTCGACAGGGGAAGACGGAAGATTCAACAAGGGTATTGTACTACATCAGTGCATCGTCCAATCTTTTGTTAAAGAAGGAAAAGCGCCTGGTGGCAACCGACTCGCTGCTGTACCGCGAGCAACTCTTTAGCATGGAGCAAAAGTAGAACAATTGTTTCTGCTTATCTTTGCGATTCGTTCATTGAAAATGCATTTTACCCGGGGCTGACCGGTTTTGACAGGTTGTGTGAGGGTGTATGCAGCATGCAAGCGCATGAGGGTAGCGCTTTGAAAACTGCTCTCGCAATTTACGTGGCGAAAATACTTACGCCATGGCTGCTTAATCTAAACTGAGTTTAGGTTTGCTTATCCGCTGATAAGATCGGTGGAGGCCATCATCGCTCATCTTTTCTGTTTTGCGGAAGGTGAATATGCGGTGTCGTTCAGCAGAACTGGGCCCGGTTGTGTTGCGCAACCGTGTCGAGACAATAGCAACTAAGACTAACGTTGGCCGCTGCCTGCCTGCTGTAGTCCGACAATGAAAGTCAGCTAAGCATGTAGAACGTACACGTTCATCTTCTCTGGACCAGGGTTCGATTCCCTGCAGCTCCACTTCTACAGAGTTTCGGCAGCACTTAAATGAGTCGATCGCTTCATGCAATCAGAGTCTGCTCCGAAAACCTTATGTTTATGTCATGTTTTCCAAAACCTGGATCGTGATCAAAGACGACACCGCCCGCACCTTTGAGGTGATTACGCAGGCTACCAACGAGAATACCTATGCCAACAAGGCAGTGGCCATGCAGCGCGATGGTATGAATGTAACTTGTGTTACTATTCCGGCCAGCAACCGCCACGCCAGCCGCGAGGCCATCTCATTCATTGGTTACACCAGAGAAGCCGGCCTTTACCACCGCCTGCTGAAACAGCACAACGAAATAATTTTGCGCCAGGCAGGGGAGTGGTAGAACGGAACAGCTAACCTAAGGGCGGCCAGAAAGCCCCCTTAGTTGAATACCACTCGTTTAAAAGTATTGCCCAATGCCCACTACCAGGCCTTTATTTTTGTCATAGTCGTAGCCGTAGTCCACTCGCAGCATGGTGTCGAAGGCGCGTTTGTAAATCAGGCGAAAGCCGACACCTCCAAAGGCTTTCATATTCTCACTTTTTTTAAAGTCGCTAAAATTGCCGCCGGGCTTGCGCCACGAGCCAAAATCGATGAAGCTGACAGCTTGGGCAGCCAGTATTTTCTTATCGATCAAGGTGTAACGCATTTCTGAATTTACCACCACCGAGCCGGTGCCGCGATCAACCCGGTTGCCAACGCCACGCAGGTTGAGGTAGCTGTCCAACACGAAGGGGGCGAAGGGATTGGGGGCATTTGTAGCGATTCCTGTCCGCAAACGGCTGGCCCAATTTAAACGGCTCCCGAATATTTTATAGAATCGCAAATCGTTAAACGCTATAAAGAAGTTTTGTATTTCGGCTGCGGCATGAATAAACTCAACGTTTAATTGATTAAAGAACCCATTTACATAGAAGCTGTTAAAGTCGAGATGGTTGCTTTTGAAAATTACCTTTGAGAGCAGCTTGTTGCCTTGCACAATGTTGGCAACTTCAGCGCCCCCGTCCTCGCGCGAAGTAAACCGCTCATGAAAGTAACCCAGACCTACCTCTAGGGTTTCGCGAAACGAAAAAAACCGTACCGCGCTGACATAGCTCGTTGTATTGTCGTAATTATAGGTAACCACATTGCCCTTCAGCCTGAGGGGTTCAATGGTGGCCCAGCGTATCAAAGAAGCGGTAAGCCCCCAAGGTGCCTGTGCTATGCGATCCGTGGCGTAGTTGAGGTACACGGAGTGCCGATCGTAGTACTGGTAGTAGGCAAACAGTTTATCCGCCCGGCCGGTCAGGTTAAGGCTTTGCATGCCAGCTTTACACCAGAACGTATCGTGGGTGGAGCCAAGGGCAAACACGGGTAACGAATTGATCATTTCAACACAATGAAATGTAAGTACGAGTTCTTCGCTTTCGACCCGCTCAGTGGAAACACGTACGTCACCCAGAATACTCAAGTTCTTTAACCGCTGCGCATCGAGGTCCGCTTTTAGCGAATCGTACTCGGTACCCGCTTTACTGACGATGTACTCCCGAAGAAAGTCTTCCTTGGTTCGTGATAGCCCCGTAATGTTGACACGGGAGATTACTTGCCCGCAGCAATAAATTACGCTTAGCGCGAGAATAGAGGTAAAAATGATTTTGGCACTCGTCATACTACGCTGTCAGAGCCGGGCTGAGCGACTTCCTCACCGCTGAAATCCTTTTAGATCATACCCAAAGAGGCTCGTAGGTACAGAAAAAGGCAAGCGCAATTCGAAGAAAAATCATCCGGGCAACTATAAAGGTCGCAGATAAAGTTAATCCGCGTTGTCAGGCGGTAGACACAACAGCCATGAGCAATTTATTTACTTTTTGATCATCAGGTACAAATCCAGGGCCTGCTCCGCGTCATCTACCAAAACATAGTCTTCGTGGCGTATGCTGGCCACCAACTCATCAGCCGAGTTTTTCAGGCTGTTTCGATTGAAGCGATTGAGTAATTCATAAGGCACCTGCAGAAACCTGGCTGGTAACCGGTGTTGTAAATCGAAGATATCCCAACGCATAATTTTTTGCACCGCGGCACGGTTGCGTTCGTAGTAGCGCATCACGGTGTCGTTGCCGGCAATGCCTTTCATCTCTACATACGCAAAATACTTCCGCGCCAGTGCCTCCAGTTCGGCCGCAGTATATTCGCGCACATGCCACGGGTTGCGCGACAGCGACATCGCGCGGTTGGGTGTGCTGATCAACGCCAACGCTCCGGGCTTAAGCACCCGGGCAATCTCACTGAGAAACAGCGAATCGTTTTCGATGTGTTCAATTACCTGAAAGCTCAACACGGTGTCGAAGCTGTTGTCTGCAAAAACAGACAGGGGTGGTATATTTTCTTCAATAAATGTAGCGTGTGGATATTTTTGCCGCAGTCGCGCCAGCGCCTGGCCAATCTTATCAACGGCAGTATAATGTTTGCAAGCAGGCAACAGGTAGTCGATGCCGCGCCCTTCGCCACAGCCTACCTCCAGCACGTGGCCTTTTACAAGGGGCTGCGCCAGCACGTAGGCGCGCAGCAGTCGCTGGTGTATGGGGTTATCGCTCGCCAACTGGGCTGACGTAATTTCGGTGGTAAAAATCCTGCTCGCCATGCGCGGCAAAAGTACGGGGTTAGCCTTTACATTGAGCGTTGCGCCATACACCTTTTATATTTTTTCTTTCGTGATGAGGTTCAGCCAATCTGTTGCAACTAAAATGCTGCATTTAAGGTGACTTTCGTATTTTTAACGCGATGGCAAAGCTGTGGATATTTGTGTTGATAACGGTGGCGTGGGCTGCCAGGGGGCAGTCGGTAGCGACTGTGAATTTCAATTATTTATATGCTCCTACAGCCGAAGTAAGCCTGTCGCTGCGCGTCATTAACCAGGGGGCATCTGCCAAGGTGGTTTATTACCTCGCTGCGCGCGGTACCGATGTTGACCAATACCAGGTGAGTTGGGAGAAGCGCGACTCGTTCACACAGCGGCAAGGTGTGACGCTGCCGGTTACAGATTCAATAGTGCAAAAAAATTCCCGGGCACGCCTTGGTTGGTTTAACACATCTCTCGATCCCGCACCCTGGCTTTTGGTAGCCAAAGTAAGCCACGCACAAAAATCAGAGCCGTGGTTGTTCGCCAAACTTATCGATGCCAACTACCCCATAGATGGTGCGCTGCAAACCGACAGTGGTTTTGTGTTCGAACCGTATGTACCAGCCGCGGCTAATTATAGCTGGGGCCAAAGCAAGGCTACGGTTTTTTTCTATGCTACCAAATTTCCGGCCGCAGCACCGCCTTTTGCAGAAACAAGCAAACCCATCGACCCCATTTTGCAACCCGATTCAGTGGTCAAGCAAACGTCTGGGTTGGTAAAACCCAAAGCGGGCCTGTACCTGGTGCAGCGCGATACCACAGCGGCCTTTGGGTTCTCGTTTCGCGTGCACGCAGGGCCCTTTCCAAAATACGCACGCCTGCAAGATCTGGTAGACCCGCTTATTTTTGTTTGCACACAGCAGGAGTTTGGCCGCTTGCAGAAAGCTGCAGACAAAGCCGCTTTCGACCAGGTGATACTTGATATTACGCGCGACAAAGAACGCGCGCGCAATTTTATGCGCCACTATTTCAGGCGGGTAGAGCTGGCTAACCGGTTTTTTAGCTCGTACAAAGAAGGCTGGAAAACCGACCGCGGTATGATTTACATTATCTTTGGCCCGCCCGATGATGTACGGCTGGCCAATGGCACCGAAACCTGGACTTACGCCACTTCGCGCCAACGGTTTACTTTCAGGCAAAGCGGCTCCGTGTTCGATCCGGACTACTATGTATTGCAGCGCGAGCGCAAAAGCAGCGATGCCTGGTATCAAACCATCGATTTGTGGCGCAAGGCCCGCTTTACCTCCGATTAACTCCTAAAACGTGCAAACTTCCAAAGACATGATTTTCGGCACCCGCGCAGTAATGGAAGCCATACGGGCGGGCCGTGAAATAGAAAAAGTATTTGTTCAGTCGGGTCTCAACAACGATTTAGTGCGCGAATTAATTGGCTTGGCAAAAGAAAAGCAGGTGCCGTTTACATTTACGCCTGCCGAAAAACTAAATCGCCTTACGAACAGGAACCACCAGGGCGTGGTTTGCCTGCTATCGGCCGTGCAATATGCTACACTTGAAAACATCATCGACAAGGCTTATGGCGAGGGGCGCGAACCATTTTTTTTAATTATTGACCGCGTTACCGATGTGCGCAACTTTGGTGCCTTGGCGCGCACAGCCGAATGTGCAGGGTTGGATGCCATCATTATGGGCGATAAGGGCAATGCGCCCATTACGGGCGATGCCATGAAAACATCAGCCGGTGCGCTGAGCCATTTGGCAGTGTGCCGCGAAAAAGATCTGAGAAAAACTTTGCGTTTCCTGAAAGATAGTGGCGTTCAACTGATTGCTTGCACCGAGAAGGCCACCACAACGCTTTTCGAAGTGGACTTTAATTCGCCCGTGGCGCTGATCATGGGGTCGGAGGAAGATGGCATCTCGCCCGAACTGCTGAAAGCAGCTGATCAATTGGTCCAGATCCCTATGAGAGGTAAAATCAATTCGCTCAACGTGTCAGTAGCTGCGGGCATTGCCATTTACGAAGCTGTAAGACAGAAACTTTTTTCGAAGTAATCCAACTCTATACAAATTCGCCACCGTTCTTTAACTGGCGTGCATCGTTAACAAATTGGCGGAAGAGGTGCTCTTTGTCTTTCTCACACACAATGACCACGTTACCAAATGAGCCAACCAGGTAGCCGTTAAGCCCTTGTGCCACAATTAACTTTCCGGCTTCACCCCGGATGACGCTGTTGCGCGTATCGTATGTCAGCGCATCGTGCTGAATAGCGTTGTTGTGGGCGTCTTTTTTTGCCAGTTCGTGAAGCGAGGCCCACGAGCCCAGATCAGACCAGGCGAAAGTACTTAACGCCACATATACATTATCTGCCTTCTCCATAATGCCATAGTCGATAGAGATGCTTTTGGATTGCGAATATGCCTGGGCTACGGCCTGCTTTTCACCGGCGGTAAAAAGCTTATCGTCTATTTCTTCAAACACTTCGGCCATTTCGGGCAGGTGCTTGGCGAAGGCGCTCATAATGGCCTGTACACCCCAGATAAAAATGCCTGCATTCCACACAAAGTCGCCACTTTCTACAAACTTTTTAGCCAGCGATAATTCCGGTTTTTCAGTGAAGGTTTTTACTTTCTTCAGCGGGCCTTTGCCTTCGATAAATTGAATGTACCCGTACCCTGTTTCAGGGCGCGTGGGCGTAATGCCCAGCGTGATCAGCTTATCGTTGGGTCTGGCTGCTTCAGCTGCTTTTAGAATGGTGGCTTGAAAATCTGCTTCGTTTAAAATCAAATGATCGGCCGGGCTTACCACCACTACTGCGTTGGCGTTTCTCTTTTTTATTTTCTGGCAGGCGTAGGCTATGCAGGGTGCAGTATTTTTTCT
>Ga0224723_1001176_pt1 | contig 16393 bp, 10 predicted proteins | sample Balambano_FR2_Me_FD_161647 | JGI IMG/M metagenome (GOLD analysis project Ga0224723, IMG submission 161647) | Freshwater sediment microbial communities from Lake Towuti, South Sulawesi, Indonesia - Balambano_FR2_MetaG | ecosystem: Environmental > Aquatic > Freshwater > Lake > Sediment | place...
CTTCATTTACCGCGTGATTGAGAGCTACGGAGGCGCCCCGAAGTTCTACGCGCGGTATTTTATTTCCGCTGTGTCCCCTCTTGGCTTTTTGCAAAACGGTAGGAACGTGAATTATTATGACGACCCGCGATTGCAGAAAGCCGCTATCCCGTTTATCATCCAATCCATTGAGCAACTATTGGCACTGCCTGTCAGCCGGCAACGTGTATTTTGTATTGGTGAAGGAAAGAACGTAGATTTTTTTACGCGACTTAATGCGCAGCGCCATTGGTTTTCGGAAATCACGCCCCTGCCGCACCCCCGGTTTATCATGCAGTACAAGCGGAAGCAGGTGAAGGAGTATGTGGAGGGGTATCTCGAGAGGCTGCGCTAGCGCAGCCTGGGGGCTTTCCATTGAAATCTTGTAGCTGATCCAAGTGACTATAGATATTCGTTAAGGACTTTGCATTTGTTAAAGACTTGAGGGATGTGTTTTGATGGTTTTGGAGGGGTGGTTCGTGCGGACACGAACCAAGGCGGGGGGAAATTGATATTTTTTGCTTTTGACAAGGGCCAAACAAACGCGGAAGTATCAAAAAAGACAAAAAGTCAAAAAATATTACACAGATGCTATTTTAGTTATAATTCAATATTTGACTCGAGTCAAAGTCGCCAATTTGAAATGTCATCTAAATTTAGAACCAGCCCGCATGACAGGCTAAATTTGGTGAAACCTCAGGGACATAATAACCGAGGAAAGGAACCACTTGAAAGGTTGGCTCCTGGCCCCGGTTAATTGCTAGCTAAACAGCCCTCGTCAGAAAAATGAATCGATACTATATCAAGCAAAATGAAAATATCAATATAATGAAACAGAGTTTGATATCGCTGGCTTTTGTGCTAAGCTCAAAATTAATGTTCAGCCAAGATCTTGAGAGTGGTGGTTCAAATTCTTGGATACTTCACACACCTGATGATGGACGAACATCACTTCATATAGCGCCCAAAACCGCTGGAACTTGGGACTGGGGAAAACAAACTATTTTTCTGAATAATGGCTCAACTATTTATTCCGGAGCCCTTGATGTTGGCGGGAACACTGTTTTTCCTGCTGACGCATCGCTTCATATCAAAACTTCTTTTGGAGCCTTTGATCGACTGACTCAAATACACCCGGCATTACCCAATAAGCCTGCCTTAAATTTAATGGCTTCTACGGATGGATCATTGAATCATAATTGGTGGTCATGGGGTGTAATGAATAATGGAACCTGGGCATTTCAACCTTCTACCCAATTTGGAGGCGAGACGGGCCTATTCGTAAATCGAAATGGTGACACTGGAATTGGTACAACTAATCCTAAAACAAAGTTTCAGTTAGATGGGCCCAGCGGCACCCAAAACCGGTTGCGCATCAATTCGCCATTCGTTGGGGCCGAAGCTCGGTTTGATATTACCATGGGCACCGGTGATGACGATCTGGGGGCGGGTATGCGGGCTTATGTACCTACAGGCCAACCCGGGTACGATCGAATTTATCTTGGATTTTACACGACAACCTATGCTGGCGGCTTACAAAGCAGGATAGAACGAGTAACAATTGCTGATAATGGTAATGTAGGTATAGGCACTACTAACCCAGCCTATAAGTTGGCAATCGAGTCAACTGGGCAGAATGTGCTTACAGTGAAATCCTCATCACATTCAATCATTGATATTGAGTCGGGAGCTGGTCTCAATTCATATTTACGATTTAAAAACAATGGTGTGAACAAGTGGGACTTAACAGGAGAGACCACAGGCAATTTAAGAATATACGACTACGCGGCTGGCTTGATAAGGATGGTTGTAGCTCCGACTGGCAACGTAGGCATTGGCACTACCAACCCAACCCAAAAACTTGAAGTTAATGGCACTATCTATTCACGAGAAGTAAAGGTAGACCTACAAGCCGGCACTGGCCCCGACTACGTGTTCGAGCCTACTTATAACTTACTTACTCTTGCCGAAACCGAAGCCTATATAAAAGCCCACAAACACCTACCCGAAGTACCCAGCGCCAAAGAAATGGAAACCAACGGCATAAACCTGAGCGAGATGAACATGCTGTTGCTGAAGAAGGTGGAGGAGTTGACGTTGTATGTGATTGAGCAGGACAAAAAAAATGTGAAATTGGAGAAAGATAACAATGAGTTAGAAGCACGCATTTTTGATCTGGAAAAATATCTTAAAAAATAAAGACTATGAAAATATATCTTCTACCCTTATTTTTTATCATAGCAGTAAGCAGTTGGGCACAGAACACATCGCCATGGCCCTCTTCGGGCAACATTGGTATTGGCACTACAAATCCGGGTGGAAAGGCGCTCCATGTCAGGGCAAATTCCAGTGGTGATCATTCTTGTGTAATTGAAAATGTAAGTTCAACAGGGTATGGTTTGATCTTAAATTCTGCAAACGATCCTTTGCGGGTTGGGCCGTTGGGTAATTACGAAGGATCATATTTCAAAGTATCCACTTCAGGAAATGTTGGTATAGGTACTACTATCCCAGCAGCTAAGCTGGCCATTCATGGAGCCAGTGCTAGCGCTACCAACTTAATTTTATCAGCAAACTACCCAGACCAGTACCGGTGGCGCCTAAACACTAATGACAGAGGACATGCTATTGATCTTGATTTCACGGCATCCGATGACAGTGACAACCAGGAGGTCGTACTAAAACTAACCCGATCAAATTCAGAGCGACCAGAGTTTCAACTTTATGGAGACGCAATAGTTTCCAACAATGGTCAAGTTGGTATTGGTACATCCGCGCCACAAGCAAGATTGCACATTATCGATGGAGGATTTCGGCATGGGGGAGCCGGTCAGATTGACATTGACGCTCCCGGAGTAATTGGAGGCAGATTGAAAATATTGGACAACGGCAATGTAGGCATCGGCACTACCCACCCCAACCAAAAGCTTACCGTTAACGGCACCATTTATGGCAAGGAAATAAAAGTAGACCTCAATGTGCCCGGCCCCGACTACGTTTTCGAGCCTACCTACAACCTGCCCACCCTTGCCGAAACCGAAGCCTACATTAAAACCCACAAACATTTACCTGAAGTGCCCAGCGCCAAAGAGATGGAGGCCAACGGCATAAACCTGAGCGAGATGAACATGCTGTTGCTGAAGAAGGTGGAGGAGTTGACGTTGCACATAATAAAACAAGAGAGGCGAATCGCTGAATTGGAAAAGAACGTAAATAAAGCCAAATAGAAATTCTATGCGATTAATTTTTTCACTTTTACTGGTAGCATTATTTGCAGTTAACGCATTTTCTCAAAACTACATTCCTCCATCACCGGACGCGTTGGGACTAGCAAAATTTGCAAACTCATCTGTAAACTATTATTCAGGGGCACAAAGTACAGCCGTTCCATTGGCCCAATTGTCAAGTAAAGAACTAGCAGTATCAGTTGCCATTATATACAACGGCACTGGTTTGAAGGTTCAGGAAGAGGCCAGTTCAGTTGGTTTGGGATGGTCGCTAAGCGCTGGAGGTATGATAACGCGCATGGTTAAAGGATTGCCAGACGAGTTGCCAGATGGGTACTGTGGTGTAAATAACCGTGGTGAAATGGCAAATTATCAAACGGTACCAACCCAATTTGAGTACAATGTAGCGGCCGGAATGTGGGACGGAGAACCTGACATTTTCTTTTTTAGTTTCATGGGACGAGGAGGTAAGTTCTTTTTAGATGCCAATGGCATAGCGCATGTTATGCCCTATCAGGATTTGGTAATACGACCCGCAATATGCAATGGGGGCAGAACCGAATGGGAGATAATAGATGAAAATGGGGTTCGCTATTATTTTGGAGGAACGAATTACACTGAGACATCTTCTTATAGAAAGGTATCTCCAACAAACAGTCCCTCTACAAACTATGTATCAACGTGGCATTTAAGACGAGTGGAGAGTCCGAATAGCACGGACTATCTTGACTTCACCTATACATCCGGAGGTGCTTCCGAATTTATTAACTACTTTTTCACAAAAGATGAACCCGGTACTGTTATAAAAGATGAAAGCACAAGGGTTACCGTCTCTACCAGAATTGTCAGTCAAATTAATTCTCCGTCAGGACGAATAGAATTTTCATGGGTTAGCGGTCGATTAGACTATGGCGGTGTGTTTTTAAATAACGTAACCACTTATAATTTGGCTAATCTGCAAATTGCAAAAACAAGATTAGAGTATAGTTACTTTCAGGCTCCGAGCTGCCCGGACAACAGATTCTGTAAGCGATTGCGATTGGATAGACTGTTTGACTTAGCTCCTGACCCCGTGGCTTCTTTTGATTACAATACTACTCAAAACCTGCCAGCTAAGAATTCTCCTAACATTGACCATTGGGGCTACTATAACAGTAACACAGTTAATACCTGGCTCCCGGCATCGTCCTGTAGTGGTGATGAAGTACTCAATTTTTGCTGGGGACACGGACACTCGTTTTCGGGTGCATCACGCGAACCTGATGCTGAGAAAGTAAAAGCCAATCTGTTGATTCAAATAAACCAAAGAGGTGGGGGCTACCAACGATTCAATTATGAAATACATCAGGCGAAAGATATTTCATCAACGATTGTGCCAGTTGGGGGAGTTCGAATAAACGCTGTTGAGTATTCGTCTGGGACAGGACCAGTTCAATACAAGTATTTCAATTATATCAAAGGCAACCCTTCAGAGACATCCGGCCTGGTTTACTACAGGCCTGTTTATTATGCCTTTTATTATATCTCGGGTACATCAAATTTTAGAAGGTTTTCGCACTCGCTAACCTCCACGTTTGACTTGAACGGTACCAGCGTTGGGTACGAACGAGTTGAAGAAGTTATAGCAGGGCAGGGTAAAGTGGTATATCATTTTACAAACCCCCAGTCAGGATTATATGACCTTGGAAATCCAGCTGTATTTCCTGTTAGTCCTGCGGATTGGCTCAGAGGGTCATTGATTAAAACAGAAACGTATTCCAACGGAGGGCAATTGCTATCGGTCCAGAAACTCGAGTACGATGAAATGCCAGTAGTAAAATCCATAAAATCATTTATCACCAACGCCATAAACGGGGCAACATATTCGTATAACCTGGTATCCGTGCCGTATAAAAATATTGAACAGTCTACAGAAACATATGATCCGACTAATATTGCAAAAAAAATAACGATCATCGCATCGCATGAATACGACCCAGCTACCTATCAACTAATAAATACTACTACCTACAATCAAGCCCAGTCTTCAAAAAAGTATATCAATAAAATTAGATACTCCTCTAATCAAGCATATGATAATATTTTGTGGAACGGCCGTGATTGTGAACAAGAGCGAGCCGATTGTTACGGATCGTGCGGCTCGGAAGAATTTTATTGCGGCAGCTATTGCGATATCAATTACAATTCTTGTGTTGATAGTCCACCCATATACAGCACCCCTATGGAAAGAGCTTTGTATTTGATGCGCATGCGGCATCAGACAAACGTCCCTCTTGAAACCATTAGCCTTTATACAGACGGTACGACAACAAAGGTATTGAGCGCCTCTGTAAATAAGTTTAAAACCATTGGCACAACGCATGTCAAGGTAGTTCCGGCTGAGTCGTGGACCATGAAATCACCAGGTGTGGAGTCTGCGTATACCTATTCAGTCATAAACAGCAGCCGTCAATTTGTTTTCGATGAAGCCAAGTTCAGAAAGATGATGTCGTACGACACCTACGATGACGCTACGGCTAACCTGACAGAACAAACTTCTTTAAATGGTCTTGTTCAAACGCAGATGTGGTCTGCTGATGGGTTGCTGCCGCTTTCGAGCTCAATAACAACAACAGGTATGCCTGCCCGACAAACTTCGTATACGTTCAAGCCGATGGTAGGACAAACTTCTGTTACCAATGCAAATGGTAAAGGGATAAACTACGAATACGATGTATACAATCGGCTGTCGATGGTAAAAGATGGTACCGAAGTATTGAAACGCTATCGCTATCACTATAAAAACGAGACGCCTGGGTTTGTAATAGCCACAAAAAAAGAAGTATATAAGGATGAAGTATTTTATGTAGCAGTGACTGACATTGCTGCTTCTGCTGGAGGCACCCCCTCTTTCGTTTGGGATATGGATGATGGCAGGGTAGTAGACAACAACACTACTAACTTTACCCACAGTTATAGTGCAACTGGAAATTACACCATTAAACTTACAGGACTAAACCCCGAGTACGGACCGGCCACTCGCACTGCCCCCATTGGTGTATATACGCACATGCAGGGTGTTTCTATTTGTGAGAATGGCCCGATTCTGATCGATTTGTGTAATCAGAATCCAGTAACATTCGGCCCATGTACCACCGATCCAAACGATACCCGTGAGTCGCCAACAATTTTAACGGCAAATCCATACCCTTTTGCCTCGGGCTGCCCTTCAGAGTACACTTATTACTGGGAATATAAACTAGGGCAGAATGGTTATTGGCAATTTTTGGACACGGGCAGCCAAGTAACAGCTTACATCCCCTTTTCGGAAACGGATATGACGATTCGCTGCACCATAACAGACGGCTGTGGAGAAAGCGTAGTGGGTGAAACGACTTTATCTTCCTATAAAAGTGATTCGGAATGTTCGGCAATAATCCGGTAAAAACATGAGCAAAATAGTAACGATAGCAACAATACTGATAGCGTGCCTACGTGGTTTTGCTCAGCAAGTAGAACTCATTACCACCACTGAACAGCGAAGCGCTTATGAAGGCAAAAGCTATCTGGTGGTTAAAAGCCTTACCCTCAAACCCGGCTTTACATTCAATGCTTCGCAAGGCAGCTTCTATGCAAAAGTGCATCCCGATGCAACCCTGCCCGCTGCGCCCTCCGATGACCAAAACTATGTTCGTACAGAGGTAGTGCAGGTGCCCGGCATTACTACTGAAGCAGGCGTGCGCGCACTCAACAATCTCGATAAGGCCACTTCGTTTAGTTATTCCGATGGTGCGGGCAAGCCTCTTCAATCTATTTCGATAGCCAGTACCCCTACGGTTAAAGATGCAGTGCAGCCTACGTACTACGATGCCCTGGGCAGGCCCGAGCGCCAGTACCTGCCGTATACCACAAGCGGAACGAAAGGTGCTTATCAGCCGACTGCACTAACGCAGCAGGCATCTTTTTATAACACCCCCTCCGATAAAGTAGCCGATGAAACCACACGGCCTTTCAGTAGTGTTGTGTTTGATCCCGCTCCGGGCGTAAATGAAAGCCGGGGCGTAGGCGCGGCATTTGCTAACGAACCTGTATACAGCAGGGTTCGATTAAATGATGCCGGAAGTGTGCGCGAGTGGACGCTGAATGCTGGCGACCTGCCGGTCTCCAGCAATACATACGCGGCTGCTATGCTTACCGTACAGGAGTCGGAAGACGAAGAGGGCTTTGTAAGCCGCACGTATACCGATTGGCTGGGGCGCACCGTAATGGCAGAAACGGAAACCCCGGTTGCCGGCACAGCATGGGCACAAACCTATTATGTGTATAATGAGTACGGCAACGTATTGTACGTTATTCCCCCGGCTGCTACCAGCTTTACACCCGACCAGGCGTATGCCGACCGATGGTATTTTCAGACGAAGTACGACAACCAGCAACGAAAAATCGCCACGAAAACACCGGGTGCAGGCTGGGTATATACCGTGTACGATCAGTGGGACCGTGTGGTGCTTACACAAGATGCTGTGCAGCGAGGTAAAAGCCCGCAAGAGTGGAGCTTTGTAAAATACGATGCGTTTAACAGACCTGTGGTTACCGGTATTTATAAAACCACCGAAACCAATGTTGACAATGTCAGAACAAGTGTTCAGAACTCCACTGGTCGCTATGAAACACGCAACACTACGGCTGTTGGTTACACACTTAGCGCCAGTTTTCCGACCACAAGCACGGAGACCGACCTGCTCAGCATTACTTATTATGACGACTACAGCTACCTGACAAACGCAGGCTGGGATGCACACGCCAACAGTTATGCCTTTGTAAGCGAAGGCGGCTACACGGGTACACACCGTAGTGGTGGTGCTGGCCAAACCGTGCTGGACATGACCACCGGTGGCAAGATAAAAATCCTGGGCACCAATACCTGGCTCAACAGCGTAACGTGGTACGATGATGATTTTCGCCCGCTCCAAACCATCGCCAAAAACATCTTTAGTAAAACCGATCGCATCACCACCGAATACAACACGTGGACGAGCGAGGTATTGAAGACAAAACGTTCACACCTTAAGGATGCCACAGAAACAATATTGCGTGAGCGCTATGAATACGACCATGCGGGGCGTCTCCTCAAAACATGGCACCAGATAAACAATCAGCCAGAAGTGCAGCTCACATCACTTGAGTACAACGAACTGGGGCAGGTAGTGGATAAAAAATTGCACGTATCGGGTAGTGAAATGCTGCAATCAGTCGACTATCGTTACAATGTGCAAGGTGGCCTAACTCACATTAACTATACAACACCCGATGCCGGAGACCCTGCGGACTACTTTAGCATGGAATTGGCGTATCACAATACGTTAAGCACCGGCAACAGTGCAAAGTACGATGGCTCCATTACCGGCCTACGCTGGCAGCACGACTTAAGCAATCGCGACAGGGTATACAATTATACCTACAACAACAAAGCACTTGCTGCGGGTGCGTATAAAACAGAGCCCGCCACCGTGCCCCCGCAGACCAACGCTTACACCGAAGAGGACATTGAATATGATTTGAATGGAAACATTAAGGGCATGGATCGCTACGCGTGGAAAGGGGCAACTGCGCAAAAGGTAGACGACCTGGCGTACGATTATGGCGCCAACGGTGGCAACCAGTTGATGAGCGTTACTGATAATGCCAATGCGGCCATAGAGGCCGAACTGTTTAACGATGGCAACACCACGGGCGATGACTACGCGTACGATGCCAACGGTAACCTTACCAACGACAAAAACAAAAACTTCACCATTATCTATAACCTGCTGGACCTGCCGGAAAAAATTACACTGGCGGATAACAGCTACCTGGTGTATAGTTACGATGCGGGCGGCTCCAAGCTGAGCGAAGCTTATTACAACGCCAGCCACCAGCAGCAGTACCGCAGAGAGTACGTGGGTGAGTTTGTATACTACAGCGAGGGCGGTGCTGCTACGCAACCGGTATTCATAAATCACAGCCAGGGGCGTTTGGTACCCGCCAGCTACACCAACCTGATTACCAACACCGCTACACAAGAGGCCAACACGACTGACGGTTATAGCGCCAACGGCAGTGTAACCCTCACCCACGAAACCCTCAACAACGAAACGTACGTAAAAGCAGTTTGTAACCAAAGCACCGGCACACCCGGGGTTTACCCCATTGGAGGCACCCTTGCCGTAAAGCCCGGTGAGAGCTATTCCTTTAAAGTGCTGGGCTACCAAAGCATTGGCACCACTGCGAAGTTGTATGTAAAGAACGCCAATGGCAGCGATATACTGTGGCCCGGTAACACGCTACCCACCAGCGCAGCAACGGAAGCATGGGTAACCTCAACATTTACAGTACCTGCCGGGGTTACACAAATACGCGTAGGTGTACTCTGGAACACACCTGCCAGCGGCAATACACTTTACATTAACAGCATTGCCCTGTATAAAACCGATTGGGAGTACCAGTATTTTCTTAACGACCACCTGGGGAGCACCCGCACCGTGCTGCAAACTACACCGAACACCTTTACCTACGTGGCTACGATGGAGAGCCAGAACTATGGGGATGAGAGTGCGCAATTCTTTAACCTGAACAGCGCCCGCCAAGTAGCCTCTCCGGGCAATGCCACCCCGGGCGGTAGCAAAGCCTATAGAATGGATGCCGCTACTCCCGTGGGGCCCGCACGCAGTTTCCGTGTATTGCCGGGCGATGTAATAGACGTAAGCACCATGGCGTGGTATGCCGGTGGCGGCACCTATGCCAAAAACAGCCTTACAGCCATGGCCACCGCTGTGGGCAGCGCCTTAGGCGGTGGCGTAACCACTATTACAGAAGGCATTAACGGCTCGTACGCCACTGCGGGCAATCCTTTGTTTGCACTCAGCATCGACCAGGGCAGCACACGCCCCTCTGCGTTTATAAACTACATCTTGTTCAACGAGCTGTACCAGCCGCTGGAAGCCAAGAGCCAGCCGGTGGGCAGCACGGCCAATACCATTCATGCAGTGGTGTTGCCTACCATTAGCGTAAAAGAAACAGGCTACTTGTTTGTGTACCTGAGCTACGACAACACGAGCGGCAACGAGGTGCACTTTGACGACTTCAAGATCACCTACCGTGAAAGCCCGGTGGTGCAAATAAACGCGTACTACCCCTACGGCCTCACCGCCCTTAGCTGGACACGCGATGGCGAGGTAGCCAACCGCTACCACTACCAGGGCAAGGAGTACGAAGGCAAAACAGGGCTGCACGACTTCCACGCACGACAGTATGATCCCATACTTGGCAGGTTTAAATCTCTTGACCCTGCCAATCAATTTGCAAGCGGGTATGTAGGGATGGGGAATAATCCGGTGATGGGTGTAGATCCGGATGGGCGGTTTGTTTGGCTGATTCCTCAGATAGGATGGAGTAAAGAAGGGGGTTTAAGCATAGGTATTTCGCTCGTAGTGGGGATACCGGGAGGTGCAAGTGTTCAAGTAGGCGGGGGTTACAATTTTAAAAGCAAGGACGGTTACGGCTACGTTGGTGCAACGTTGGCTTTCAATACTGTTTCTTTGTCATATTCAGGATCTGGCGGCTGGAGCGCGGGTTACACAGCCGGGGCATCGTTGCAATCAGGTTTGCCAATAAGTACTAACTTCTTAACAGTTGGTGCCAACTATAACATCAGCCACAATAGCTGGGGCGGTAATTTATCGGCCTGGCAGGTTGACCGAAGCGGATGGACGTTTAATCCTAGTGTTAATATGATGGTGGCACCTGAACAAACCACTAACTTTGTTAGGGGGCAAGGATTTAGAAGTAATAACAAAGTATTAGCAAACTTTGTAGCTGCTGGCAATCATCAAGGCGCGTTGGATTATTTTGGATTTGAGGGTACTTATGGTGGAGAGGGCATGAGTTCAACATTTCGAAATAGAAAAACTGGTGAATCGGGTGTAATTTATAGAGATGATGCCTTCAACTCTTACGGTGATATGATAGCAGTCTACAAAAAGGAATCATTTCACTTAAGAAGATTAAAGAAAGATAAATGGGAACTTGGGGATACTGATAGTTTTGCTGATGCCCGTCAACCCGAAGAGAGATTGGGTTTAATTCACCAGCGTAAAAACTCGGGTTTTTATCGAAAAATACCTGGATTTTTGAGCCGCATAGCTGAGGTTGAGGGATACATTGATAGGTACAATCCATCCACTCCAGGAGGCACCGATGGTCTCTACAGAACATATTATCACTATGTACCATACCAAGCAAAATGGTGGCACCGCATATATAGAATTCCAAGAGTATATTAACTTATGAAAGTAACCCTATCTATACTGACTATTATATTATCAATGAATCTGTTAGCCCAACCTATTGATTGTTCTCAAAGGTATTCAGATGACATTATGGACATTCCAGAAATTCCAGAACACACCGTTAAACCAAAAAGGGGCTTTGAAGCCTTTTATAAATCAATAAGAGAGAAAACTGACACATCTTCAATAAAGGGTAAAGTTTATGTACAGTTTTTGGTAGACACCATAGGCATGGTGCAATGTGCTAGGGTAGTAAAGACAGACAATGCACTTTTAAATGGCTGGGCTATAGCATTGATAGAGGAAACAGAATTTATTCCGGCAGAGCATCGAGGAAAAAAATTAATATCGACCATGACTCTTCCTATTACATTCGCCCAAGCAATAAGCGATAGGAAGTTCAAACCCTAACTGGCACGGATGTTGTGCGATGGCAAGCGGGTCAGATCATCTGTTGCCTTGGTGGAAGTAAAAAGTAAATGTTTATGATAAGAATTTATTTTATTCTGCTTTCGCTTCCTTTTGTTACCTGGGGGCAAGCTAATCACGAGTTTAAGCTGCAAAATTCCTTTCCAACTAATCTGAAAACTACTGTTTGCATTTCAAAAAATGATTGTTTCTGTTTTAGCAACGACAGTAGTTTGTTTTATTTAGTTATACATTACTCAGATACAAAATGCAAGAATAAGGAGTTCATTGATACCGTAGAATTTACACCATATAAGTCAACGGTACATAGCTTTAAATCACAAAAAAAGAACTCTTACGTTGTTTTATGGGAAACGGAGTATGAACACATCCCTGTAATTCAAGCCTACTACATAGAAGGGAGAAGGTTAGCGAAAATAGGAAAACTTGAAATTTCCTTGCCCTGTGAATCCTGTGAAAGCCTTAATTATCCAGTAAAATATATTCGGATTACCCAGGAAAAGGAAGAAATAGAAATTTCCTTTTTGAAAGATGTGAACTATCGTACTGAGGGTGATAATGCATGGAGTTTATACAAAGCGGGAAATTTGAAATACCGATTCAATACTGAAACAAAACTGCTAAAGAATATTACTTTACAGAATTGATCCTCTCACCCTTGGTTCGTGTCCCCAGCCTTGGTTCGTGTCCGCACGAACCAGAGAATGAATAACAATGAACAATAGTTTTCAGCCTTGGTTCGTGTCCACACGAACTGTTGCTAAGGGAAGGCAAACCAATAGTAGCCAAAAGAAATTGGCAATCAAAAGATGGTGTCAAAGTACCTTGGCGTACAAAAGATGGTGTTGACTGGCCTACCTATAAAGAACTTGGAGTAGATGTTGATAACGTTAAAGCTGAATGGCATAGTCATTGGAGCAGATCACATGATTTAGGGTTTTCAGGGGATGATTTGTTGAACCCATTTAATCAAATGAACACTAATAGATATTATAGTAATGTAAATTACAATCATTTGAGTCCAAGTTACTCTTACAATACGACCAACGAGTTTTTCAGGGTAAATGATTTCTTTATGAGATACTTTTTGTTTCCGCAATATGTACGTTAACCTACCTGTAAGATATTTTTTTGCGATGTTGATTATTTGTGAGTCCACTAAGTTGTATTCGCAAAATGTTGAGCAAAGAAAGGATAGCATATCCCGCACATCTGCTGTAGTGAATGATAGATACAAACCAACAAGTTATCTATTTGATAGTACATTTATCGTGAGCAATCAATACTTAAAGAGAAACATGCAATTGGCAAAAACGATTAATTCAGCTAAACTAATTTACAACTCTAAAGATTCAAGTGTCTTTTATACAAACACTGGCAAAACGATTTTACTTAATGGTACGGTGCTTAAAGGTGGGCAGAAAAACTATTTCCATATCAATAAATGTAGAAAAAGTAGGGTTAAAATATTGACCCAAGAAACTTTGAAAGAGTTGTACGGTCTATATAACCCAAAAGGTGCTTTTGTCATTATATGCGATTAATATAAGTTCCCAGCCTTGGTTCGTGTCTGCACGAACCAGGAATGAATAAATGAACAACGATTTTAAACATATCCGTAAATCACACATCCAGAAAGGTGAAATATACTTTTGGACGGCTACTATTAATAAATGGCAACATCTGTTGCAAACGGATGAATTTAAGAATGTAATCGTAGATTCATTGGAGTACTTAAGTAGTCACGGTAAAATTGATGTTTTTGCTTTTGTGATCATGCCCAATCACATCCACACCATATGGCGCGTTAACGAGAATAATGGGAAGGAGTCTGCTCAAGGTTCTTTTATGAAATACACGGCTCATGAATTCAAAAAGCGGCTGAATAACGGCAAGGGTGATCTTGGATTGACAAGTTTTGAAGTAAATGCCAGTAACAAACAGTATGAGTTCTGGCAACGGGATTCTTTGGCAATTCACTTGTACACCCAGCATGTGGCATACCAAAAATTAGATTATTTGCATCTGAACCCGTTGGCAGAACATTGGTGTCTTGCAACTGATCCAAGTGACTATAAATATTCTACAGCTAAGTTTTACGAACAAGGAGTTAAGGACTTTGCGTTTGTTAAAGATTTGAGGGATGAGTTTTGATTGTTTTTGGAGGTGGTTCGTGCAGACACGAACCAAGGCAAGGGAGGGGTGGTTCGTGCGGATACGAACCAAGGCGGGGGACACAAACCAAGGCGGGGCACGGAAGTAACTTCCGCGCCAGTTGACGTTACCTGTTTTTAGGTAACATCAAATAGTAAGAGTTATAAAAAAAACATAGGTATAGGTGTGAAATTTCAAGTAACCATAGCAGCCCTGTTTTTTATTTCCTGTGCCTTTGCGCAAGAGACCGCGTCCCGTACTGATACTACGAGACGTGTAGTAAGCGTAAAACAGGTAACACATATAGCAGATAGCGTTGGTAAGGCTTTGTCCACATACCAGGCAGGCATGAAAGCGGAAATTGATAGCCTCAAACGGAAGAGGGACAGTCTTAAGATCGTAACTGAGTATAAACAAAAACGAATCAAATTCGATTCTGCAAGACAAGCACTTTCGCAAACCCGAGACAGTGTGCTCACACAACTCGATCCCAATACCCATGTTAAACTTCTACGCCATCAGGCAGATAGTCTCATCAATAATCTTGGCGGTAGTAAAGCAGACACACTGCAACAAAAGTTACAACAGGCAAACAATAAACTTCAGCAAAGCACAGGGCAAGTTACAAACGCATTGAACAAGAGTGCTGATCCCTTTACGGCAAACGGTGCAACACAACCCTCATTAAACGTTCCGAACGTGCCGCAGGCTGCTATTCCGAGCTTACCATCGGTAAATGGTTCTGTTAATGCGCCATCTTTGCCAACCACTGCTTTGCCAGACGTTCCGGAAATCAATCTGGATAGAGTGAAAAAGCTTGACGAGAATCTTCAAGAAGAGGTGGTAGCAGGAAAAGATAAATTACTGGAAGCAACTGACCTCGGAGAAGTTCAAGACCAGGTAGCAACTGTTAGAGAGGTAGAAGCAAAAGCGAAACAGATAAAGGAAGGCGGTGTTGACAAAGCGGCAGAAGAAGCAATAAAACAAGTTGATGAGGTAAAGGAGTTGAACAAACAGTTTTCGGAGGTTGAAAAAATGAAACAGTACTACGACCCCGAGGTAGCTAAAGCAGAGCTATTGAACAAGGCCAAAATGCACGCTATCAATCATTTTGCAGGACATGAGCAAGAGTTAAAGTCCGTAATGGAAAAACTTTCTGCTGCTAAGGCTAAAGTACCTGATCCGGAAGGGGTGATAGATCTGTTCGCAAAACGACAAAACACACAGCGTGACAAGAAGTGGCACCAAAGGCTTAACTATGGATTTGATTTTCAGTTACAAAAGCCTTCAGCCACATGGCTGGATGTAAACCCATATATCCAGTATAAACTTTCGGACAGGTTTGTTCTTGGGGGAGGGTGGAATTTCAGGGGTGCCTATCACTTTGAACGGGAGGAGTGGCGCAGAAAAGAAAGCCTTCAGGGAACGCGTGCTACCGTGGAGTGGGTTGCGAAGAAGGGAACTGCATTGAAAGCAGACATAGAGTCAATGTATGGTTACCCAAGACGTTTTGTTGCAGGACAGCTTGTAGAGTTTTCTACACGTGCCTGGATGTGGAGTTACTTTGCCGGCATTAAACGAAGTTTTCCTTTCGGAAAGGAAACAATGGGTAACGTGCAACTGTTGTACAACCTCTATAATCCTGACAAACGAAGTCCATACGCCACGCGTGTCAATGTGCGAGTTGGTTTTAGCATAAATACCAATGCGCCCACCTCGCGGTAACTGAAATATGTTGTAGCAGTATCCCCCGTGGTCTAACCTAACTGGCGCGGATGTTGTCTGTCGGGCAAGTGTGTGGTTCATCCGTGCCCTCGCTAGAATTTAATAGGGCTTAGGCGAAAAGTATAAAAACTGTTCAAGGCAGAAGAGCAAAGCCTGCCCAAAGTTCCCGAAGCGACCGGGTTGCCCGAAGGTGCCGAACCTATATAGACGGTATCCACTTCGTGACAGAGCTATCAATGGATTTACGTGGATAGACGGCCCGTTAACTGGCAAACTTCACCGTAACTTAACAGCCCAGTTAAAGCTCCTTAGGCCATTAACCACGTACTTTGACCACACATTTTAAACTTAAATTATTGACTATGAAAGCGATGTCGTTGGTACTGTTGGTCGTCACCTCTTCCATCGGGGTATGCCAGAAAGCAGATCAAAAGACTTTCAAAAAAACTTTTTTAGAGAGACCGACTATACCTGCATCCAATAAGAATTTCTGGATTACCATTTATTCGGGATCCACGGGCATCTCGAAAGACA